>Ga0224511_10001258_pt1 | contig 14865 bp, 13 predicted proteins | sample SF_May12_sed_USG_2_FD_169988 | JGI IMG/M metagenome (GOLD analysis project Ga0224511, IMG submission 169988) | Sediment microbial communities from San Francisco Bay, California, United States - SF_May12_sed_USGS_8_1 | ecosystem: Environmental > Aquatic > Marine > Sediment | place: USA...
TTCTCAAGGTTGAGGAAAATAATGGCAATTTAAGATTTTTCTCAGGAGTTAAGGAAAGTATTAAACTTAAGATGCTTTGTGAATACGGCCCCAGAACTTGTTAACATGTTTGAATTTAGAGAAGCTTCTTTTATGTTTAATATATGATTTACAAACTAAGATTGCACACAAAACATTGAGCACATATTTAGACACGTGGTTGCATATTGACTTTACTCAAATGTTATATTTCTGTCTACATGTATGAAGAGAATTACTGATTTAAGAAAACAAGACGTACACTATATTTACAAATCATCCACAAAACAAGGTGTGACATTTTATTCGTACATATAATACTGTGTCGAAAAGTCGCGCTTGCAGCGTTTGCGTATATTTCATTTACACACCTTGTTCAAAAGTTCATGATGTTGGTTAACGCGAACACAAACCTCACACACACACACACACCGTTCTCCTTCCATACTGGCCTGACTTATCTAATCTGACAGGAGCATATGCGACAAGGAGTCGAGGAGTCTACATATCTGATGTTAAGAACATATATAGATAAATATGCTTCTATATTTTATTCTTATTCATGTGTCATTGTATTTCACAATTTATATAAAGTTTTGAACACACCCTTACATGTATTTGACAGATGGATTGAAAAATAAGTTAATAATGTTATTTGTTTAAATATATTAAAAATACACCATAATGCAGACACTCTAAAACCATTTTATGCAAACACATCAACATAATGCCAACGGGGTTTGTAGTACATGGACACATTATACAGGCTCATAAACGACTTTATGAAATGTGGGGTTTATGTGAAGCATATATAATAAACATCTTTCGCCCAACGATATTTCCTTTAACCGATTGTTTTGAATTACGTCAACAAATTACAAATGATTCTCTCAGTGTTATGTAAGTGCATCTCTATTGCAACTTCGTCGTCAAAAGGAAATCCCTTTTCGTATTATTGTTTACATGTATGTAATCTTAAATATTCACATTGTGTCTAAAACTTCCGCAATAATACACTCTCATTAAACGGGATGATAAACAGGGTGCATTGTATAAACGGAACCTGCAGAAATTTACATAAATATGATTTACAAAAGGATGCTAGATGTAATTACAATGTGCACTAGTAATAGCAATTGCTAATATGAACAATTGTTTATTCCATTCCTGGACCATTAAAATTAATTTAGTTTAATGGTTTAGTGCTTTTTCCGATAACTATTATTGAACACGTTACATGATTACAATAATAATATCATTAATAAATGACAGAAGTTTGGTGTTAGCCTAGTGTTTGTACGTCATTTTTCAATAATACCTTTTATCGTTTACCCTGTAAGAATACAGTTAAAACTTCAATTTATTGTCCACACAATATCAATTATGAAAGATCAAATACAAGAAGTCAGCCTTGTATTGCACTTGCTACGTGTAGTGGCTTATATGTAATGTTTAACATAAGATTTTATTGGAAACATGTATTTATTGCATGCATTGCACTATGTCTTTTACATAATACATGTTTTTCACAACTGTTCTATCTCAAGTCTAACCCCTTACTTACGGGTAAATCATGTGTGTGGATACAGTTCAAAGCTACCGGCTTGTGGCGGCAATTAAGTGTTCGTAAGTTTTCCCTGGTACCAACCACTAGGATCTTTTTTTTCAAGTGTGAAACCCAACTTCCCTAGTGCGTATCGCGTACTGTTTTTATTTAAAACCTGCATACTGTGTACAAGGTTATTTTTGCATTGCGTACTGCGTACCGTTGAACAACAAAACACCCTATTTGGCATTTCCATTTACACGTAGAAGATAAAAATACAGTTTTTGGCATGCACAGGCGCTCTTATCTTGCAAATGTTTGTTGTGTTATGTTTCCTTGAATGTTTCTTTAGTTTCTCTATCCGTACAAGCTTTGTTTTAATATTAAAATGCTAAAAGGCAAAACATTCAGCGCGAGCAAAACGAACGCGCACAAACAAAGTTATTTGATATTATATGTCACGTTACAACATGATTGTGCCTACCGCGTACCGATCTTTTGCGTACTGCGTACCGTCTAAAAACCTCTGATTTCTGCGTTCTAAAATGTATGTTTTAGTTGTCGTTGTCTGAGATTAGTTGTTTACTTCAATTCTTTAATGCAGTTGTAATAGAGAAAAACAAAGCATTACAAATAACTACATGAACAATATATATCTCAGGTTTGATAATAAAGTTTGTTCGCGTCAGGTAAAGAAGATACCTTTCATCAATTATCCTGCAGTACACTTTATAACACACAATATATATACTAGGTAAAAAAGTTTAGCAATTGGTGAACGGTGTAGAACGTTTTATGTAAACTACATGTGTAAGCTTCAGAAATTAATTTTTTAGACTGAAGTGTGTTGGTTTATAACTCTGCCAACACAACCATCTCATTTGAACAAAATACACATTCAAATACACCATAATATCGAGCAAACTTGCGTGACGTCTTAGTGGACGTAAATTCGTGTGTTTAGGTTATTCACCCACTTTAAACATTCACTACCTTGTGTAATTTTCTGAAGAAAAAAACAAGCACTGAACCAATTTAATCATGGGGTGACGTCCGAGGCTTACGTCAGAGCAACGTTCAACTGCTATAGGTATGTTGCATTGCGGAATGCAGTCTAAAGCCGTTGCCGAACATTTTGGTGTTGCAGCTAGCACCATATCGCGACTTAAAGGGGTTTTGTTACGAAATTTGACAGGTTCAGGACCGTCCAAGGTCTGGGGGTATAAGAAAACGTCAGCTACTGATGACCGTTATGTGACTCGTATTGTTGTGACGTCACGCAAAAATCGTTTAATGTCAGCCTCTAAACTTACGAAGCAGTTTCATGCTACATCAGGCATTCATGTTTCAACACAAACAATTTGGAATCGGATTCAGAAACGTGACTTACGTCCCTACAATTATGCTTACGGCCAACCACGCTCGTGTGCGTTTGAATTGGGTAATGGCGCACCATAGATGGATTATTAATGAATGGAATAATGTTATTCGCCGATAAGTCATGATTTTGTATCAGGTTTTCTGATGGGAGAGTGTATGTGTGGCGCGCAAACGATGAACGTTTTGACGTCACTAACGTCACTAAGATTCTATTTCTAATGATTAACAAATTAATCAACATCATGAGGAGACGTTGTCCCGATGTGATCGACAACACTGGCTATCGTACACGATATTGAGGCTTGAGTGACTTTTAGGATGTGATCCTTACCTGACGTTAACGTGTGTAACGCATTATTGAGAGTGTTGTCGTTATCTATCCTAACGATTATTTGTTGCCATTGCATCCATCTACACATATATCTACTGCTTTCCTATATTATGTATGCTCAAATAAAATAGACCACAATTTAAACCTCAGTTGCTAAACTTTTTTTACCTAGTATATATGATTTTTACTGAGGCAAATCGTCAACACGGAAGTTAATGCTCTTTTCAAATGCGCTTTAGACACACATGGGTAACATTTCAGACATGTGGCTTAAACATATTTTGAAGTATTTGTCATGGATAATTGTTTTAACAATTTTGTTAACGACGTATTTAGGTAAGTAAAACTTATGCTGTTTTGTATATTGATTATTTATTGTTTGATGACTCTTGAAAGGCAGTCACTACAGTTTATTTTTCCGCCTTTGAAAACAGCACTGCGGCTACTGAAACCTGGCACCCTGAATCCGTTATCCGATGGGATCAGAACCAGGGCACTAGCTTTTGGTACTAGTTACGAAAATTACGAACGAAAAATGGTAGGAAAGTCGTACTTTTGTTTTGTAAAGAGTACATAATTAGGAACATGGAACATATAATGATTGAGACTTTGTTTAATTCAGAGTATGATTCTCTCTAAGTTTACTTAATTAACATTTCTATTTTTGTAATCATTGTGAATTGTTTCTGATTAATGTATTGAGACATTATTAATAGAAATTAGAAAATCGCTCAATTTCCGATATTTTTCCAGTCGCGATTTATGTTACAAACACGTTTAAAATAGAATATGGCCAAATACACAAGCTTGATTTTGGAACATATCTTCTAACGACATATTTAGAACAAGAAGTTTATTATGCTGATTTACATAAATTATTTGAGGTATGCTGATTACATGTTTTGCTACGGCCGTTTTATTCGTAAGTAAAGGGACACAATATCTCATGAAAAAATATTAAAGCCGCTGCGTGCACAATTTAAACTAACTCAAAAAGTTTATTTTCCTACTCTTATATAAAACCTTATGTAATTTGGATACTATTATAAATACATAAGCAACTCATTTGGATTGATTTTGCATCGCAATAGAAACTTAAAAAAATATTCCAAATGACCGGATTATTTTTATTAGTTTAATGTATATTTCACAGTAGCGTTAATATATAAAAGAATAAAATTAATAATAATGCCGGATTATTGCTTTGATTTTTTTGTTTCTTAACAATATACCATACCTAAAATATTTATAATAAACCTTTGGTAAAGTCTTAAGAAAAACCCCAATGCATAAAACTGACACATTTTATCATTTTTATAATATTTATTAAAAAACCCTGTTTAAAATAAATTTCAAATAAATTTCTTGCTCTAATTAGCATTCCACACAAGAACACACATGACACAACTTACATATGGATTGGGTAAGTTAATAAAAGTCAAGACGTATTAAATTGTCTCTGATCAGTTTGTCAACAATATTATGTTTAAATAATTGTCGCAAATGTGTAAATCCAACTTAAAAAAATGCAGTTAAAGAGGACTACAGAGATTCAAAATGTGGTTGATTAAAGAATTTATGAGATTACACAGGTACTTTATTATAAATATTGCAACAGAAACACCTTTTTAGTGCTCAACCAATATAATGTTTCAGGATTTTGTGAAGGATGTATAGGATGGTGCGCTGGTGGTTGTAACATTCATCAGAGGTGCAACGACGAGTTTGGCTGTGTGGACGGTTACTGGAATCGTTACTGCACTGCTACGTGTGGTCAAGGATGTCCTGGTGGCACATGTGAACGCTGGTTTGGAACGTGTTCACCGTGTAACGACGGTTATTGGGACACCAAATGTGATCAACAGTGCAGCCAAGGTTGTCAAGAAAACATATGTAGTTCAAATGGCGCTTGTTCGCCTTGCAAGCCCGGTTATTGGGGCGCGAGATGTGATCAACAGTGCAGTCATGAGTGTCTCGAGGGCATTTGCCGTGATTCCGATGGCATATGTTTATCTTGCAAACCCGGTAATTGGGGTTTCAGATGTGATCAACAGTGCAATCATGAGTGTTCATGGGGCACATGTAGCCAAATTGGCGGACATTGTTCACCATGTGCTAATGGTTTCTGGGGAAACAAATGTGAACAGCCGTGTGGTAGTGACTGTCCAACGTCATGTATTCAGTTAGACGGATCATGCTCATCATGCAGCACCGGGAAATGGGGACCCAGCTGCCAGTATGAGTGTGGAGTTGGCTGTTACGATCAGTGTCGACAAACAGACGGTTCTTGCTCACCGTGTAGGAAAGGATATTGGGGATATCAATGCGACATATTATGCAACGATTGTGAAGGTGATTGCGTTCAGTTTGATGGTTATTGCCAGACATGTTCGTATGGACTTTGGGGATGGCTCTGCCAGTTTCGTTGTAACGAGGCATGTTTCGGCCCATGCCGAAATGGATATGGGAACTGCTCACCTTGTAACGTCGGACATTGGGGACCAACCTGCGGGATCTCTTGCAATGAGGGGTGCGCTGCGTCATGCTCACAGTCCGCTGGAACCTGTACTTCGTGTCTTGACGGGTTCTGGGGAGACAAATGTCAGTATGCGTGCACAAACTGTTCAACACCCGAATGTATCCAATCAGATGGACATTGTTTACTTTGCGAAGCAGGCTTCTGGGGAAGAAATTGTTCCTGGTCTTGCAGTCTTGGTTGCTCATCAAACACATGTAGTGTGTTTAATGGCTCTTGTACACCTTGTACTAATGGATCCTGGGGAGAACGATGTGATAAGTTATGCAGCGAAGGGTGTTTAAATCAGTGTTCACAATCTGACGGAACTTGTTCGTGTATATATGGATACTGGGGAATGAATTGTACCAAGCAATGCAGTGATGGATGTTTATTAGACACATGCAATCAAACTGACGGGTCTTGTGCACAATGTAAGGCAGGACGATGGGGGAGTACCTGTGATCACTTATGCATATTAAATTGCACTTCATGCAATTCCAATGACACGTGTATCACATGTATGGATGGATACTGGGGAGACACGTGTACTTCATGTGACGCTAACTGTGCGGACACGTGTGATAAAGACACAGGCTACTGCACGTGTGTCAGTGGTTATTATAATGCCAACAAGAACAAAAGTGAGTGCATAGCATGTTACAACAAATGTCACAACCAATCATGCGATCCCGATTCTGGAGTGTGTCATCAGGGTTGCGTAGATGGATATTGGGGAGATTATTGCAACCAAACATGCAACCACAGTTGTATGAGTACTTGCGCACAATACACTGGATATTGCAAGGGGTGTGCAAATAATTCTTTGTATGGACTGTTATGCGACCAACAATGTCCTTTAACTTGTCTGTTAAACGAATGCGAACAAATATCAGGAAATTGTTCTTCGGGATGCACAAACCACCATTATGGTAGACTGTGTGATACCAATTGCAGTTTAAATTGCCTCGAAATTGACAATAACCAAACACGATGTTCAAGTGCGGACGGAAAATGTATCCATGGTTGCAGAGATGGTTTCATTGGAGACTTTTGTGACAAATATCAAGGTATGTGTTTATAATAATTACTTTATCAAACACAAACACAATATGTTTTAAACGTTTGTTCAGTATACCTACATTATTTGTTTTGCTGCAGGTTGGTTATTCCTTTGTTAATGACCATGGCGTATTATAAGATATGACTCCAATCGTTTACCATATATTGGGAAAATGGATATATGTTCATACAGTAACGGATCAACCCATGCCAGGCCAGGCAGCTGTTATTGGAGGCTCCGTCGGTGGTGTTATACTGATTGTCTTCGTTGTCGTCGCCATTGTCGTTATGTTGCGTCGTCGAAGGTCTGTTGACTTATGTGTATAAACGGAAGCCGTTTACGGTTTAACATGCCTGATATGTCAATTTTAAAAGATTATTCTTTAATAATAAGGTTATATCACTATATGTTATCATATCAACATATATCATGATAATCTACTTATATTAGAAAATTGACTAATGTGTGTAAATTGTAAAACATTATGACGTATATGTTTTGGACACAATCATGTTACCTAATGAGATTCTATTATCAGAGCGCCACGGAACAAGCAAGACCGAACAGATGTCAATAACGAAAACGCGGTTTCAGTTGATACCTCCCCAATCTATGCTACAGTCAAAAAGTCGAAAGGTAGATCGAACTATTTGTCTTATACAACTTGCATTTGCTCAAGTATTATTAATTGAACACATCGTTTAAAGGTTCTTTATGTTTGTTTTACAAATGTCGATCATATAAAATACTTATTAAAAGTATGACTTTCACGTTGCCTTTTATGTAGTGTGTTTATTGATTGCTAACTTCATTACTACCACAGAGGGTCTATACGCTAACACATCACCAGAGACGTTACCGATGGTAGTTACATTGTCAAACCCGGCATATGAGCAGCCGCCTGACAAGATCCTCACTGCAAACACAGACGAGCCAGACGGCAGACTAGAAACAGGTATGAGCCTGCCAACGCCACCATGTTAACATACATCCAAAAAAACCACTTACATTATTTTCTTACTGACTCGAACAATGATCGTACATTGATGATTATACCTATATTGTTTAATGCAGATCCAGTTCGAGATTCCAGGCTCGAGTGTTTTATGTTAACATTTAGCAATATAACAAGCATGTTTGTCACAGATGATGAAGACAACGTGGCACGCGCGATAGCGATCCGGTGTGAAGAGAAGGGCGGCATCTACTACAACAATGAAGAAAAGATTAACAACGAAAAAGTGGCGGTGGCAGACATTGCGCAGTTTGTGGCGCAGCGAACGATGTCTCAATATGAAGAGGAATTCGAGGTTGTTTGTTTTTCTTTTTTAAAACAAAATGAAACCGATGTTGTTCTGGTCGTATACGTACATTTATGAAGTAGTATGATTTTCTTAGTTGTCCTTAACAAGATTGTAAGCACTTTATCCGATAGTTGTTCGATATTTGCCTTTTATCAGAAACTCCCGTATGGCCTTATCAAGCCGTACACCGCTTCCCAGCTCAGCGCCAACTTGGTCATGAACAGATACAAGGGCATATATCCCTGTGAGTTAAACTTGTAGCTGTGATTTTAATTTGAAGAAAATTAAGTTAAAAATACTTCAGATTTCTTATGCCGTTATCAAACAGTTAAAATTAAAATCAAGTCCCGTTTTTTTCTCTCCAAAACCCCTGATCCATGACATATATTACATTATGAAATGCAATGTGGAATAACATTTGTATATAACTTCGATTTTTATCATTTTCTCATTTTATGACATCCTGCGTATAGATGACGACAGTCGGGTGAAGATCAGGGGCGGCGTAACAGACTTCATCAACGCCAGCTATATAGATGTAAATATACACAATGACATTTTGCTTTTATTTGTTCATTTAATTGGGATGCCGTATAGCTGGCCATGCGATATTAGACTCTAGTAAACCATAGATTTAAAAAAATCACTTGGAGGACTTCGCATTTTTGTAAAATTCATCAACAGTTTGAGAATATTGATATACTGGTTTATAATACATATCGGCAAACACGGGTTAGTGTATTTTCGTTGAGAGAGATGTAGAATTTTAATCTAGCAATAGTTGGACCTATTTCCCCTTTATTTACGTATCATGTTTATCAGATGTATCTAACTTGTTTTTATTGTGAATTTATAGTTTAGTTTAATAAAAGAGTGTGTTTAAGTTTATTTTCACTTGTATAAAGCACACATCTTTTCTCATTTTGAAATTACTTCGGTTTAAAACTTCCGTAATGGAAGATTTTTTAATAGACGCAGTGACCATATTTGAGATACTGCATTGTTAATGTTGTAACTCGCGGTATTTAATGTCATATTATTTACAGGGCTACAAAAGACGAAACGAGTTCATCGCCACTCTTGGTTTGTAAAATTATTCGTTCAGTAAATCGCTTTTAGTTACATTTTAGTACTATATGTCAGACAATATCGTTTATATTGTATGAAGACAAAGGGTATGTTTAACCAAATGCATAATCTCAATACCACTACTGCTAAAGTAGTGTAATGAAATGCCACACTGTGAAATACGACACTGTTTTATCATGGGCAATTAAACCAGGTCCTATGAAGCAGCAGTTGGGAGATTATGGCGCGTTTTGGCGCATGGTGTGGCAGCAAAACGTGGAGACGATCGTCATGCTCACTAAACTGAAGGAGGAAAATGTAATTTAATAAAATATGTGTCGCGAAAGTTTTACAAAAATAACAGAACAAAAACTTAATATTACGAAATTCGAAATAAAAACGATTACAATGAAAACGTGAAAACATGAAACCTTTAGAAATTTAAAATATTTTTTTCACAACAATATTTTTTATATAAGTATACACGTCTTACTTACAGGTTTTTCATGATTTCCGTTTTATTATTAAAGCGTTTTCTTTTAATACAAACATACATTTAAGCATCAACACTTATTTTAAACGTGTAGATTTAATGTACAGAAAGACAAGTGCGAACAATACTGGCCAAACAGAAACACGAGCCGAACGTACGGTGACGTCACATTGGTGTGTTCACGTGAGGAATTCTACGCAGAGTTTACACACAGAACATTTACTGCGGAAAAGGTTTATTTTCATGTAATATATAGTTTGAAAGATGATGGTTACGTCAATGTGGTTTATAAGATTTTTCCCGTACTGCGTTTTTGTGTAGTTATATGTTTTGGTCCTCCGGGATCAAGGAGTGTGTGTTGATAACATTTGAACCCCCATGCGATAGCGGTCGTCAATAGTGTGTGAAATCTTCTATTATCAATGCTCTGCATCTTCAAAAACGATCATGTTATTTTGACAATGAAGGATATGCTTTCTAAATACTTTCCTTTTTTCTGAGATTTTTTACGTGAAGTATTGTAATACAAAAAATGTCTATGTACTAGTATATGTTTTACTATAAAAAAGCTTCAGTTGATAAATTGATAATTATATGTTAATGTCATAAAATAGACTCACTGAAATGCAGAGTGATCGTAAAGAAGTAATTTAAATACAGAGCAACTTGCATAATATGTATTATACTCTTTACAGAACAAATGTGTACGTTTTAAAATGTTATGCACGTAAGTTCATTTCATGAAAAAGGTATTTATTGCTTTACAACTGTATAAAGGGTACAGATAAGCGTGTTATCCATCACATGCACTACACAAGCTGGCCGGACAGAGGGGTTCCGCATGACGTCACAACTCTGGTCGACTTCTGGCACCGCGTGACGTCATTACCCATCAAGTTGAACGGGCCAGTGATCGTGCATTGCAGGTTGTTAGACAGTATGCTATAGCACTCAAAACAGTTTAAAATGAAGTTTTACTTTGAATCATTCGTTTCATATTTATTTACTGTGAAATTTAGGTGTCCAAAATTGTGTACGAGTTTTGTCAGGAATAATGTCTCTTTTGTTTTGCCTTGAGATCAACATTATGTTGAACTACATGTTTAGTATTGCCATTGATCATCTAGGTGTCACTTTAAGAATACAATGTAAGTTGTACTATTACATAGTGCTGGTATCGGACGCACGGGAACATATATTGCTCTGGACATCCTTTCCAAGGAAGGTCGCGACTCGGGTCGCATCGACGTGCCTGGATGTGTCCTCAACATGCGACAGAACAGACCAAACATGATACAGACACTTGTATGATTTATCATATTTTTTTTCGTTTTTACTACCAAAAGCTACATTTAGGTTAGTGTGTTTCTTTATCGACTGAAAAGTACTGCATATACTTTTTGATACTGTATTATCGTTTTAACGTTATCTAAGAAAAAGAATACGTTAACGATAACAAACATTTCACGCTTAGACGGGTTGATTGTAGAGGAGCTTATTGTTCACTCCACATTAACGGACCGTTTCGCAAATGTCAATCATTATCATTTATAACAGTACATGGTCAATTTTAATCCAATAGATTAGGATTTAATTGTCAGGTGACAATCTGACCTAGAAAACACAAAAGAAAGACCCCTTCACAAGCCTTTACAAGATCAAAGTAAATGTACCGCTTTGGGCGGAGTTTAAAAGTTTGCGGAACGGTGCACTTGCAAATGCTTTCAAAATTCTTACATATATGTCAGTGCAACGGTATTTTTGCTCTTTTATCAAATGTGATTTTAACCAAAAATTCTAACAAATTTTGTATCAATCATTTTTCGTTTGCAAATGTTATAGGAGCAGTACCAGTACTTGCACCACGCACTAGTGCACACACTCACCCTCGCATGGGAGCCAGTCAAGGTCGACAACTTTCCAGAATACATGCATCAGAACAAAGGCGCGAAACTACACGGACAGTTTAAGGTGTATATTAAGTTTAGCACGTAAACATAGATAGTCATGTGTTTACTTATGTTAAGGATTGTTTTACTTGTGCTGTGTAGTTGCTTTAAGTCAAATCAAATGCTAATCATCAAATATATTATTTGGAAGAACAACCCATGTTGAGGTTTATTACCGACTACAGGGGTAAACTGTTTTTTCCAGTTGTTACAGCAGTGCACGGACCCCATAACGGAAGACGAGGAGGAAGCCTTGACCATCAACAGAGGACGGCAGGACAAAAACCGACCTGGAGCTGATATTCCCGGTAACGGAACACCTTGTGTCATATTGGTTACAATGAGATAATAATAGTAAACGTATATTAATGTTGTTGTATGTTGATGATTTTGTTAGCAAACTTTTCAACGAAATTATTGCGATGTGTTTTTCGGCGTAAATTTTGAATATAAAACCTGTCTGATTTTAAGGCAAAATAATATTAAACGTATGTTTGTAATTTTATTTATATGACTGTGTTACTTTAAATGTCAGTTTGTACATGTATACATGTATGTAAAACCGTTCGTATTTCAATACAAAATCCCATTGTAGGTGAGGAACATAGGCCCGTACTACGTTTGGGTCAAAGTCCAGGCTCAGTCGGATACGTAAACGCCGTTTACGTGAATGTAAGTAGTTCATATAGCTCATGTTGTTTTTTCTTATACACATACATACATCGTAATTGATACTCTTTAAGAAAACGTTTATGCTTACATCGATTTATATGCATTTTGTCATACATTGACATTGTTCATTTTCTATACATTTATAATGTGTACATGCCGTAAAAGACGCACACGTTTGATGTGTAAAACAACATTGTATGACTGTTTTCATGACTTAGAGTCTAAAGACGGCGAACCGGTTGTTGTTGGCACAGACACCCCTTCCTGCTACGGTGGATGATTTCCTGTTGCTCGCTCTCCAGGAAAGATGCTCATGCATCGTCAACATGGACCCTGAACATTCTAATAACAAGGTAATGGCAAATCATAAACGCTCACATATCTTTTGAAATAGTAAATGCTGAGTTTAAGTTTTATATTATCATAAAGCAAATAGACTAGGCGCCCATAAGAAGGCTTGAACATTTCGTTTGGTGTTACATCGTAACTATGAATTTTCTTCACAAAGTGAATTTGGTAATACAGGAATTAAGCATAGCTCCTCTCCTCCCGTCAAAATCTACCCAGTATCAAACTACAATTGTACCAACCATTTTATATTAAAGACCCAATTTATAAACATAATTGTTCCAAGGTAGTCATATTACCTTGCTATAAAGTGTATTGTACAAAAACAACAAATCTTAACCAGATCGTTGTTTTTACTGCTGCATGTCGAGGTGTTGAGGTGTCCAAGGAATACCAAGTTCCCTGTTTATATACTTAGGATATCGGTGAATATTTCCCGGCTGACAACCAATTGTTGCGGACAGGCATGACAACCGTCAGCAGTACACAAGACGTCGACACCCCAACATACTACACGAGTCGCTCGCTGGTGATTGAGAAGACAGGAACTACATCGGTATCTATAATGTTGTTTTTCTTGAACTTCGCGTACATTACACATACTAAGTGTTAATTGTGTTAAACAAAGACAGAAGTAAACATATCGTTTTCAAAACAGATATATATTTCAAATGAATCGTTTATTCCAGAGCGTGACAGCGCGGACTATTCCCCATCTACAGTATACTGGATGGGACAATAAGAACGTTGTTCCTAGTTCGGCATCAGAGTTCTGCAAGTTTGTACAAGATGTTGACGACTTATCAAAAGCATCGCCAGACGGAGGACCCATATTCATAATTTGCATGTAGGTCTTTTTTCTTGCAAAAATATCCTATTACCCTAAATTTAACCTTAATTGACGTCATATATGGTGAGTAAAATATGCATACTTAAACATAATTATCTTCATTGATGGCAAAATCTACTTACATCAGTTAGTCTAGATAAAATGTTCGAATTAATTTATACATGTTTAACAAATCACCATACAGGCACGAGTCAAGGTATTTTCGTTGAATAAGCAGTCCGTTGTCCTTATGAAGAGAGCTTATAGATCGGGCTTTTACCTTTATGTATTTGGGATCTAAATTGTTGTGTTTGTCACAGGAATGCAGCAGAGCGGTGCGGGTTGTTCAGCGCAGTGTATCTCCTATTGGAGCAGGTCACGTGTGAGGGCCAGCTCAGCGTCATCAACACCGTGAGGAAGGTCCGGGCGGCAAGAGGACTGTCAATATCTTGTCAGGTAAAGTGTACGAGATTTCATTAATAGGTTTTGCATTTTAGATTTTGACAATTTGTGAAAACTCCGTGGTAAAGGAATTAAGCTTGAAAAAACGTTCTGTTACATTTGTTTTGTTTGATTGATTGGCTGATTGACTGATTTACTGACTGACTGATTAAGTGATAAATTGATTGATTGATTAATTGATTGATTGATTGATTGATTGATTGATTGATAATTTTATTACCTGATTAATTAATAAATTTATTGAGTAGAACGTTGATTGCTATCGTGCCAAATGTTATTTTACTAAATACATGTGTTAAGCGTTGGAATAGAACTTGCATGAGTTGTGTTAAACTAAAATAAATATTTCATGGCATAATGCTTTCTTACAATACTTTCTTTACATTCAAAACTTGCATATGTTTACAGGAACAATTTGACTTCTGTCACGAGTGTGTATTGGAATCCATCACAGCTACAGAAAATGTCTACGCCAACACGTAATGGTCAACAACATATTGAACAATTAATGCTAGTGTCACTGATGATTACTTGTTTGTTAGGCATTGATGTTTATAGCTATTTTACGATTATTTGTATTGCTGCTAATACAGTTTTATAAACAATACTTTTGATGGTGACTGAAACGAGTATATTCAAACGATACCACTTGCATCCTGTTAGGCTACATTCGAAGAAAAACACGTGTAAAGGTATACTGACAATATTAATTTGCAGAGTAAAAGAAACGACGAAGTTAATGCGATATGTCAACAAAGTGATAACAAAAAACACAAAAACTAAATAGTTTTAAGGTAAGACCTGTGTAATGGACTATGAAGGATACACATTTGTATTTTTTATCAAAAAAATAAACAAGATTTTTTCATTAAAATGTGAAATATATT
>Ga0224511_10001259_pt1 | contig 14864 bp, 8 predicted proteins | sample SF_May12_sed_USG_2_FD_169988 | JGI IMG/M metagenome (GOLD analysis project Ga0224511, IMG submission 169988) | Sediment microbial communities from San Francisco Bay, California, United States - SF_May12_sed_USGS_8_1 | ecosystem: Environmental > Aquatic > Marine > Sediment | place: USA...
GTTTAATGTCGCATCTATCTGCGGTTTGGGAGGAACACGGTTTAATGTCGCATCTATCTGCGGTTTGGGAGGAACACGGTTTAATGTCGCATCTATCTGCGGTTTGGGAGGAACACGGTTTAATGTCCCATCTATCTGCGGTTTGGGAGGAACACGGTTTAATGTCGCATCTATCTGTGGTTTGGGAGGAACAGGGTTTAATGTCCCATCTATCTGTGGTTTGGGAGGAACACGGTTTAATGTCGCATCCATCTGTGGTTTGGGAGGAACACGGTTTAATGTCGCATCTATCTGTGGTTTGGGAGGAACACGGTTTAATGTCGCATCTATCTGTGGTTTGGGAGGAACACGGTTTAATGTCGCATCTATCTGCGGTTTGGGAGGAACACGGTTTAATGTCGCATCTATCTGCGGTTTGGAAGGAACACGGTTTAATGTCGCATCTATCTGTGGTTTGGGAGGAACACGGTTTAATGTCGCATACTACACTTTGGGAACAAGCATTTCCCAAAGAGGCAACAACAACACGGAACACACTAGGATGTGTTACCTTTTAGTTGGTTGCGAGATTAAACGGCACACTAAACAATCGGCGGTGGAAAACTGAATACCAAAAATGCTGTGTTAAATGTATAACATTACGGAACGAAAACAAAACGAATGCCGAAAGTAGATTGGTTTGGGATTGCCATGTGTCTTCTCAAATGTCAAACATTCATCGAACGTGTGTTGTATACTGCATTTTCCAACATCGTAGGTGCATAGCATGTGAGTAATGCAATGATTTGAAAGAGACACAGTGAAAACTGAGGCTTGTAACTAAATCATTGTGCTGCACACTCTCTTAACAAATTCTATAAATAGTTCAACTACCCACACTTTTGTTGACGCGAGAATCTTCATTAATATGTTTCCAAACACGTGTTTCACCAAGGTTTTAAATCAAATGGAAAAACAAATTAAATGTGAGAGAACAGTCTTTAAGATGTTCTGTTCAATTTGCTATTTCCCCTTGCGTAATCCCGTTATCTCTCAATTGAACTTAGAGCTGCACAAGAAAATACGAACTAAACAGAGACGCAAACATGTTACTTTATTATTCTGTACGAAACCAACTCGAAATAGCATGTCCGGTGTAAACACGTAAATTTTTAATGTTCAACGATGGAAACACAAATATGCATTTCGTTTTGTCAAAGTGCAAGTCAAGTTAATGTGTATGTTTTATATTTGTCGTTTATAACTATGATATAGTCATATCAGTTAACCTACATGTTTCATGTCAGCCTAGTCGACTTAAAGCAGCTGACCTCCAGATGCTCAAAAATATATAATGAAAAAAATAATAACGGTAAATACTGGTCAAGTTATGTTCAGTGGAGAAAACTATCATAACTGACCCCTTAATTCAGTTGACAAAATCGTTTGTAAAACATCGTTTTTCATTGCATAATCGACTGCGTTACTAAGCAGTAGCCGTTATGTATAGTTCTGCTCATGCGCTAGGGGGCGTCAGTGGTTTGGCATCATTCATTACCACTGATGAACAGCTTCAATAAAACCGAGGCTGCTGTTTTCTCGTGCAGGCTATGCTTCCTGGGGGCTTTCCCTTTCATCAGTTTAGTAAGAATATTCCGATGGCAGAAAAGTGAATTGTCTGTTTTCAAAGCAAAAAAGCTGCTTTAAACGTTACTTGTACTGAATAAATATAATTAATTTATATTATCAGGTAACTAACCACAGTCCAATTTGAGTCAAAGGAAGGCGGCAACTCGCCATAGAAAAATGGCATCGCCAAATCACTACAAGAAGCCTATGGCCGCATATGACAAGTCAAGACGGCAAACTCTTTACATGTACTCGTGCTGATGACAGCCTCTATTTTATTGACGATTGTGCAGATTGTGTATTGTAACGCTATATAGGTGATTCCAAGAGCAATGAAGTAACGGAACTATAAACTGGGGATATCTAAATATGCGTGTCTCAATTGTTTGTCTGCACATGAATTTTAATGAAATCGAATACATGTTTGGGTTTCAACAATTTTGTTAAACAAAACATCGAAACGCAAACATGTACATACACCATAACCTTTGTTGCAAAGCATATATTGGGGACACTTACATGCACATACATGTATTAAGCAGCTTGCTACATGTATAATGTATAGTAATTTTTAGCAATGGCCTAACAACCCAATATACGCAGAATTGTCTTTGTCTACATGTCAGAAAATGTAAGTGGTCGACTTTTAATACAGGCCATGAGTTTCACGTGTCACACAATAACCTACGAGAAAGGAGCTCCATCAAAGGCGTCGTAGGTCTTCAGCAGACCGGTGTCTGTAAGCAGCTGCTTGTACCGACCCGGACCGTCCCCGAACGAGGCCACGGACTTGCCTGGAATAACAGCATGGTTTGTTGCACACAAAGTGGTAACGTGATTTACTTTTTAAATCAATCATGTAACAAGAAGCACCTTTGTATTGTAACGCAACCAGTTTTGCACATAAGTTACAAAAATGATGCACTTTTTGTGTAGTAGAATTATGTATTGATATCTGTATCCGTACTGAATCAATACATACTTAAAACCCCCTTGTATGTGTTCATGGTACTTAAAAATGATTATGCTTGAAACTTGAATCGTGAATATACTTTGTTAAATTGTAAGTTTTGTAGCAAATTAAAAAGAATTACGAATTACCGTTGTATATTTCTGTATAGAACAGTGTTGTGAGTTAGATTAGGAGACTTTCCAGCTTACTACACTATCGAGGTTTTCTTATGACACTAACATTCATCGAAACTGGTTTTGTTCTTAAATACGAATTAATTTACAATGTATTTATAAAAACAAAGTGCTACATAATATCAGGAATCTAAATGAATGTATACTACTGACTTGATGCTACATTCCCTTCTTAACACAGTTCTGTAAAAATGCCCACCTACCGACTATCATTATTGGGGATGTAACAGAAAACATACATAATTTTATTTTTTCTAAGGGTTTACCAGTATTTGCGGGAGTACCAATGATATGTCGAGGAAAATCAAACGTGAAAAGTTTGTATACCTTTGAAGAACTTGGCGAGGACGGGCACGAGTTGGGTGTCTGTCTTGTGTTGGCCGCTGTGCTCTTTGCTTGTCTGCTCACACCATCCGCCCGTCGAAGACGTCTTAAACTGCTTGTTTTTGTTCGCCTGAAAACCAACAACAACAGAATTTGTACTGCTTCCATTTATTCGTGTGAACACTAAACATCTTTTACTGCCTGTCTTAGATTGGATTATACAAAGGGCAGTGTCTGATGTTCCGACACATTGCCCATTCACTAATAAAGTCTACTGTCTAGGTCTCATAGCCACAGAAGAGCGCCACAAAAGAGCTACGGCCTAATCGTTCACGGATGACTACACAATTGAACCGTTTATGTCCTAGTCACATATTCACGGCATACTTCCGTCTGGGGTTACTGTGAACATGTGATCTGGGCATTATATATATTTTTTATACATTTTTGTAGGAACCATGTCATTTACATAATACACATGATTGCATTGATGCAGTTTGAAATGCGGTTGTTTCACAATTGTGTAATACTCAGAGCGACTATGTCAGGAATTATCATGTAAGTTGTACTTGTTTGTTTGAATACGAGACGTCTGTTATACATTTTTATCGTAGCAAGGCTATAAATGCAGTTGTCTTTGCGACTGTACAAGTATTCGTACTAAAGCATTAGATTTCACGAAACTCAATTGATTTCTAGATGTTTTATGTTTTTTGCATGTTGACGTGCATGCAAACGTTTGCTGTAATGCAAGTATTTAATTGATCAAAATGCCATGTTGAAAGCAACCATGTGAAGAGTGATAGAGATCTCAATGAAACAATTATGTAAAACAAGAACTATTGCTCTGTGATGCACGAACTATCAGAGTAAGAATATTTCATGCATGTGTTTGTCGTGTTATACATTATGCATTTTACCGATACAGTCTTTAAGCGGCGATGTTATATATGGATGTTTTGCTAAAGATAAATTTAATTGAAAGAAGAGAAAGCCCTCAGGAAGCACAGCATACATGAGGAAAAAGCAGCCTCGGTTCTATTGAAGCTGTTCATCAAACCAATTTAGCTTTTTACAACTCAAAAATGCAAGAAAAATAAAAACTAGAAGACAAATAATTAGCTTCGAGCCAGGATTAAAACCACGACCCTCAGCAAAACCAACACACAATGATCCACTGCGCCACGTTGCTGATGTTTGAGAACAGATATTCTACGTACAGTTATTACATTATCTTCCAGTAAATTAAGACATTGTCTGAAATGCTCCAAAATAATATTATCGCACGCATCAAAGACCTTAAATAAATGTACCGGTACATGTAGTTGACATTTCCTGTTCCCATTTTTGTAAGGCTGAATAAACATTCGGGTGGGGCACGTGCGCATAAAATCAATGCATTTAAAGATGCTAGATCTGTATCTTTTAGGTCAGAATTGTTTACATCTTACATTTAAACCATATTTAAGCAGCGAAACCTACTCCCGTAATTATGAGAAACTGCCAAATATAGTTGTTCATGCATGTAAAATATTACAGAAAAATGTATTTGTTGAAAATGCCTGGCCCGCGAATTTGGCTTTGTTTGTTTACGTTTCGACCCATTGCGTCAAAACAGTTAAATGGCTTGACTACAATCGATATTCACAGTTGACTCGGTGATGCAGTGGTAACGCATCCGCTTTGAGTGCAAGAGGTCCCGGGTTCAATCCCCGGCTCCGGCAAGGGTTTTTATGTTTGATTTTTTGTATTGTTGTTGTTGTGTTTTTACTTTTTTGTCCAAAAAAAAACATTATTTATCGCAAAATATTGCAATTCCTTTTACAGTGTTAATTTATTTAGTATACTCAACGTATTGCAAGATTTGTGACCGATTATAAGGGTAAAAAGATACAGACCTAGCATCTTTAACAAACATACGGTCGATAAAAATGTTTCCTTCGAAGTTAATAAATTGTTCCAAACGTCATATTTGGTAAAAACACAGTATAAACGGAAAAGGTGGTTGCAATAAAATGACCTCTTTAGATAATGCCATATTGGAAATTTGATCAAGTCACAGTCAACACAAATATATTGACAACATTATTAAGCCCGTTATCAGTGCACACCAGCTAGGTACACACACAATAATGGAAGGGCTATCAAATGGCTACTCCACTCAAGTTTGTAGATAAGAACATCAATGTACACTGGGTACAATCAAACCGTCACAGGTTGTGGTTCTCAACGAAGGCATGTAGTTGTTACTCAACGAAAACTTATGTAAACAGTGTGATCCTCATCCTCAAATTAAATTTGACTTCGATGAGAAATATATACAATGTACATTAAAAGTGGTGTATGTGAAGATGTGACATCGCAAGAATAAAGTGTGTCTGCGATGTGATGTTCCCTATTTTAAAAATCATGTGTTCTGTTTAATGCCATTTTGTACTACAATATGTTTTAGACATATCTTGCTCAGCATATTTGAAAACCTATATTTGCATAAATGTTTTTGACCGACACTGAACTTCTCCAAATGACGGCTATGAACAGATACGTGAATTTTGAATTTTGAATAGGGTTTGCAAAATTATTTACACCGAGTCAAAGTGTGGTTTCCATTTCTACAAGCTACAATGTATCTTAGTTTTCAGGCTGTTATTCAACAAACGCGATATGTTATATGCATGGCAATGTTGTTGTTTTTTGGTGTCATTCAGTGTCACCGCTGTTACGTTTGAGTCGTTTCGACAAGCATACAGAAAACTTCTACTATCCACGATTATCTCTGTCATTTGAGACATTTAATATGCAACGCTGGATATACCCCACTTTAAGTTAACTGCGTGAGACGTTTATCTCATCACAAAACAGGCTTTTAAAGCTGTATTGCATTTCCATGCTTACAATGTTTACATCCCATTTTAAATATGCACGGGATAAATGATAATTGCGTGCAAATAATAAGTGAAATAAATATTATTTAACTCCAGTTTCCGAATTTTGAAATTCACTCATGTTTTTATCAAACTAATAAACAGTAAATATATATGAACTGGGGAAAACAAACCTAAGTTTACATAAGACGACGGCTATTTGTCTGACAAAATAATGACACAGCTTTTCCAGTTTAACATCATTGCAAGTAGACAATTTGCATGGCGAGATGTTTTAGCAAACAGAAAGGAATAGCATTATCTGTAGTCTCGGTCAGAAGCAATATTACAATGCAAATAAGGAAATTATTTCAATCCAAGGCTTATTTGCACATCATTTGGATATTCATAAGCGGTTAACTTAATGTTATTTCCAATAGATACTTTAAATACTTATTACTTTTTCAAATGGATTTTGTTACATTTTACTTTTATGTAATGCGTACATAAAATGCGAGTTGTATAGAGCAAATATTAATTCTGTGTCCATTTAATATAACATAAATTCATCTTATACCCCAACATAGGCAATTATATGATATACATTGTACAGTGGTTACTGCATCAACCAAGCAAGGATTGCTTTAAAAATCTATTTAATCGATATAAAGTAGAATAACATAAACAAGCTTTTATACTAGAATAAAATTTAAAAAAAAAATAGGATAAAACCGCCATTCGATGCTTACGATTTTATACAAAGAAGTGTCTATTTTATAGCCCGAAAACCACATCCAGGATTTACTAGAGGTAAGCGGTAAACAGTTTTATTAACCTTGCGTTGGTTTAAGTTCCTAAATCTACAATTTTATGGGTTAAAGCCATATAGATAGCATACATACTTGACATAATTATATCTAACCGAAACTCTGATGTTGTCATTTGAACAATAGAGCATCAAGAATATCAGGCATCCTTATTCATCTATGAACATGTATTGGCAATATTTGCTCAGTCTACATAATAATTCTAAAACGAAAGGACTCTTCTTATACATCTGTCAAGTGTTCTCAGGTAAACTTAGTTCACTAAATTAAGACGTGTAACGTAGAAAAGGATAATTTGAAGTTTCATATTTTCAAAGTATTATGACATTATATGCGATATATATAACATCAAAACATCCGTGGATTTTCTGTCTAATGGAAAAGATCGATTTCCATATGGTTTGCATGCTATATTGGCGAAAGGTCTGGTTTGCGCACATAATTCCTTAACACAGGCAGATGGATTTCCTAATGTATATGCGTATTACCAAGTTAGTGTTTTCTTCTTTTTATATGTCTAATTCAGCAACTTGACCTGTCTACATTGTTTGCGACATTTTCTTTAAACATCTCTTCCATTTCTATTAATTAAAGATGCTATGCCTGTATCTTTTAGGTCATAATCGTTTACATCTTACATTTTAACCATATTTAAGCAGAGAAATCCACTACTGTAAATATGATAAACTGCCAAATATAGTTATTCATGGATGTAAAAATATTGCAGAAAAATTGAATTTGTGAAAATGTGTGGCCCACAAATCGGCTTTGTTTATTAACGTTTCGACCCATTGCGTCTTTAATATTGAGCGTAGTACGACTTTAATGTGGATGTGTCACTGGTCCTCTTATCTCCAACACGAGAGACAGCTAATAACAAGAACCCGTTACAATCGGCTATAGGAAACTAATTACCTCTGTTATCTTGCCGTAGTTTAGAAATTAAACCGCGTTCTTTGTCGTTGTTGTGTCAATTCTAGTACATGTAGTCAGTAAAAGGACGACGTGTCAAGGAGACAATATACTTGCTTTTCTGTACTTTTTGGAGACGAAATAAATGTTAAACTTATCTCAGATTTCGTAGCCACAATAGCAGGTGTACACAAGGACGTTATAGTTGTTATGCATTACTTTAGTATTTAACGTGTCAAGTTGCCCTGGTTTATATAGCTGTTAATTTTCTCTCTCAAACATTTCTCTGAGACGCGAAGCATCTCATTTACAATAAAGACATTCATTTTGTTATGAGAAATATATAAGCTATAATTTTACAGGCATCAGTATTCGTTCTGCGACAACAAACTCTGAATAACATTCTCGTTTAGATTAAGTATTGGATTAGTTTTTACACATGAATCGGCTTCGAGCGAAACTCACTTTCCAATTCTATGCAAGCAACAAATGCAACTTGTAATTTACATTTCAAAACTGCCCTTTTAAATGACATAATTTAATTTATGTTACTGCTAAGATATTGTGGTCAGTATAATCCTTACACGAATACAGCACTTACTTCACATTCTAGTTGACCAATCTTCTGCTGCCGGAGATTCAACACGCGCGATAGGTTATTCCGTTGCTCGATCAGACGCGCCAACGTCGCGTAAACGTCGTCCGTCTTCTGAAAGTTCCTGTCAATATCCACGTGCAGTGACGCACCATGGTCATACCTAACGCTGTCACTTATCGTCTGCGTCGGTGCGTTGTCGTAGTAAAGGCGAACGCCGACCAGGAGAACTATAGTTAGCGACAACAAGATGATCATGTGCGATTTCGTGAAAGTCATGGTGACTCGGTAAATTGACGAGTTCTTAATGATATTAAAGTACTAAATATTAAACACGCTTTAAATGGAGATGAGATCAAAATATGTATATTACATGTAGTTTCAAGTCTGATGTTATTATACCATACAACGCATTTTTCTGAACATATTTTTCTAAAATTCTAATGTTCCTGCAACACCGAAACACCACTTTCCAGAACCTCTTGTAAATGGACACAGACAATATTCCAATATCAAGTCATTTTAGACATTTCCGCCCAAATAACACAATTTTATTCCCTTTCTACATTCTACCATGCATACAACTCGGTTCACAGTCTCTGCCGGCTATGAGTTATCGATCATGTAAACGCGGCAGTCGGCGAACGCTATCTTCTCTAACTAAGGCTGCCCAAACAAACTATTGAGAGCGCCTGTATTTGGGAATCTAAGCGTTATCAGTTCTAGCCGGCTTATCGTGCCAATGGGCGAGGTTGTAGTGCGGTTGGTTTCTAGGCTACGGAATGGTCGTCAAAATTATCTACAACTTCAGTTATATTCAGTTGTTGCATGTACTATTCGTCGAAACATGTTTATGCACATAAACAAAATCATGGTAAATGTAGAGTAAACGTAAACTTCCTTCTTCCTACTACGAACAGGGAAACTGTTAGCATAACAAAGTTTTGTTTAAATGTTTAAACCTATTGAGATAAAAATAAAACTATGCCAACGGACGTACTAAATGCATGTTCAAATTAGCAGAACGAAATTTTGTTTGAAAGTTTTAAACCGATTGAGATAAAAACAAAACCATGCCCACGGACGTACTAAAGGCATGTTCAAATTATTGTTGTACTCTAACACGTCTAATTGCGTTTTAAGAAGAACCTACTTACAATAATTTTTGCAATCTATTAGAAACTATGCCGATAATAAATAGCACACAATACACTAGCGATTCCAAGGGGCGGGGACGCACCCGGCGCGCGCTCCCTTACGGCCGCAGACATAGGATGTGCTATGCCTTTAACGCTTAATGTCCTCTCTTTTGTTCTCTCGCGAATTATTTTAAAACAAAATGTAATGTAAATATTACCAAAAACATGCTTAAAATGACTTATACTTCGAACGTCTACATTTTCAATGATTTTCTCTCACCAGCAGGATCCAGGGTACCGTTTCACTAACATTTCCATAAAGTTATGTTAAGAGTGGCAGCCATATTTACGCTATGTGAAAAGTTATGGACGCTGTGCTTGCCTAAACATATGGGAAAAGTTACGCCAGTTTTCTTATGGTGAAACGCTTTTTCCATAACTTAGAGTTGTGCTAAACATTGGCGTAAATCCTTCCTTAAGTATACTTAAGTATGTTAGTGAAACGGCCCTCTGGATCCGCCGCTGCAATATATTGAGCAATACTTGAGCACCAACTCTTGAGGTTAGTATTTTAAAATGTATGTTTATTTGAATTATAATGTCGTTTTCAACACTGTTTATGTTAAATCACGGTGCTTCAGTATACTTCAATTTACCTTCCTTCTAAATATGCATTCACAATTTATTATAAAGTTTAAGGGTGAAGACACCTGAGCCAGTAAAATATCAGTGGTATGTTGATTGGCACTTATACGTGGTGAAAAGTACCAGTTACAACTTGTATTTTAGATATAAACAGGAAATTTGAGAAAATGAACAAAATTCATTAAAGATGCTATGTCTGTATAATTTAGGTCAGAACTTTTTACATCTTACAATTTAACCGTATTTGAACGGTGAAACATACTCCCGTAAATATGAGAACTGCCAAATATAGTTGTTCATGCATGTCAAAATATTGCAGAAAAAATGAATTTGTTGAAAATGGGTGGCCCGCAAATTCGGCTTTTTTTGTGTACGTTTCGACCCATTGCGTCGAAACAGTTAAATAGCTTGACTACAATCGACACTCTCAGTTGACTCGCTGTTGCAGTGGTAACGCACCCGCTTTGGATGCAAGAGATCCCGGGTTCAATTGCCGGCTCCGGCAAGGGTTTTTATGTTTGATTATTTGTTTTGTTGTTACTGTGTTTTTACTTTTTGTCCGAAAGCATATTTGTCACAACATTTTGCAATTCCCTTTGCAATGTTAATTCATTTAATATACTAAACATTTTGCAAGTTTTGATACCGATTATAAGGGTATAAAGATACAGACCTAGCGGTCGTGTCTTGGTGAAAACATACGCAATGCATTTATACATAATCTGAACTAAATTACATTCGTTTATTTCCATGATTAATGTAACACCATACAATTAAACCCACTCAAAGACACAACAAATTGCCAACAACTAATATTTAAGGTTTACAGTTTCTAATTAAACTGATGAAAGGGAAAAACACACATTTGCAGCAATACAGAAGCATTACAAACCTAGTAAAGTTAAAGAAGTTTACATTCTGAAAGTAATGACCAGACTACTGTTAACATTTTGTTTTTATTTTAGTTATGAAAAAAAGATTAAACAATTTACATTCTTATTATGTTAAAGGAAGGTAAAAATATCGATTTTATTTGCCTTTACATTTTAAATAATTAATGTATCATTACTGTAACAGTATTTTTAAAAGCTCTGTGGTTAAAAAGTTTTAGTTAAATATAAAATTTATACATTCAGCCTGTGTAATAAAATATTACTGCAAACTTATGTATGTTTCATTTTGAAATGCCAATTAGGAATTGTAGACCTTAAAAACACAAAACATACAGTTATTCTCAATTGATATTTCATATCGAACTAAAGAAATCAGTTGAGTTTTTCAAAACAAACAAAACAATAACCACGTACTCGTCATATATTTCTATTCAGGTATGGAGTGATGCAAAAGGTTACTACACTATGTAGAAAAGTACCAGTTACAACTTTCATTCAGTTTTCTATATAAACAGGAAATTTGAGAAAATGAACACAATTCATTCATAACGGTCGTGTCTTGGTGAAAAAACAATGAACATGCATTTACACAAAATCTGAACTGAATTACATTAATTTAATTTCATAATCAATATAACACTGTACAATACAACCCACTATATACATCAATAAAAATTTCCTATCGAACTAAAGAAATCAGTGAAATTTTCCATAACAAACAAAACAATAACCACATATTCGTCATAAATTCCTATTCAGGGATGGAGTGATGCAAAAGGTAATTGCACTGCCTTGTTTTACATTCTATATTGAAATTGTTTCATGGCTCTGTGCTATGGAAATCGTAGCTACATTGCTGTATTTAATGGTAATTTATTTATTTTACGTATTTAATATACGTGGATTTTAAAATAAACAAAATTAAAATGCTTAATTAGAGTTATATCCCTTATATTGACTATTTATGTCGTGTTAGAAAAATATACCTATGTTTTTTAATGTAATGACACTGTATCTGTATCTGTATTGTTTATCTTCATAATTGGAGTTTTAGAAAATCAAAACGCTTTAGAGTTGGACATAAAATAACGGAATTCATTAATTATAAAAAAAGTTGTATTGCAACTAGAAAAATCTTACAATATCACAATCACAACTACCACACAAACGCCATATTTGATACAAATATAGATCTACCTTCCCCTTACTTACACTACATAAACTGCTTTTGTACGTTTCACCCCTAATCAAGCACAAGATCGGACATCGTTATATATTCAACGATTGCAAATAAACAACTGTCAGTTATTACAGTCCAAAGAAATGGATTTATGAAGATGTTTCCATTTAAGATAAACATAATATTTAAAATATATTGGAACAGCTTGACGACATGTTTAAACAATGACGTCATCACGAAAGGAACGCTTTCAGGTGTTCGATAGGTCGATACTCCCGACGTCACGGCGTCTGTAGACATTGGTGTTCTTTCGCAACCAGCCGAGCGTGGAAGCATTCTTGAGGAGCTGTGAGCTCTCTGGGTCGTGGTCGAAGCCCAGTTTCTCAAACACGTTCTTGACGTACTCAAACGTCCGGCAGTTGATGTGCGAATATCCCCCCTGACCTGAAAGGAAAACAATGTAAAGGTAATCGTGGTGTACCTTTCTTTTACAGAATTCAAGCAACATATTTACGGTATCATGAATGAGGGAATGTTTCTGTGGACAAATTGGTGTGTTTTAAAAAGAAATACGTCTACAATGCACTTACACGTCCATACGACAGTCTCGACAGATAATGTCTAAAGCACCCAAGTTGACAGTGTAATAAACAGGTTAATTTTGCTTAAAGATTTGTAAACCATTTATAATTCCAGTCTAGTAAATGCAAAATGACTTGTTTGTTCGCCACAAAATACTACAAAAATCAGGATAACAAAAATATATTAAACTTCTTTTATATAAGAACAAATCATTACCAGGAACGGCCCAGCTAAGAACGACACCCTCGCGAGCGTGACGCACGATGTTGTCCAGGAAGACAGCCTCGCTCTCGGCAGGAATATGCTCGGCCACCTCAAGACTGATCACCCAGTCGTAGAGCGGAAGTCCGTACTGCGGCAACGTCAGATCTAGGTACGACACGCGGCCCTCGGACGTTTTCTCGCTGTAACGCAGCAACACGGTGTTATAGCACCCACAACAACAAACTAAAAGACTTTGATATGTGGTATTACAAACTAGATCTACATCATTTAATGCAAACATGTTGATGGTTATTTAGTTAGAGTGCGTGTCCCTTTTCAAATGACATAAAACACCGTGGAAAATCCGATTTTAAAGTACTTCAAATACCTTCTGAACTAGATGAGAAGGAGAGAGCTAAGACAGATCTTTTTTTATCGGCGGGTTTTTAATACTTTTTAAACCCGTGGTCGTTTGCATTTGAACCACAGATTAACCGAACACGGCAACCATTAGATCATCCTCGTGATGCAATGAAAATATAAGAACCTACTCTGCTGATGAAATCGCAATGTCATGGCAACGTGTTTGGAATGTCTATAGTTCCAATACCAACGCTGGGGTTGACGCGAGAGTTTTAATTAATGTGTTTCCAAACATTTGTTCTACAAGTTTAAAATCAAATTAAACAATACATTAAATGTAATGTTGCCGTTTTCCTTGCCTAACACGGCATAAAGAGTTGCATAAACAAGTAAATTTGTATATAGTTTGTACAAAAACTAACCCGAAAAGCATGTCCGGTTCAAACAAGTAAACTGTTGACGTTAAACGGTGGAAACACACATATGCATTTCGTTTTGTCCAAAGGCAAGTTAAGTTTTGTGTGTTTGTTATATTTGTGCTGTTTGTAACACTGATAAAATCATATCAGTTAACCTCCACTTCAAGATGACACGACCAAATTATCACAGAAAGCACGAGCTTAGTCATCGGAACGACAACACGTTCATCTGTTTTATTGCCCATAGTACAGCTTGCCACACCATATGACAGTCATATAAACTATCAACTATCATCTATCAATATTAAAATAGAGTAACTGATGGATAAATTGTCTATATATAAATGTACATGTTCCAATGTTTCGTCTGCATATGATTACTAATGTATTCTAATGCATGTACAAGTTTTAGTTAAAATGAAACGCAGAATCTTCCGTACATAAGCTTTATTGTAAGTAATAACTTGTGGACAATTACGACTATTAGGAATATAAAGTAACATGATGCTTATATAATGTATGCATACATTCACTGTAATTTTTGTCCATACACCTCAATCAGTGGGGGTCCCATTCGGGAAATCAGGGTATTCCCCATTTTACTTTCCCGATCGGGAAAAAATGTCAAAATGTTTCCCGTTCGGGAAATAAAATGATCAATTTTTATATACCTCAGCATTTTGCCGCGCGGATAAATACGCATCAACGAATTGTTCAGACGAATACACAGACCGAATCTTAAATGAATTATATAGAATTTCACCTATTGGATGTTTTTAAAATTGTGTAGTTTTTGAGAAATATGTCCCGTTTTGGATAGCAGGTTTCCCGAACAGGAAAGTTAAACAAAATGGCAAGTAAACATCTGCACAGACAATTTGTGTAAACTTGTCGAACACAATGAAAAGATAAATTTAAGATTAGCAGTCATAACGTTTTGGCAATTTGTTTTCACTACATCAGTTTCACTGTAGTATATATGTTCCTTCGCAGTGATACATATTCACGAATTATGCTTGCGTTTATGTATTTACGATTAAGGTGGTGATACATGTTGAAATGCCCAAAGCAGCCCCCAAAAAGTCCATTAGTTATTTTCAAAAACTAGAGATGATATTGAAATGAAATCAGCAAAATACTGTGAGGTTACCTCAAAAGTACCA
>Ga0224511_10001260_pt1 | contig 14863 bp, 18 predicted proteins | sample SF_May12_sed_USG_2_FD_169988 | JGI IMG/M metagenome (GOLD analysis project Ga0224511, IMG submission 169988) | Sediment microbial communities from San Francisco Bay, California, United States - SF_May12_sed_USGS_8_1 | ecosystem: Environmental > Aquatic > Marine > Sediment | place: USA...
GAGGAATCAGCATGAAATGAGGTGGCTTTTATCGCTGAGGGCTTTAATTACAAACACGCCTCTACATTTATTGGAGCGATGGTTAGTGCTCCCGCTAAAATTTTTATGTCTTCAGATATTACTTTATTACGATAGGCAATCTCGACCAGACACTCAAAAGTGATACTTCGACACACATCACACCTACCATTATCATGATTTAAACCTGGTTTAGTCTGGCTGGTACGAACAGGCGGAGGGGAGCCCTTAGGAGTCTGACGAAGCTGATCGCGAATATTACGATACATGACAAACTAAAGACAAGCCAAATACTGACTGCTTTCATGAAATACCATAATTTTATGGGAATATGATTTTCCATAAAGCATAGGTTTATTGCTAAGGTAATGCCAGAATGTACACTAATTGAACCTTGCTCTTTCGTTTAACATTTTACCGCAAACGAGTAGACTTTCTTCAGTGGGGGAGAGCAGCCAGTTAAGGAGCGTTAAACCGTACCAAGCCAGTTAGTCCAGTCGTAAGTAGTCGGTCCAGCCGGGCTCCTGTTCCTGACATCGGCTTGGTCCCTCTCATAGCCTGGCCGTGAACTATCCATCGCCGATGAATACAAAAGCCTAACTGACACAAGCTATGGACTATACTATACTGGCTTGGGATATCCATATTAAATGTCAGTTGTGACATTAGTCCATTGTGGGCAGCTCAATGTTAGCCTAACGTTCACATCCTCTATGCCAGACAGTGTTCCATGTATCTTTTTACCGATCGCTAATTAGAATGGTAGCTTATAGATGCAATTTATTAGATATTACCACCATATTTGGATTAATGACGAATAGAAAATAGGACCTAACCGACTTATCCTGATCACTTAGATCTTATACTGAGCTAAAATGCCAACTGACCAGACTTTCTACTAAACTGACGTCCGAAACCGACCAGCGATCAATTTATCAAAAAAGGCCAGAGAGTGACAAATTCATCCAAGATATTCTCAGTGATTACCAGAACCGACTAGGCCCAACCAAACATGCTAAGTGTTTACTCTTACCTTCTGCGAGGTCCATATCTGCAATAGCGCGAACAGCGTCATAAAGCTACTCTATATTCATGAGAACAAAATATCTATTGATCAGTTAGTAGCTCACGGGTTTCTAAATCACCCACCTGCGTCCTTCGTGTCGACGTAGAACTCATTGACTTCATTAGCCATTCCCTCTGTAAGTCCGTCACCGTAGACCTTGACCTTGCCAGCGTTACCGACCTCATTGCGAGTGACGTTAATCTTGAAGGGAGAGTTAGGGATGTGTTGGCCATCCTGATAAACGTTTACCATGTGCGTGCCCGTCTCATGTGGAGTGAAGGAGATGCCTAAAGTAAACAATCGGGAAAATATTCAGGTATAAACAAATGTGATGGGTGTGTGATGTAGTTATTTCACCGGTTTCAAGGTAGCTATCAACCAGACCCGCTGCAAAAAATCAATTATTCCACAAATCTATGTTATTTTTATGCTGATTTTATGAAGCGCCAATAATTAGGTGGAGCTAGTCTACATAACTTCCAAGTTCAAAGTGTCAAAAATAGAAAAGCCAGACGAATAGTTCACCTACCATACCCAAGTCTAGGCCAGCACTGGTACCGATACATCCCTGACAAAGAGTTCCATGCTACTGGATCACACTAATCATGACCCCATAATTTAGTTGTAGAGTTTAGGTTGTGTTAGCCATTCTCTTTGGCCAGTCTGACTGCAGTAATTACAGCTTTTACTGAGGCCAAGTGTATTAAGATATGAACAAACTCGTAATATGCCCGTGATATCAATCTGTGTCAGTTTAGTACGTTCAAAACAACTCTTCAGAACTGACACTAGCTACAATCACAAATGCCTGAGGGACTTAAGATTGCATTGCGACTCGGAGTGAAAATCGCAGTTTGTGGAAACTATCAATCAACACTTGGACTGTTGAATGGAGCGTTAGGAATTTGTATACCTACCATCAACTAATTCACCCCAAATATTCATATCAGAAAACTCCATGGTGATCAAACGCTAACAGCAGAATTTCCCCTAGGAATGAAGACAAGCCATTGCCTATAGACTTATAAATTCTGCTATTTCAGCTGTCTGTCTGTGTCTGTGTCTGTGTCTGTGTCAATGTATGCCTACTTTCTTCAGAGTGGATGCACATTATCGTTATAGCATACCTAGATGGCCGTTGGGAAGCTTTTTAAGGATGCACGGTTCAGATTTGCCACTAGGAGAAGTGATATCAGCTGTCAGCGTGTTGATATCATACTCCTGTACGGATAGTGAGAACTCGCTCGCTTGGCCCATGGACAGTTGAGCCCTCTCCTTCGGTTCTCCTGTGAAATATAACAATCTGTCTGTGAGCTTGATAGCCAGAAAAGGGCTTACTGTTATGAGCGGGGATAGAGACATAGCGACTGGACAAGGGTGTCCCAGCGTAACACCACAGGAAAGACAGTCATGACTTTGGGAAGATAAGCTAGCTACCAGCCACATCGCCAACCTAATTTCAAACCCGACTAAATCTGAATAGAAGCCCTTTTGAGATGTATTGCCTATAAAACTGAAGACAGCTTAGCACCCACTAGCTGCGCAAGGTGTCCGAGATGACCGAACTTTCTCAATGGAGCCAGGAGTGATTTATGAATAGTAACGGGCTTTTGAATACATTAATCTGTTATCATGATAAACACATTTTGGTTTGGGGCTTAAAATCCATCACGCAATGTGAGGTTTGCTATGTTTGCTATACAGTTACAGAGATTAATCCAGTCTCAAAATGTAACAATTTTGGAATTTTGGAATCTTGGAATGACACGATCAGCCATTTCTTCAAGAAAGTTGATTATTTTGGTGTATCAAATGAGTGGCAATAAAAGAGATAGCGCATAGTACTGTAACGCACTACACCGGGGAGGCAAGTGCGGACTAATATCAAACTTTGTCGGTATAGAAGTTATACTGGTTATAGTGCACCCCATTAGCTTTCAGGTAATTACAATCATTTTCACTCATCCAGGTATGTAGAGCAGATAGCGTGGGACATTTTCTTGGGCTATGGAAAAGCAACCGAATTCAACTCGGGGTATATCTTTTAAAATCACCTTTCATGGTAGACAAATCGCTGAATAATGATGTTGCCTGCACGGTGGGCCCAAAACAGAAAAATAGAACTCACCAAGTAATCTTTGAAAACGCATGTCTATGACAAGCAGACACTACGGATACGGCATAACTAAGCCATGCCACTAACTCAACTGGGTAACAGAGCATAAAATCAGGCATCATATGGGCATGCTTGAGAGCCTTTTATGAAAGGTGTTGTCAACATTAGCCAATCAGAGTGACCTGAGTTATTATGTAGCAGCGGTGTAAAGAAGGTTTATAGAAACTGCAGTGACATTCAGTATCTTGAAACGAGTCTGGAGCATAAAGCGGTGTGACTGATCTAGAAACTTCTTTAACAAAATAGGGTAGGAGTTTCTCATAGCCAATAATGTCACAGAGCGAAGATGATGTCATAAAACCATAGAATTATATTCTAACTCTATGCATCAAACCTTCATTTAGAGACCAATACTACTGAGTCTGAGACAGTTTCTTTAAATAGTTCTATGACCACATTGATAGTAAATTGTGACATCATTGTTAAGCAACTTCATTATGACATCATCAAACACACTTTGTGATATCATGTTATCGAGCCCACACAGAAGAGCACACAGTACACACTGTAGGCCGCGCACATACCTGCTACATTCTCTGTGCAAGACAGACCAATCGGTTAATCAGGAGTAAAACCACAACGGGGAGTAAAACCACAACGGGGAGAAACTATGCAGTTCACGGGGCTCAAATAAATTCTGAGATAATCTGCCCGATCACCTACCTGCGATATAGGAAGTAAATGGACTACCAAGAATGTGCTCATCGTCAAACTTAACAACCACACTGTAAAGACCCGGTTCGGTCGGTAGGTATGTGACAGTACATGTACCGTCATCATTATCCTGGCATACTATCTCAGCTTTACTGGGGCCTTCAACAGCCAGACTGAGACCGCCTACAAACACAGCAACACGCACATGCTGAAGCCATGCAGGAAGTGTCACACACTCCTCTGACCTTCGCGACTCATCACGCGACATGTGAATGGCGACCCGTTAATGTCCCTGCCGCCACATTTCACTGTAGTCTTATAGACTCCAGCCACTTCCGGGGTGAAGGTCACCGTGTATGTCCCGTCTTTGTTGTCAGCTACATTGATTTCGGTCTTTTTGGGACCCTCAACAGCAATGGATAAGCCACCTACAGCGTCAGTTATAAATAAATACAAAAGTTACCATCACATTTTGCCCCATCGCCGACAGAGATTTAAGTACACTAACCTGCTCCGGCATTTTTAGTGTCGATTGTAAATGTGCAGGGTTCACCGGCCACACCATAACTGAGTCCAGGGCCGTAGGCTGCAACTACACCGCTGTCCACAGCATCAACCTGGAAAAGCAAGACCGATGGGTGAGGACAACTACAACAGGTGCTGTCTTGCTGCATGATGGTTTGTTTAAATGACAAATAAGATCCAACGTTTTGAGACACGACTAGCTCAATTCAAGAGAACATCCTGGCACTATAATTGAAATCCCATGATAGAGTGGCCGAAAAAGGTGCTCGATTCGTTCATCTTGATACCTAACTTCAGAAAATGATTCGTCCTCATTTGTAATGCTCTACATTGGACTACTATACTTACATAGAATTGATAAGGACTGCCTTCCAGGGGTTCATCATTATAAGACACATGTAGGTTATGCAGGCCCGTCTCGGTAGGCTGGTATCTGATTGTCACCGTTCCATCTCCATTCTCGACAATATCCACAGGGTGAACTCTACCAGAGGGCGTCTCTACCTCAGCTACAGAGCAAAAAACATTTAGTTATATATACTCAAATACAAACGGTCCAGATCCCATTTATTTCAGATTCTTATTGCATTACATAAGGATAATCATTCGCTAGTCTGTAACCAAAGGCCTATTGTCTAATTTTGTTTGATTTTTGGTTTACTTTACTTTGGGTATTATATCATGTAATTATGGTACAGAAAATAACCACAATAGACTGGAGATTGGAAGCCGATTTAAAGGCATCAGCTAGGTATGGGAAGACAACTCCCCAGATTAGGCAAGGGTAATAATAAACGCGGAATACAGCGGGATAAGGTTAATTGAGCTTCCATTCCTTTCTCAGTATGGATCATCTGCAGGAGTGGGAGACACATCGTGTCTATAATGTTTAAGGTAACTCACCGGTGCAAGCAGCAAAGACAGGTCCAACAGGAATAACGAAATCCACGGGGTGGAACATATCGAGATTCGGTACAGATGACTGAAGCCCGTTTACCTTCTGCATGGGCATAATATCAGCCTACAAAAAGGATGTTACAAATGAAGGACTCAATCACATGAATGAGGACTGCTACTAGTATGCACAGCTTTGGTGTCAATCAGCGCAAAAGTGAAAGACGGCGGATCATTCGGACATGTATGAGACACAAAGCATAACCGACACACACGAAGCAGCCATTTCAGAACACAAACGGGACATAAATTTGTCCGTTAAGTAGAATCTCAGACCTGTGAGAGAAGAAAGTGAAATAGAGTGAAAGTGCAGTTAAAAGCAGAGACATTAGATATTGAAATGTGTACCAGACACCAATTTTACCTCATCCACTTGCATCTCGGATTCGGGAACAGCCTGAAAGAGAGTCAGAGGTAAAACCTCCATATTTATCACCCGTAATACTCAACTGTCATTTGGTGTCTATAACCCGCATTACTATTCCCCGTGTGGGGTTGGGGAGCTTCTTCCCTGGCTAACAAAGAGTTTATTGGATCAGATGAGATAACGATTGTTAGATGCTCCCAACTTTTCTGAGATTGAAACTCACGACCTGAGAGCATGGTCACATAGAATGACCCCCACCTCAAGGTGAACCCTGATCTGTAATTCAACCATAAACCTGGTTCGATGTCATGCCATGCGTGATAACACTTCAAACCTTCCCTCTAGTTTTATTCCACGTGACACATAGTTTGTATTGTGAATGCTAACGACGAAGTCAAGTCTACGAACCTCAACAACGTATTCTCCGTCAGGAATGGGCACTCCACCAAACTTGACGCTGATTCCGTAAGTTCCAGGAGTGTGTGGTGTGTAATACACACTGACAGTGCCATCATTATTATCTACTATATCTATATCAGCGTCAGCATCTGTCGGTGTGCGAATTCGGCAGGTGATATTACCCTGGCCAGCATCAGCGGTGTTCACTGTGATGACACACTCCTCATCCACCACCACTCTCTTCTTACTCTCTACAAAAATAAAATCCACATTAACACTGGGTAAGCCGGTCTGTTCACAAGTGACACGCTCGAAGTTATCAGCTCTTAATACCTAAGGGGTTGTCTTTCCATGACAGGCCTTGCTATGTTCACAGATTCAATTCATGAGTTAAGCATTGCATTCCTACCATGTTTAACGCATGCTTACAGATTCGAGTTGTCAGTACTTGGAATTAAATTCTCATGACTAAGTCAGACGCCTGGTTTTGTTATATTTGTGGATGACGGAAAGCTCTATTAGTAGTAGTCTTGCTGATTATCCACGTACCAGTAATCTGACATTTGCTGGCATCACCAGATGGCTGAGTGTTGACCTCGAAAGGTGATCCGGCGATGGGATCACCACCATATTTGATTTTGGCGTTGTATTTGCCGACATCCTCGGGTGTGTAGTTCACTGTCACAGTGGCGTCCTTGTTGTCGGTGATGTCCGGTCTCAGGTAGCGACCGTCCGGAGCCTAGAAGTTCACAGACACTCAGCATGCAAGCCAGCAGCATGGACACGCGCGCATGCACACACTGGTTAGCATTACGTTAAAATACAAACTTACAGGGAAGGGGCATCCTCAAATTTAACACGGAACGGACATAAAAATGTGTGATTGGTGTTCATAGAAGAGCAAATCCATACCTCCATGATGATAGCCCATGTACCTAGCTCGGGCTTCAATGCGCGGAAATCCAACCAATTGAAACCAGATGAAGCTCATCAGAACCAATTTCTGGTGGTCGCTTCTAGTCTTAGGTAGCGAAACTTACCTGGATTGCAACATCCAGGTCAGCAACACCCGCATCAGTTGTGTCAATGACGAAGGAGGTGGGCAGACTAGCAGGGCAGCCATCCTCAATACCGGGCCCAGCCACGGTGACCTTAGAGGCATCATGTGCTGGTAAGATGTCCTGGGTGAATGGACTAAAAAATCGTATAGATACAAGTCACATTGAGAAAAAGGTCAGCGATCACACTCATTTTCAGAGCCATAGCTAAGGAGAAGTACATAACCCTATGGTCATGAAGGTGGGTTTACCCTAGTTGAGTCATGAGTTAGTCTGTTTTCAGACTTTATCATCTTGGTACATGTATTATAGCAATGACGAGCAGTGATTAGAGAATTAATTTTTTCATGCGGGCATTAGCGTATAGATATAAGGGTTTGTAATCTGCCCTGGTTATATTCTAAAAACCACACATACATGTGAACAGTAGTAGAACATACCTGCCGGGCACAGACTCATTATCATATTTAACGTCGAATGTGCACGGACCTTCCTTCACTGGATAATACGTGGCTTGGTACATGTTGTCCGAAACTTCCTCCAGTTCCACTGGCTTGGGTCCACTGCCTACAAAAACAACAACCCACATTGGCGAGACTTCGGAAAAGGTTGGCTAAATCCTTGATTGGGAGTTCTGAAAAAAGACACGATCCACACGATTTATTTTCGGTGTTTCGGCCACAAATTCACAGAAATCAGCATATGTGCCTTCGATAATCACGCTGGTCCAGTGCTAGTCAGAGCGAGAATCACAAACATAACGAGAAACATAGTCACCAATGACCAAGTCACAAATATAGTCACAATAACATAGCCAATAGTCAGAAGCTTAGTCAAAATTACAATGGCAATTATAGTCACAAAATTGGTCACAAAGAACCACAAATGTAGTGATAAATATAGTAACAAACATGGTCACGGTCAGAGTCAAAGACCCAGTCTCCCATCCCCGTTTTTCTAAGATACCAGTAAAAACACAACCATAGTTATAGCCGTACTCACCATCATCCATGGTGACATTGAGTGGAGCTTTGCCGGCATCTCGGCAGTCCACAGTAAAGCTAGCAGGCTCAGTAGCTCGTACACCTTCTGGTTTCAGACCTGGGCCATACAGACGAACCTTGGAGGGATCTACCACATCCTCAATAGGAACCTTGAACGGTGAGCCTATAAAGCAACAAGGAGTGTTATCAACAAACGCATCACCTGATGGGCTCATCATCCAAAGAGACACAGCATTGCAACACAATCTATTTAGTTGTTGCCTTAGAAAACACAAGTCAGTAATAAAACACAACTTGTAGAAAAAGTTTTATTGTGTTGATTGAGTGAACTATCCGGTTTGAATCATTTGTGACGCGGATTTTACAAATGGAGGTTTTTCAAAGACATCTACCTAGAGGTTTAGCACAAAGCCTATCGACTTGAAAAAAGTTCCTGATCTGAGCCAGTATAGTGGAGTTCAATAAATGAGGTTATCTTATAATAATACCCTAATACCCGCTTGGTCAACCGTGCACTGCCAGGCCCTAACTACGCATTGCCAGGCCCTAACTACTTGCTACTAACACAGCAACGCAACTTTTGTTTACCTGGGATATCTTCATCGGCAAACTTGATGACAATATCATAGTCTCCAGGCTTAGTGGGAACATATTCCACAGTGCATGTGCCATCATTGTTATCCAAACACTGCACTTCTGACTTGCTAGGTCCTGTAATGGGACAACTCTTAAATAAATCTCTACCACAATAGTATTCTATAGCAAAATTGAGTCAAAATACCGGCACATGCCTACAATAATGTGTACATACGCAGCAGACATAATGGTACATTTGGAAGCGGAAAGTGCCAAGCAAAGGTTAAATACTCGGGCATTGTAGACCCAGAGGCACTAAATGCACTGAATGCATACATCTGTAGTTAATTTCATTGAAACCACACCCTACTGTTGCGCTAGCCAAATACATTCTTTAAGATTCAAGCCAATCTTCTAACCATCTGTGAAGAGTGGTGAAGAACTTGATCTACTGAGTCATTCATTCATATGATCTTTCTTAGAGTGGAAGACTAAATGGTACCCAAACCATGAATCAAACAAGACCCCTTTGTTCTATGCTTACTAAGCTACAAGGCCATCGCTTCACCCATGAAAACTACTACTGCACCGAAGGTTTAAATCTCACGCGGAATTAAAGAGGTTATGTCACGGTCAAGGAAGACGCCCTTTCGGGGTTGTGTTCCCATTCTTGAAGGGAGGTAACTCCCCATTCATTGCAGCGATAACGAGTGGTCTTTTTCCACAAAACAAATACCGATCACTCGAATAACTACAGCCTGAATGGCTCAAATGGAAAGAAAATGGGATCTAATTACTAAAACTTAGTAACCTAATGATCTTTACTCCCTCATAACATCGAGAAGAACTTAAAATTTAACGTAATATTGCTGGTTTTCCCTAGCCCTACATAGAGGCCGATGCATTGGGGCCTCTATCTTTGTGCAATAATGGCACTAACCCTCACTGACAGAGGTGAAAAACTACGCGCCGAAACCCTATTTCTAAATTTTGTTGAACTTTTTCTCTATTTAGAATTGTGTAACCACAAGTCAAGTATGCACCTGCAAGAGGATTTTCCAAACATCAGCGCGTAAGCTCTTTGTTAATTTCGTATCTCGAGGTCAATTCGGTTGTGTCGACGGTCTGAAAAGTGCGTTGCGGAGGGTTCTTAATATGCGCAATGGATAGGGCTATATCTGAGCGTCTATCTGAGCCCGGTATTGGCCCCATTTGTTCGTGGTAGGCTTCAGAATCTGAAAACAAGTGAACACACTTCTGGCCATGACATAACCCCCTTAAGCATGAAACTCACCAAGAGCGTATGTGCATGCATTTGGCTGCTACCTGTTTTTTTTGGGCCGTGACTCCTCTCAATACGCGCAAGTGCGCGTTGGCTCTAAGAGATTGAACTTTGACCGCAACACGCACATTGATTATCATGTTGAGTGAGTCTAGTGCGAGAGCGCGAAAACCGCACACACGTATACGCGTCGCGTACATACGTGCTTTTACGTGGGTTTTATCCTTATGATAAATGAAAAATTGGCCCATTTAATGACTTTTAAGTGAGATGTGGAAAAGTAGAGAGTAAATTGACTTGCCTTCGACAGCGAGAGCGAGTCCACCTTGGCCGGCACCGCGAGTCTCAATAGTGAATGTCTGTGGCTGGTTGGTGTTGCCTTTCGCTAGGCCAGGACCATAAGCTTTCACCCTGCTGGGGTCATTACCAGGTCTCACACCCACATTGAATGGAGACTGCGGGATGGGCAATCCTTCATAAGTCACATCAATCTGGTGAGGACCTAGCAAATAAATTGTACGCGTAGTGAACATTGGTCTAAAAGAATCTTCCGAAAAGCTAATTCTGCCCTTAAGCGAGTGAGCGAATGTGTCTCTACGCAAACGTTTAAACATAAACTTGATCTCCTCAGTAAAGAACCATGGTAGTCTCTGAATGTAAAATAGGATTTGCAAACCACAATACAAAGGAATGGCTGTTGCTTGCACACATACCTTCCTCATAAGGAGCGTAGGCAACCTTATAAGTTCCATCCTCGTTATTGGACACCATGGTGTCATTCTTAGTGCCTGATGGATTAGTGATTATAGCCCTCACTTTTCCTTCTCCGTTTGGTGCGACTGAACTGGCATCAACGGTGAAGTCAGTAGTCGAATCGAGGAAAACATCTACAACGAGTAGCCATAATGAAGCGGATACCAGGAGGATAACGAGGACAGAGAGCAACCAGGACATCGGACTGGGGCAAGCACTCAGCAAACTTGGGTCATGCTCACACAAATGTGAAACGGCAGCTGGGGAGCAGGTAAATAGCTGCAAGAAAGAAATGAAACGCAAAGAACCAGGCAAAACCGGAAACCAGCTGACACCCAGGCTAGTCAGTGCTGAGCTGGAATCATAGTGGCTGTGGGGAGCCGATAGCTGGCAGCTTGTGATTGGCAGCATATCACCTGTGAAACAGTGAAATAAACCACAGACGTCATGCCAAATTTAACAAAACACCAATTGGCACGAAATCATACAACATGCAGACCATTACAGCTGACATCCGCTCAAAAACACCCAATGCCGCACGTCTTCCAATGCAGTATGCAGAAATAACTGAAGTTGATCGATGTTGGGTATTGAACCCTCACGATTATGCCTGACAGACAACAGCGCGGGATCCAGACACCAGGAAGGACTAGTAGCATTGCGACAGTGAGTCTCAGCAACCCATGCCGAGCAGCGAGTTGCATACCATTCGGTGAGATCCCGGGTCCACTGCTGGTGAGCTTAGATACATCAAGGTCACGGCTTGAGGTCACAGTGGCCAGGAAAGGGGAGTTGTTAATATGTTCTCCGCCGTACAATACATCAATCACATACTGTCCTACTTCAACGGGCTCATACGTCACACGGAATTTGCCATTTCCTGCATCAGTAGCCTGGACCTTGGCTTCTTTCGGTCCTCGAATTTTCATATTTAGCGCTCCAGGGCCCGCCTTTTTGGTGTCGACAATGAATTCCGCTTTCTCATGCGTTATACCAAACGATAATCCTTCACCTGATACAGTGACATCCTTAGCAGCGCCTGTTGGAACTACCCGTTCACCGATATCAGCAATGAAAACGCGCGACGATGGACTTTGATGGCGGTTTGTGTGGCTTTCCTTATGAACTTTGGTGATTTTTGTGACGGTCGTCATTTGTTCAGTGTGGGAACGCGGTGAAGTGCTGTAAGTTTCAGTTGATTCCATTGTGAATGCATCATCGGAATCAATTTCATCAGGGTGGCTAAAGTGATTTCCAGTGTGGCGAGATGTAATGATTTCTTCATCGATCGTAGAACTCATTTCCTCTGTAACGTCCTCACATTGGAGGTCATCCTGCTGAGCGATGCCACGCAACACGGAATAATCCACTTCTCGTGAGACGAGACTTCCCTCAGTTGGTTGTACAACCAGTCGGAAGGGCTGACGGTTGACTGAGGTTCCATTGTATGTTATATCAATGAGATATACTCCTGGAACAGTGGCACTAAAGGTGACCTCATACTTGTTGTTGCCAATAGGAACAGCCTTCAGAGGAACCTTGGCCGGGCCTCGAACAGAAAAACAAACTCTGCCCGGTCCGGAGGAGCTAGTATCCACAATAAAGCGAGCGACCTTATGGGTTTCTGCAGTGTTGATTCCACGACCCATAATTACTACATCAGTGTCTGGGCATCTAAACTCAGGCTCATCAGCAGTGGGCAAGTCACATAGAGGTGCTGCCGGTGATGCTGATCGTCGTTCAGTCTTGATCTCCGTGATGGTTTCGGAGACCTCATAAGTCTCATCAACAGGTGTTCCCACTGCTAGTGGGAAGGAATTTCTATTTACAATTCTTTCGTTGAACATGATGAGTAGGAAGTAAGTACCAGGAGCTGTGGGGAAATATGTCACCTTGCATTTACTATCGCTCAGGGGTGTAGTAATGACCTCGGTTTCAGCAGTACCAATCATATCAAAACGAAGCTGACCGGGTCCAGAATCCTTCGTATCAATGATGAACATGGCAGTCTCGTTGGGCTGTGCTTGCACAATGCCTGGTCCATACAACCTAGCCTTAGTGTCAGGGCACACTATAGGTGACTTTTCAGTTGGTATCAATTCACTGTGATCTGTAGTGTCTGCGATGTACTCAGAATAAACATCAGAATGGAAAGGAATCTGGTTCACCAATTCGTCGTTGTATCGAACTTCAATCTCATAATCTCCAGGAAGTGTAGGTGTATATGTTATCTCACAGTGTTCATTGCCGATTGGTTTAGCCTGGATTGGGGCCTTGCCAGGACCCTTTATACCAAAGTTGAGATTTCCAGGTCCCGATTCTGATGTGTCAACAATGAACTTGGCGGGCTCATTGGGACGAGCTCCAGTGACGCCAGGTCCATACACTTTGACATTAGTTGTCTGACAAGTGACTGGATTTTCCGCGGTAGGCGCTGGCCTTATTTGTCGGGGTTTGAATTCTGCTTGTCTATGTGTTGCTGACTCAGTGGAATCCAGTTCAACAACGAATTCCTCAGTCAAAGATGTATTATGCTCAGACTCCACTGCGCGATGGTGGGTTGGCACAACATTATCAGAATGAACCTCTGACACGAACGCAGCGTTAGTGACAATGACATCATTATATAGAACTTCCACCTCATAGTCCCCAGGCAGAGTGGGGGTATAAGTAACTTCACAGAGATTGTTGTCGATAGGTTTGGCTTCAATCGGAGCCTCACCTGGACCTTTAATGCCGAAATTGAGACTTCCAGGGCCTGCCTCAGTGGTGTCGACAATGAACTTGACAGGCTCATTAGGACATCCGGCAGCGACACCTTGGCCATACACTTTTACCTTCGTGATAGAGCAAGTAATAGGATTTTCTTTGGTAGGAGCTGGCTTGGACCGTCTGGAACTGGACTTGTGAGTAACAGTAGAGCCCAGCTCAACTACGAACTCATCAGTTGTTGACTCATGACGCTTATACTGCACTGGCGGTTTGTAGACTGGCACAACGCTGCTAGGTTGAACTTCTGATACGAACGCTGTCTCATTAACAACGATGTCGTTATATCGAACTTCAATCTGGTAGTATCCTGGTACTGAAGGGGTGTACGTAACCTCACAGCGTCCATTATCAAGAGGTTTCGCTTCAAGCGGAGCATTACCAGGACCCTTGATTCCAAAATTTAGGCGACCAGGTCCAGATTTGGTTGTATCAACAACAAACTTCACTGGTTCATTGGGACGACCAACGGTGACACCAGGGCCATAAACTTCGACATTCGTAGTGCGACAGATGATGGGACTTTCTTCAGTTGGCGCAGGTCGGGCTGGTCTGGTTCTGGATTCCAAATGACTGGTAGTGACCGAACTAGTAGAGTCAAGCTCAACAACAAATTCCTCAGTTGCGGACTCATTACGTAAGTACTCAACTGGACGACTGGAATCTGTAGCTTCATGAGTCACAGTGGAACCTAGCTCAACAAGGAACTCTTCTGTTGTTGATTCACTGGGTTTAGAGCTGACAGAACATTCTTCAGTGAGCGGCCACCGGGTCTGACCAAAGCTAGACTCCGAGAGCGTGTTACTCACTGACCTAGTGGAATCTAGCTCAACAACAAAGTCGTTTGCTGTAGACTCATTACGGCCATACTCAACAGTGGGACGATAGGCTGGCACAACACTCTCAGGATGCACTTCAGTCACAAATGCTGCCTCATTTACAACAATGTCATTATATCGAACCTCGACTTCATAGTCTCCTGGCATTGTTGGTGTGAAAGAAACCTCGCAGCGCGTGTTGTCAATAGGTTTGGCCTCCAGTGGAGCTTTGCCAGGACCTTTGATGCCAAAGTTGAGACTCCCAGGTCCAGACTCAGAGGTATCAACAATGAATTTGGCAGTCTCATTAGGTCGGCCGACACTAACACCAGGTCCATAGACTTTAACTTTGGTGACCTGACAAGTCACAGGACTTTCCTCTGTTGGCACTGGCTTGGCCTGTCCGGGTGCAGACTCCAATGGTTTCTGAGATACAGGTCTTAT
>Ga0224511_10001261_pt1 | contig 14858 bp, 9 predicted proteins | sample SF_May12_sed_USG_2_FD_169988 | JGI IMG/M metagenome (GOLD analysis project Ga0224511, IMG submission 169988) | Sediment microbial communities from San Francisco Bay, California, United States - SF_May12_sed_USGS_8_1 | ecosystem: Environmental > Aquatic > Marine > Sediment | place: USA...
GTCACATTAAAGCGTGATCTACAGCTTGGATTTGGATTCGTGGCGGGCAGCGAACGACCTGTTGTAGTTCGGTGTGTCAGTGAAGGTATGAAATTGTTCAGATTTGTTTTCGAACTAATGTTCCCATGTTATACCAATATCTGGCCACAGTTCTCATAGGGAAACTACTGGAAATAGCAAGGGTTAGGCACAAGCGATTTAGGAGTAAACAACTCCCAAATTTCATATGTCCCATCGCTATTCTGGTGAACTGGTTCTTCGGCATGCCCAGTGACATAAAGACATGCCCTTATGTTATTGAGCATTTGGGAATGTGACATGTGACATGTGGCATGTCACTGCAGTAGGTGAAGTGGTACCGGTTCCGTAAATCTGAGAAATTTATCACTATCTAGAACAGGTAAATGTGTTCAGTTCTATTAAATATTCATGCTTTCAAATGTAAGCTGCAAATTGACAGGTTCTGCAAGAATTAAAATAGAAATTGACCTTTCCTGGTATACTTTTACTGGTATTGGGAGTTGTTTGCTCATGACTTTATTGCTGCTGTCTTGTTGCTAGAGTTTCCTCCTCTCATTAAGTTGAAGAGGGGTTGTCAAAGACATCGCTATTCAGTTTTCTTATTAATAATGGGTTGCCTTTACAGTGGCTCCACACTTAAGTTTCACTCAGATCAAAAAACTTTTTAATTCAAAGGAGGATAAGATTGCATAGTCTCAGCATGATTTCCTTTAAACTCAGAAAAATTTAGATTCAAACGAAAAAATTTCTTGGTCACAGGTTTCAATCAAAATGGGGCTTCACCATATGGTGCACATCCAAGAGGAAAGTCTGATTCACACGCCATCTATGCTATGTCATTTTGCAGGTGGACCAAGCGATGGGCTTCTTTTGCCCGGAGACCAAATACACAAAATAGATGCCGAGGACGTCAGAGATGCCCCCCGAACTAGGGTTATCGAGCTGGTTCGCTCAGCAGATGAAGAGCTAATACTTACCGTTAGCCAACCTCCTACAATCAGTGTAAGTTTTACTCTTCTGTTATTCAGTGAAGTAATTGTTCCAGCAGCACGTGATGTTACGAGAATTGTCAAATGCATGTGCTCATCATTAGTTCCTGGTCATCTTTCATATCTTGCCCATGGCCAGGTATGCAGAAATCATTTTACTGAGTCTGTGACTCAGCGTTTCCCTGGGTACATCAAAGGGGAATTCCTGCTGGTATCTGTGCACCCAACAGAAAAGGTTATTCAATGAGTGGGGAGTCAAGATCTAAAACCAGTGAGGGTGTTGTGAAAGACAGGGTTTTGCGCAGACCGAAAATTGACACGGGGACCCAAGGCCCGATTCGCTATCCATTAAGCCATCTCTTCAGCTGGATGTCAGCACAACAGTTTCTGATGAGCAAGGCTTCAACTAAGTATGTCTGAAAGAGACTTGTAGCTCAAGACTTCAAGCGTAAAAGAGTCACATCTGGAGTTGATAGTGGCAGCAGGCTTCTTCAATCAAGTAATGCCCAGAATCATACAACAACTGCTCAGTTGCAATGGGCCAATTGTAAAAGCGCCTAGTTATGCTTCGAGTACTACTATAGTGTGGGTGATGACCCCCCTATTGTTGCATATTTGCAATGCTTGAAATTGAATTGCAGACACAAGGCAAGAAGTCCATTCTCTTGAATGCTGCTAAAAAGCAACTGCGGCTCAAAAGGGACTCCTCGACTAGCCGAGTGCGCTTTTCAGAGGATGCATTTAAAAGTAAACGAGCGTGCTTGCCGATGTCCCCTAAAGAAGTAAAGAAAAGTGTAACAACTGTTCTTAAAGTATTCATAGAGGCGAATCAAACAAGATCATTCAAGTATGATAGCTTCACGTGTGTGAAGGTAAGTCAACAGCGACCTATTAAGACAAAGGAAATCAAGATCATTTTATTCAATATGTAAACGGGTATCATTACTAGGTCAGCGGCTTGTTCCCTAATTCCAATGCCATCCGTGATTTGCCTGATAAAAGTTACTCTTTTGTTGTACCTCCATTATAGCAGCTTTACCTAACAGCGGTGCTGTCTGTGCCATTCGAAAAGTTGTCAGCTTTCGCTGATCCGGTGGCACGGCTCTGCTGTGAGCTGACCCTGCGAGCAATATTTTTACAATCGGCATAGGCGTGGTGACCAATCAGAGCAAAGATCTTACTTACCTCAGAAAGATTTTTGTTTTTAGTACTTAGGTCAAGGGCAAAATAAATTTCAAGCTGCGTTATCATTGGTTGCCACTCACCTAATGCTGACGAAAATAGAGCTTGTGGGGCGGCTTTCTATGACTGGGCCGCAAGAAGCTGACACCCACTTGGTGGTTTTGAGCGGTTTGAGTAATTCATCATTTACCACACACACCATTTATCAATCACATAGATGTGTATGTCTATCAAGTGTAGGTAGTCGTAAACTCACAGTCAGACCAGTCTCCTGCCTGACATATAACAAATTCAGCCAGCAATCTATCCATGTTTCCGCACACCTATTAAACTGTATGGATATTATATTTGGAGTTGTCTTAGTATTGACATTTCTCTCAATGAGAGCATAACTCCAAAAATAATCATTATTCCGTTACCGGTAGGATGTGCTGACGGCATTGCAAGATAAGCTGGATATCAAATGTATAGAACATTTTGGACTAGTACTGCATACAGTCAAATCTCCACTAAGTGCCAAAATGACAATTCTATCACCACACGAGTTGGTTAGAGAGGTATGTACGCACTGTTTGAGGCCAGCATTACCAAGAAAATTCATGTTGTTGTCTTTGCAACAGAGTAATTTAATATTCAACTATATTCATAACAGACTGTGGATATCTCCAAGTTCATATTTTTTTCACAAAGCCGATTTCATCAGAGATTTAGGATATTTGATGGTTAGGAATATCCCTTTCTGTACAGAGTTGCGATGAGGTGCTAGCTTTAAGCACATCGAGAGGTCATCTGGTGCTTATGGTATCCAATATTTAAAAAACAAACAACAAAATCCAACGTAATCCATTTTTCCCTTTAGTTCGCTGGAACACTATCTGATGATACTGTGAGATGCCTATTCAGAATCGTCTATGTTCCGAGGGATGCGTATGACTTACTCCGGAAAGATTCCGTCGCATTCCAGTATTTCTACACGCAGGTAAGTGAAGAACCCACAGTGACAGCTCTAGCTGGCATATCAGTTTTCATTACAACTACCCCCAACTCCGGTAACCTCAATACAAGAAATGTTAAAATCTAGTTTTCTAGAAACATTGATTCCAAGACTCCATCCTCTGCCACTTTTTGTTTTGGAGACTTTCAATTCAATGAGTATTCTTGAGCTGATTTCTACATCAAGGGTTGTGATAACATCGGACCCATACTGTATATCAGGTGCTGAAGCCAATCAGTATGTCAGATCATTTGCCTACTATGGCAACTACACTTGGCATTGATGATTTTTGATCAAATCTGGCAATCTTATCTATAATTTATAATTCAACTCAGCTGCAGCCATGGTTGTAGCTTAGTAACTGACATTTTGAAAACAACTTTCTTTCATTCATGAAAACCATCAACTCAGTACATCCTCTTACACACTTCAAACATCATTTTGTGCTTCAGCACCTGGAACAAGTGGGCAGTTACCCGATAACCATCTGCATTACTGAAGGACTTGCCTGTGTTTACTTTGAAATAAAAAACCTGCATATTTGCTGCTTTCAGGTTCTGGAACAGACCCTGAAGCGTTAGCTTGCTTAAGGATTACAACCGGTCCCTACCCTGGCAAAATCCATCTTCAGTCGAGTGGCATAACAGTATCCATTGGCTGACTTGCCCATGATTTTGGGGTGATATCTTCATCCCATCCTGTAGAAGTCATTTTTCTGGTCTCAGCAATTGTTGTAGATACCCACCAAATACGTAGTCCCATCTGGATTTTTAACCAGAGCAATCCATGATTTTCAATAGTAATAATACAAAGAATGGGACTTTTTCTAAAGCTTTCATGATTAGCTATATGAAGTAAACAGTAATGGTTTCCTTGAGAGTCATGCCACAGTCTTTTTCAGTCCCATAACCTTAGCGGTCAATGGGTAAACCTGAGGGCAGAATAATTTGAGCTTTTCTTCTATGTTCCCTATTACAAGCTTGGGAGTCTCACATGTTCTCCAAATGTTTTTGGTGATAGGGTTGATACAACCAGTTCAAAATTGCAGCCCGAGCCCTGTCATGACCGGGATTTGAACCCAGAATCATGCTACTGTGAACCCAGCTTGCTGCCACTGACCTATATTTCAAACTGTCCCGACAACCTGTCAAATGTCTAATCATTCACCCATGTATGAATGTACAGCCACAATTACCAGCCCACATAAATAGAGAATGATTGTCCATATTGTAGTGCTGCCAGGATGTTATAAATGAGAGGTTTTCGTCTGATTTGAAGTGTGATGTAGCCCTCCGTCTGGCATCTCTTCACATGCAGGAGCATGCAATTGATAAGCACATTCCATTCAGCAAAATCACCATTAAACTCATTGAGTAAGTGCCTACCGCTATTTAAGGTCAAAGAACATATACCTGTACTTCTGACAGAAGCGAAACAATGGAAAGTCATGGGGTATGGCAGTAGTGGTTGAGATAGCTCTGTAGACCACATGAAGCAGTCCTGGTCTCGATTTGTCAGTTGCGCTACCACTTACATTTGGGATTGGCTCCCCATTGTTAATCCACAGTGTACGCGGAGCAGCGAAATATGGCGATGCGAATATTGAATGGAGATTTCCAGCTTATGCGGGATTGACACGCGCATCGTTGAATATTCACTTTGATCTGACTGCTGAATTTATACTGTCTCATCTTTACAGAAAGGAGTTTGGACTGGGAATGTTTCTCAATCCATCCATGCTTCGAGCGGTCCGACCAAAGGAGTTACGCAAAATGCTTGGCCATTTCATGAAACTCAATCAGGGATTAATTGCTCCTGGTCAGAAACAAGTGACACCACTTCAAGCAAAACTCCACTACATGAAGATTGTCAGTGAGCTGCGGTCCTTTGGAGGGAAGTGTTTTCTGGCAACTCTTGTGGTACGTCCACAATTAGCATTACTAGTAACTAGTGGGTCATTGGTCTACATGTAATTGGTTAAAGTACCTTATTGAACAACCCACCATAAACCGGTATAGCGATGAGTATTTGTTTCTGTCTGCGCTCTACATTGCGGGATTGTGTAGTTTGGTCCCTCCATGTTGTTGGATGTGCTTAAAATTCCACCATTGGGGATCAGGAGCGACAAGCCTTTGTACATGACTACATCGCTAACGCATTCTTCCCACTAGGTGTTATTCCAACTTATTGATGCATTGAATGACTATGTTTGGCTTACGAAAAAAGGATCATGATGGGTGGCATACAATATAAATCTTCAAGATCATACTTTGGTGACAGCAGACAATTGTCATTCAATCAGTTTTCCAATACGGCGTGTGCCTGCGCCATTGTGGTCTCCATAAAAGGGGATTTTTATCAGTATTTCACGCCTCGGATCTTGTTAGTTATAATTTTGATGTCACTTTCCTTTGATCTTCAGTATGATTCTAGTTAACTTTCTCGAGGGTTCTGAAGGATAACCCTCATGGAATACTTGACTTGATCAATGTTTGCAAATGGCCGTACAAACTGGCGACAATACGACCACTCGAAACAGGTCTATAAAACTTGACATAGATCATGCTAAGATGACACCTGATTGGATCACAAAGTATCAATCTGCTGAGTTATGGTTATGTTATAACCGGATTATCATGCCCTGTGGTCTGGCCACCCCATAAGCCATTCCCTGCTACTGAAACCTGCAAAAATGACAGGCTGAAATGCTAAACGTATAGTCACAAGGGAGGCGCTGTGGTTGAGTAGTTAGAACGGTCCGCACTGGCACTAAAGGTCCCGAGTTTAAGACAGCGGAGGTTTTTTAATTTAAAATCTCCATTGAGCCAACAAGGAGTGGGTAGCCAGCTATCTTTAGAGCTGGTGAAGGCAAATGTAGTGAGAGAGAGAGGAGTGGTCCCCACCTCATTTATGCCATTGCTGGTACAGATAAGCTTTCCCCCCACAACCATCAGATTAGGGATAATCATTACTTTTTACTGTCGCATAATAGTCATACGTTATTATGGGGAAAGCCTTGTCCCCCGGTTTACCCCGTTTGCCTGCATCACAATAGGACGCTGCTTATTACCAAGTACAGGTTATTGAATATGTTCTTTCTTGCTTGTAGGACAGAAGAGCTGAAGTGATGTTGCTAGTAGGACCAAAATGTGGAATCAGTCAAGTTACCGACATCAAATCTTTCGTAGTGAGTGGATTATAATCTTAATTAGTGTCATCTTTGCTTTAGTCGACATGATAACTCCATATTTCAATTGGGATATGTGTTCTTAGAATCCAGAAAAGTTATTACCACACAATGCTATCAATTTCAGAACTAGTTATTCGAGGCTAAATCTTTGGGGCTGCTTTCGCGCCATCGTAAAATAACCTCGATCTATGGCCGATTGGCATTACTGGAGCATGGGCAATGTATCGAAGAGTGACTAATACATGTTCGAAGCTTACATAATTTGGTAAAAAGGAAAGCATTGGAAAAGTGTAAACATTGTTCAATGACCCCTCAATTTATCAATTGGAGAAACCACAATTCCCAATCCTTCTATTGATGGAGATGCAAGATGAAATTTGAAAGAGTCCTCAAGTCAAACAGCAGCATAATTCAGATCACCAGAGCTTTTCTTCCAGTTCACGTGTCACCATCAGAAATACATTGGTACAGCTTCTACATTAAGCATCACTGACAGAATCGCACTGTTAGGGAGGCACTGTGGCTGGCTGTTTAAACCACCTGCCACCGGCACTGATGGACCTGGTTCAAGACCGTCTTTTTTCAAAAGCTCACTGTTCACCAAGAGGGGTATTGGTTTCCCCCTCTCATCCGAACTGGGGAAGATGAAGGCCGTAAAGATAGGGAATGGCACCCCCACCCCAGTTACTCTGTTTACACATTGGTGCCTGAGCAGCTATTTCCCAACATGGCTATTGGCAAAGGGGCAGCCTTTCCATCTATAGGCTGTTACAAGTTCTTTGCAGTTAAACCAGTAACTACTTGTCTTTGTAGCTGCATATGCTCGCAGATTTTGATCTCATAGAGGCGATTCAAGTAGAATCTGAACCAACTGGAGCTACAAAGCTTATTAACATCTCCCTATCTGATAAAAACCTGCCTGTAAGTGATTAAACTATCCGGAGTGACTGGAGAAAAGCCACCATTGTGCTTTGGAGGCGATTAAATAGAAATAAAAGTACTGCAAAAGGCATAAGTTACTTTTGGAGTATCTGTCGGTTTAGTGAAATTTTAATGAGTGATCGACGCTAATGATTTTGCTCTCTGTATTGTCAAATTGTGCAAGAATGATAAACTGAAATGAAAAGCGTGCCATGTTCAGCATGATTTTAGTAGTCTTAAATAACGCGTTGGAAATTTCATGGACCATGGTAATCACAATGACAACAATAAGGCTAATCACCCGGGAAGAGGGTGGCTTCTTTAAATCGCTCTCCTAAATCTACACTCTGATCAGTTTCTAATGTATACCATAAGAAGACGTTCACCGTATTTCCGCCATATGACCTAGAAACCTTTACTCAGATCGCATTGATATATGATCGGATGTTAGGAGCCTCCGATTGTGCATTATGTTGATGGTGGCAATACTTCAAGTCAAGTGCCTGATGTTGAAACCTTATCTTAATCGATCTAATAGCGCGTGCGGTACCCATTCCATATATCAACTCATCTGTCCCCAATGAAATTATTGTCCCATACAGCATAGATCAAATGTCGACGCAAACCATTCACAGGAATGGTGTGTCTCATCCATGGAAAAAGACCACACACGACAGTGAAATAGGTAGTCTTATAGCTGTCTTTCTTCTTCCATATTCTGACAGGCACCAGGCGTATGCAACAGGTATTCTGAGTCGGACTGGCTCAGCGTTTCCTAGGGCACCCTGTAGAGAACAAAACTTGTGAACCTCCGATAGGCAACATCCTGATAAAGACAAAGTGCTACCCAAATTGGGAATTGAGCATAGTATTCTATGTTCTGAGTACTATCCACTTAATGGTTGCTTTACCAACCCATGTAGTTCCTCAAACCAGGCTCATCTTATTGTAGACTCTTGGTCTGTCTATGATGAGTTCAGATGCCAAAGACTTTCTAACATTCGTGGAAGGTTATCATCAACTTTTCTGTGGTAAGAGTGATCTGATTTGGAATGACTCAGAGTCTAGGTCGCATCTGCAACATAATGGGGAGAACAATATAATCATCACTCGACCGCACACTCCTCCCATGCTGGGAAAACTCAACAAAGACATAAATGAGGTAGGTGCATTGGCAATTTTTCTTCTGTGTTTACACCATATTATTATTCCCTGAACAGGCTCACAGAGTTAGTGGAGTTGGCTCTGGCGCAACCAACAAGTTCCCCACATTGACCAGGGCCAACATTTCTACAACATGTTGTACATGAATAGTATCCAGTCTCATGCTTGTGTATAATGCTCTTGGCATGTAAATGGAAGTTTTATTTTTTTAGCCCGATTGATTATGGCTTTGTTTGCAAATCAGCAATAAACCACACCCCATTTGTCAGAAAACCTATTTCCTAATTTACATGGTCCGATTAGCATTCCTAGATGTTCCTCTAGGAATCACTTCATGCAATACAACACTTTGCTTTCACTAGCAGCCTTTATGACAACATCTTCGGATTGATTTAGGTTTTTTTAAGCAAAGTTTATAGTTTTTGTAAAGTTTTATATGGCTTACAATGCAGTTTGAATATGGTAGTACTAGTAACCTAGTTCGTATACAGCTGTACGTAGTATTCTTTCACTAGATGCGATATCATGCATGTGTGTGTGTGCGTGCGTGCGTGCGCGTGTACTGCAGATTATTTATTGTTGGATAAAAAGAGTTTGATCACCTTTGTCCTAGAATGACACTGAAAGTATTGAGAATGATTATGCTACCATTGAGGATGTATTGATGGGTTCCTCTCCAAAGCATAAACCAGCTCCTCCAATCCCACGTATCTCTGAGAAACCAAAACTCCCCAACAACCATCCATCAACTACATCAACGGTTATCATATCAAGGTAAGAGGAAGCGAACTTCTCTTTATCTGTACTGGAGAACTTTCCGTACAAAATGGGATTAGGGGGAAGGGTGTTGTCGAGCTGGTTATTCCAGAGCAGAAGGAAATTATGGCCTCGGCCTTGCATGGCTTGACCGGTTGAAAAGGGATACCAGCATTTCTCAATGGCTATAGCGCCTTGATCAAGACCAACTGATCCATGTTTTAGTTTTGTTGAGCACCCACTGTGAGAATGAACTCCCCACATACCTACTTCCAAGCCCCTGCCTGTTTCAACAAGTATTATGCTCACGGACTGCCAAGGCCTTTGAGCCACACGCTCTAGTCACTTAGCTGTCCCGCTATCCCGCGGTTAATTGAAATAATATTCTCCTAGTTACCAATTTTCATCAACTGAAGTTTTCTTTAACTCAGAGTGCCATCTGAACCTGAGTCGGAAACATCCTCAGAATCACAGAATGGAATCACAATCGAGATAAACCCACCAACTCCAGATGATGAGACCGGCGAGGAGAATGAACACCATTATGACATCACGCCAGATTATGAGGCCACTCCAACTAGCTGCATAGATGACATAATAGATGAGATTTCTCCTTTGAACTGTGAATCACCGGCTGACACAGCAAATCAGGACGATTCTCTCAATGGCTCCTCAGGTACCTGACATTTGTTGGTTTGTAGTAAAAAGACCCATTTGAAGGCGCTGGTAAAAATAATATACTTTTCAAATGGTTTGAAAATATGTCCCTGGTCTTCATGCGCTGTTACATTTCCACCTCTCTCAGTCATTTTTTTAACGGAAACACTGCACATGGTATGTAGCTAGGGATAATGTGCTGTGATGCCCATACGTTTAAAATTGAAGCCTAGCAGTAATAAGCTGTTGCCGAGGTAGCTCTCAAATCATTTTTCCGCGTAAAATTCACATTGATGCGTAAGTTAACCTCAAAATTATACATGTATTATTTCAAAAGGTTACAATGAATGGTCAAAACTGCTTTTCGGACCTTAGCCCGCTTTTTGAATTAGCTCAGAACCATTGCTCGAATTAACAAAGATCTCAACTGCCCACCGTGGTGTGATTAACACACTCGGAATAAGAATGTGTCAGATCAAACGAAGACTGTGAATATAACTTTTTGAAGTTTAGCATAATGCAGGTACTTCCGAAAAGCATCAGGGAATGTGTCACTAAATGAAGTCAGTGTCACCGTTGAATATAAATTACAGCTGAGCCTTACAAAGTTCATCTGCCTGTGTTGCCAGTTGTCAAATGATGACAATTTAGGTGCTTCGTGAATATTAAATAATAATTAGCGCTTGCTCATTATTCAACTAAGGTGGCTCCGAATGGCAATACATGATACATTTAGATTTACAGGTAAACAACTGACATTTCAAATGCTTGAATTCAGCATGGCTTTGCAGCTCTCTCTCGGGACGGCTCTATAGGATAGTGTCTCTAGACTGTGGGCAAATGCGGTCAACTTTCTCAGTCTCGAAGATAACCCGGTTACTGTCTGTAAACCTTAGGGTATTCATAAATCCATGGCTTCTTTGCTGTTTCACTTCCATGAACCTCACACCATTCATTACACCGTATGACTTACAAGTGAACCCCTTGAACCTCAACATCTGATCCTGCAGTAAATAACAAGTTACATTGTGTGTGTGGTTGGAGCTTCGCATGTCTTGGTTTCCTGGGTGGGCAATGATGCAGGAATATATCTTTTAAGTCGGGTAGCTATCACACTAGCCTTGTCCTGACCATAAGGTTGTCCCTTTGCCGCAATTGCTATCGGTTCCTACCAATTTCATTTTGGTATGAAACACATAATCTAACTCATATTGAAATAAAAAAAAACATTTCAAGGTCTCAAATGATCCGATATTATTACACTTCATCGACATAACATACCTTCTTATATGCCCAACTTGTCTAACCTGTTCACAAAAGCTACTTAAATATCAATGAGCATTTTTTGACTTCACTCCAAGTTAAAAAATGTGAATGGAATCTGTGACAGATATCTCGATACACGGCGGGTGGTCGTGGATTGGGTCGAGCCCAAATTACCAAGGTACCACAAGTGCATTCTATGGTAACCATCAGTTGAGTAACACGCGTCGCTAGTCATAAATCACTAAACCTTTCATCGCTATTGTCTGGCATCTTTTTTAAGCTCTGTTTAGGGTTCCCCTTCCGGATTGCCATAGATACCTTAAAGGCGGCCGGTAGCTTTAAATCATTCTTTACTCAATGATACACTTACTGATGTCAAAGCTTAGCTTGTCAAGTTTTTGATCTATTGAGGGAGGATGTTATGGTTCCGGTGAGTTTGGCAGCTGTACTCAAACGAAACTTTTGATTGGCATCAAATCAACTGTCACATCTGAAACTGATGAAATCAACCACACTTCTTTGTTTTGGTGGCAGTCAGTTTTCACGCCATTTGTACACCTGTTTGGTGTCATTATTTAAAACTACCTGGATATCATTATTTGTCAACCATTGAAATCAAATTGCCCTAGTTGTGTAAAATGGTTCACTGATAGAAAGTTCCTGTGGATATGCTCCTCAATATTGCTCTGAATCTGCAGACTGATATGTCGTGCAATATACCATTAAAAGCATCTTGCAGAAAGCAGCCCAAACTGCTGTGGTTCGGGGTTTAAGCATTCACTACTGGTGCTGGTCGCCTGTTCACACAACTTTTCAAAAACCTTTCGCTTACCCAGGATTAATCTGTACCCCCAGAACTGGGTGAAGGCGGTGGGTGCCATACCTCAGTCACATCATAGGTGGTACAAGTTTACTCTCCAACAGATATTATCGTCGTCTATGGAAACAGCCTAATAGAGTCTCGTGTTTGTCATGGTACATTAACACGACCGCCCAGAACATAGCCATGTACGTGTGCCACAAACGGATGTATAAGATCACTTTTTATCTTTCGGATCAAAGCTTAACATCTAATTTCTTCTAGTTGAAAAGGTGTGCTTACTAATGGTGTGCAGTACCGGTAGCACTCGGATCTAGCCCATATAGATCTACGGATATGCAAACTTCAACTGATTTCATCTGGATTAATAGAGATTAACGGGCATTCTTTCTGATTACTAAAAGATGATTGCGATTATTACTAACACCTTTTAAAAAATAATTTTGAGATTGTCGCAGATAGGAGAGTGATTTGCTTGCGATTAGGCGATTTAGGGAAGGTGTGGGTAATCGGTAATAAAATTACGCTCGAGCCCACACACATTATCTTTATCCTAAATGTGTCGGGCTCGGGTGGTCCTATGATCTTATCAGGGGGGACGAGTGTCTTACCATGACAAATATGACAGATAGCGTACCCCCATAGCTGGTGCGTTCCAAAAAGTTTTCTCCCATCTCTAAGTTACACTCTCAACAAAGTGTGAAGGTCCTTCCATACAACAGACATTTATTAGTGTTGTAGCCATGTTATAATCTATTGTAGTCATTAAAATATGTATTATAGTAACCTGTGTCTATGCTCCATATAGCTCACTCACTTGAGACATGAGACCGCACAATTTTCAATTTTAGTCAGGTCTCACCCTGCTATGCTTTGTGTAATGTCCAAAGCCAGTCTCAAGCTTCAAAGGCTGTTTATGAAGATTAGCAGTAAGCTATACAGAATATGGGTATAAACAGACTCGTTGATGCGGGAACTCTCTCGGATAGTACTCACACAGTCTGAATGTATATACCGATTTCTATGTCAAGTACAGCACATCGCTAATATCCCAAAGTCATTAGAAAGTTACATTCCATTGCATGACGATTGTTGCAAACACCACGGGGCCGTCCTTTTGTGATGTCGTTGAAGACTTCCCTGGTATAATGCAGGTCTCATCTGTGTATGCTGTTGCAAAGATTATGAAGACCATTATTTGGGCCACACTACACGCGTGTGGCCTCTTTTGCGTTTGTATTCAATCACATGTTCGGTGTCAAATATCATTGGATAAATTTAACTCACTATCACAAAATCTGTCCAAAGCTACTCTAAAGCTCAAATTTGTGATCGAATTTTGATGAGCATCCAGAGTGAACTTCATAGGTCATTTACCTTTGCCACATTCTTTATATTGGTCATCATCTACCCAGCTAGTCAAAAATCAGCCTATACATATTTTTTATCATAGAAAAAGTGACAAATGGACTCTCTGTTCCGGTCTTGACACTTCACGAATATAATGAAAAGTTGTCAGACATTCATTAGCCATCTTCTATTCTACAACTTCAGCTGCGTGCCACTATTAAGTGTCAACCCTTTGATATTGAATTCTTATTAGCACACCAATCAAGTTTATTTACGGCTTCGAGCATATCACAACATGATTGACATATCTCAACTAAGCTCACATTGCGATTCCGTCTCTGCCCCGATCTGACCATGCATAATCAAGCTCTGTCATTTATGATGTTTACACCTCTCTCTTTTTGTTTATACTCCACGTTATGAATTCATATGTGGGGCAGCGCTGTTTTTTGCTTGCTTAACAGAGAAATTTTGTTGGAGGTCAGGAGCCAATTGAGGCCGAATGCTCTTCCTGTCATAACTATTGAGTGTTTCAGGATTCAAACCCTCAACTCACTGCACACCAGTTGTATATTCTAATCATTTAGCTATGATTATGACTGCACCCTATTACAGTGGCATATGGCCAACAGTGCTAAATAGATATCAGTCATGACTACAGGAGTCACACACTTTGAACATTGCTTCCCTTATGTTGAGACTGCAAAAAAGAGCATACCAACTACAGGTTGGCATGTAGCCATCATAATCTGTGTATTTCTTATTCAGATATTCTGCCACCTATTGGAGCAATGGATGACTTAGCTAAGGAGTGTATGGCTGAACTCGATAGATTAGATAGTGCCGGTGCTATCTTGGATCCGAGAATGTTCAAAGATAAAGGAGTCTATCTTGATCCGCAAGCAGTCCATGTTCTTGGTAAGACAACGTTCATCCTCGAAGAGGACCAGGCCTGAGCGATGCGTGAATTAGTTTGAGGTGAGGGAAAGTTGGGCTAGTGTCCATGTCACTAGCTCAATAGAGATGGCCTCGATTCAACGGCAAGACGTGTCTAAAAATGATTGGAGATTAATGGTCTGGTATGGGGGACAGGGGTTAACCCAGGTACCTCTCACCCTCCAGTTTCACCATAACAGTGTCCATGTCATACTAGACAATGCATCTGTGACTGATGGCACACGCACCAGCTGTGACTGTAGAAACTGTTGTAGACTTGTCTGCACTGCCCCCACCAGATGATGGTATGGCTCCTGGAAGTCCGACCGCTGTCCTGCCTCCTCCACCACCTCTGTTTACTGACTTAAATGCTGTCACTGATAGAGAGATTGGGGAGCAGCTGGCAGCCCAACAGGCTCTACAAGTACCTGGTGAGAATAATACCTCTCCCTTTTAGTTCAACTCATATTTCTGCCCCACTATTTGTAAACCCTACAAGAACAGTAACTCGTTTAACCTGACCTAACCTGACCTAACCTGACCTAACCTGACCTAACCTGACCTAACCTGACCTAACCTGACCTAACCTGACCTAACCTGACCTAACCTGAC
>Ga0224511_10001262_pt1 | contig 14857 bp, 7 predicted proteins | sample SF_May12_sed_USG_2_FD_169988 | JGI IMG/M metagenome (GOLD analysis project Ga0224511, IMG submission 169988) | Sediment microbial communities from San Francisco Bay, California, United States - SF_May12_sed_USGS_8_1 | ecosystem: Environmental > Aquatic > Marine > Sediment | place: USA...
TCTCTGCTCCCACCATGTGAGCCTCAGTTTCACTCTCTGCTCCCACCATGTGAGCCTCAGCTTCACTCTCTACTCCCACCGTGTGAGCCTCATTTATACTCTCTGCTCCCACCCTGTGAGCCTCAACTTCACTCTCTACTCCCACCATGTGAGCCTCAGCTATACTCTCTGCTCCCACCCTGTGAGCCTCTGCTATACTCTCTGCTCCCACCATGTGATCATCAGCTTCACTCTCTGCTCCCACCATGTGAGCCTCAGCTATACTCTCTGCTCCCACCCTGTGAGCCTCATTTATACTCTCTGCTCCCACCCTGTGAGCCTCAACTTCACTCTCTACTCCCACCATGTGAGCCTCAGCTATACTCTCTGCTCCCACCCTGTGAGCCTCAGCTATACTCTCTGCTCCCACCCTGTGTTTCTCCATGATAAATAGTGTCTCGCTGAGGTTATCAATATGCAATTGGTTTTCTCAAATATGCATCACTATGCCATACAGGCTAGTGCACTATACGTCCATAATGCAACATATTTCTCCTGTGCCTTCGGGTGCTACTGATCTCATGTTCTACCAGCATTATCGTGATTATAGAGGATTTTCATGAAGTCATTCTCTATACTAAATTGATATAAACAGCAACTGGTAAGCTGGAGGGTTGTCTAACCTTAGGTGGATTATTTTTTTTATAATAATATATGATCAGCTAACGATTAATAATCATCAGCTGATCATTTTGTATTATCCACTGGCTAAGCCAAGGACAAGGCTTGAATATTTTATTATCCTATAGACACTAGGTAGCCAAGTGCACGCTGTGTATGCACATTAAGCTGTGTTCTGTCACCGATGGTCTGATCTGTGACAGCGTAGTACTAAGCGCGGTGTTGGGGGTCACAAGAGATATATAACCAAAAACCCAGTTTTGTTAAACTCTGAATTCCGCAAACTGTAAGCACTGCGAGCCCAATTTACGAAAAGTACCAGGTCTTGCGGTGATATAAGTTAGGTTACTGGTTCATGTATAGGCATATCATTTAGGATAGTGCTATGCAGCTCCATACCTTAACAATGGACACACAGTGTCTGTAGTTATTGCATATTGTGTGGTCCTACCATATGGGTATAAACTGGATTTGTTTAGCCATGGTTACGTAAATAATATAGCCACTAATTCAGCAAACTGAAGGACTGCTAGATATATTTCAATAGCCTTCATGGGCAGAAAGCATATAAAAAGAAATAAATGATTAATCCTGATCAAAGCTTGTAAATACTTTCTGTTGAAAATATATACGTATAATATGCCCTTCTCAGGTATTACACAAATTATTACAGGTTGTTTATATCAGTGACACTTGTTTGCGTATATAACCAGGTATGTTTAGTTCGATCAGTGAACAACTCAAATGTTAACTTTACTCTCAAAATCTTTTTAATTGCTGTAAACTATAATGGAATTTGTGATGTGTGGTACTGTCTGTTCTTCTTAGGACAATAAAAGATAGGCAGCCTTCCACCCCTTCCACTCCAAACCAAGTGATATATCACAAACCAGGTATTTAACATTGGCTCAACACACAGCCTTTGATGGAGAGATTTCCAATCTTAATTGAGTATTGAACGCTTACAATGAAGCTTTCAACATAACTACATTGTTCAAGTGTGGCTCAATTATTAATACATTCGGTTGTCAACAGCGACGGAACGCAGTGACACAATAGCTCGAGTGTGTAATATAGCCGATTGTATAACACGAACTGCCAGTCAGTTCTATACTGGGATAGATACAGGGCTCACAGATATGGCTGCCACCGCGGTTCTCTCAGGTAAGACCGATCAACACTTCTTCTGCTGCGTGTTGGACTTTCACAGTATTCATTTCGGGTCACATGACTGTTCAGCGTGATGAGCCTTGGACACAAGGTCCCTGGTTCGATTCCCAGTTCGTGCAAAGACTTTGTCTTTCACAGCACCTTCAGCAGTCTTGAATCCCGATGGCAAATTAAGGAGGCTTATGCATAGAGTTACATTTTCTATGGATACGTGGGCGCAAACAGAAAGTTTCCTAATGACACACCCTGAGAAACCCGGGATTAAAAGACCCAGTAAGCTAATTTCACCACTCCTGACAGTGGTCAGGGCACCAGCGGGGTACCTGCACGACTCCTGACAGCTGTTCTGTCATGGAGATACAGAGAATAAGAAGTGATCATTGCATTGTCCATATAAATGTCTTCAGATTAAATGAAGCTCTCTCAGATTCTTATTGAAAGAACATTGGGGTGATATGTTTGACCTGAATAAGACGCGGAATGAAGCCGAGGTAGCAGTCATGACTTCGTGGTTAAAATATTTTACTAGTATAGAGTGAGTCGCGGAGTCAATTCTCAGAAATCTCAATGGTGTTGACAGAAGGGGTGTCAAATCAGCATTCCCTGTTTGCCTTCAAGTTCACCAAAATCTCCTTATTACGTCTGGAGTATAAAAACAGAGCCCAAAGGTTGACTCGTACATCACCACATGGCTCAAAATTACAAATTTCAGGCTGCATGCATTTAGTAGATCGATCGAACGAGGTGCATGCTCACACACCAAGCGTTTGTGTAAGGTTAATAGTTTCCTGGGGATGGTCGTTAGAATACAAACCTATTCGGCTTTTAGAGATATCTACACCAACCGTGGATTATGAGTGTATGTTATGAGTTTCTGTCGATTATTGCCATGCAAAAACACTGCTACATGATGACGCCTATTCTTTCACAGCCCCTGTCTCATGTTGAAAGCTGTATGCCTTACAGTCTTCCTCTCTCTCTCCATTAGGAAGTAACCGTAGCCGTAGTAAAAGTGTTGGTCGCATCAGGAAAGGTATTTCCTCAAATTGCAATCTGCTTCAATTCCCTGAACTAATCCACCCACTGTATATTCCCCATAGGCATGGCATACATTGTGTTATATGTTTATGGTTTGTTACCCCTGCGTGCTGGAGTTATCAACCTATGTCCCCTATATATGGCTGTGCGGTGTCTTTATCCAACGAAAAAGCAGCACAGATTGCAAAAAAAATTTCATGAAAAGGAGATTTGTAGGAGAACCGATTGTCTGACAGTGGTCACACTTGGCTCATGTGAAAGAGCACAAAAATTCTCTAGAGGATGGTCTGAAAAAGTCATTTCTGAAAATTTGGCCTGATGGCTCGAAGTGACAGTGACAGGCAAATTTAGGATAGCGGGATACCCCCATGGCCAGCACGCTCCTGGTACTGGTGGTCTCCTCCTGTGCGTATGAGCTTTTCACCGAGTCTTCAGCTCTTACCACTCAGCAAAAAGCTTCAAACTTGAGAGCTTTACTAAATAGGATGACTGAGTGCGTGCATGCTGAACGACAGAAAGAATTGTACGCCAAGTATAGCTCTAGTTGGTCACTGTGTTACATTTAGAATCCAGTATGTATTACATTGCCAATCTGATAACTATGAGGTCAGTGATGCTCAGGATTATTGGCCAACAAAACGTCCACGGCGACGTCTTGATAGCACATATTTCGTTAACCCAGGGATAAATCATATAATCTGATAAATATCTTCTAGCTTTCCGAAATGTCCGAATTCTGAAAACTATTGAACGAAATCATCTTAAACATCGGATTGACAAACCGTGATGACTTGGGGTCTCATTGTTAATGCGTTAACTAGTGGATAATGTGCAATTTCCGGCCACTGTCCATATTTCTAATGGCACATCCTGCTCTTTAAAAGACTATTTGCTCTGTTTTCCAATTCCAGTATTGGTTATTTGTAATCAGGGTATTGACACTGTTTTTATTGACTGATAATGGCCTGCTTGTCTTAAAATGACTGGACATAGACAACCAATTGATTCACAAACTTTAGCTCAATTGGTAAAGCCCTTGCCTTGAGATTAAAAGATGTTGAGTTCAAGTTCTAGTCATGCTGAGCATCCACTATGGGAGTGAGTTCCTCACAAAATTTCTAGCCCTTACCGTTCCAGAACAAGTCTCAAGCTTAGGCGGTCAGTTAAATAGGATTGTCTCAATGTCCTGTAGAACAAAAAGATAACGTATAGTAATGATTATACGAGAACCAATTAGCCCACAAGTTGTTCCTGATCAACCAAAGCATTATATTTATTTCATTATCAGACTGTTCGGGGCTAAATGACATAAGGGTTTTATTCATTGATTCAACGACATAAAGGAGTAAACCAAATGTGAATGTGTGAACCTGGTATAGCAACAACAGAATCACTTAACTAATGCCAAATCTCATTTAATATTGACATTACTTATTATATAATATTTGTACTTGCACTCACCTGTGAAAAGAAAACATTGAGCATAATTCCTTCAAAATGCTCGGGAGGCCATGGAGCAGCAAAATGCTGATCATTGGGAGTCAGTCTAAAAGAAGTATCCCGATTTTGAGGTCCTTCTAACAAAATGGTATAGAACTGGTGACTGGAGTAGTCAAAAGCGCATAACCGATTTTAGAGCACAATCTTTAGATAATTTAAATATTTAAAAGTAAATCAAGGCGGTTGCATATTAAAAAAACGTAACTGACTTTGAAAGTATATTGCATCACATTTATTTATTGGACTTTAGAGTCAGTACAGCCGCTGTGCTAAGTTATTAAATGTTTATTCATGTGCTTATAAGACTGACCTAGAAGAATTTAATATGACTATATAAGGCCTGTCGCAAACCAACAAATAAGCCGAGCTTATACGTTAAACATTGTGACACTGTCAGAGCTTTTCATAGACGCGTATGTATGAATATGGTCACCATTTAGCAAAAAGCAAACTTGATCGCGCGCGCGCTAAAATCATGACTTTTTCCCATTCGCATTGCATACGGGTACCAGGTATGTATGTGTACCTATAGTACTAGGTCCATGCGTTTGCTCCCGTGTTTTTCTCCCTAGTGTCCACCTTCTGTGTTAGCCTTGACCTGTGTTGTACCTGTCAATCATGTGCACTGATTGTATGTGTGCAGTTGACGTTATCAATGTTTTACTATCCCCTACTTTGTTGTTGTCCTACTCGGGAAATTGGCCCTCCTTTTCAGCCGACCTCCTAAGCCTGAGGCTCGTTTGGGTGAAACTAAGTGCTCTGGCCCTTGAGCTGTCCCACTATGCCTACAGGCTCGTGGTTACTCTTACTCACAGGTAGCAATCCTTTTCATTTTATCGTGGACTCAAACTAAATCAATTATTTGTGAATTTGATACCCGTATATGTAGATACGATATTTTCCTTTTAACCGCCACTCGACAGATCAATAGAGTACTTGTTACATATGTATACTTAGGCCAGAGGGTTAGGTTCACCTAAATAAAATTTCCAGTTCATGTTTCACACCAGCCCATAGCGCAATGTATTTAGGAAAGTAGCCAATGCGCTGTGACTGTGGCTTAGTAATTTACAATGAACCACTTTATTGGCTCGGATGCAGGGAGTTTAAGTTATAGTATCCTTGATGGGAAACGAAAGGCATTCCTCCTCAATCTGCCTCTGATCTCTGAGAAAGTCTTAGTTAAACAGGGAGCGAACATGACCCCGCACAGAAATTATTACTGCAAAAAAAATCGGACAAGAGGTTAGTCATGAGCTGTCAGCAATACCGGAGATTTTAACTAACTGTTTTACTTTTGTTTTCATTCATCATCTTCACTTTTATGGTAAAGCTACCTGATTAGACACTAGTCTTTTCACCAGTTACGGCTTAGCATGGAGCACCACGAGTGGGTCGGCATCAGAGCTCCATATCTCTTAGTGAGGTTTGGCTTTGGTTTGAGCCAGGACTCACAACGAAGCCAAGCTTGCCTGGGATTCAAATCACCCAGATTCTCATGGTTACATGCCCAGCGCTCTACCACTTGTTGTTTGTTTTAGAAAAGACTCTGGACATAGCCCGGCCTACAGTTATTAAAACCAAGAAGAAGAAAACAGTAGAAATAGTTCGAATCCCAATTCATGAACGAAAATATAAAGGTGCAAACATACAGGTAATTATCACAATTTACCTGTATACACATCAGTGGCCTGCAATCTATAGTGTCGCGCTGCCGTTCGACACCCATTAGATCCCACAACTAACTACCTGACCAACCAAGCAACCAGCTAACTAACCAGTAACTTCTTATATATGTCGTAAATGTCTAACCAAGTTAATGCTAGCCACCGTAGTGATCGGCTGTTTTACAGTGATTCTAAAGTCACTGGGTTTCCTCTCCACAATACTCATAACTAGGTTGCTTATTACAATCATGATCACTGACCAAGACACTGATTCCAAAGATTTCTGTGCTCGTCACTACACATGTGACCTTAATTAACTGATGTTACTGATTTCTAATAACAATATGACTGGATCATTTACAGCTGAGAGCAGCATTATCAGAAAACTATGAGGGAGAACGATCTCTACGAGAATCATGGTGGAGGCCGTATATTAGGGTAAGAAAACTCCTCACTTTAATAGGCAATAAAAGGAGCTGGAGTGATCCCGCTTTTCAGCATGAGGTGGGGTGGGGCGGGGCACGGGAAGCAGTACCGCTGGAGAGCCAAGTCACCTGGTTACAGTAAATAGAGCGAAATGACCATGCTCTTTCGCATCCGGGGTGAGCGGAGCGATACTACTATCTATCTTACTTCATGTTATATCCCTTTATATCCCTAGTCACGTGTCTAAATAATGGGATACTCTATTGTAGGGTCTATTAGTCCATATGAAGTGTTATGCAACCCGACAAAAATTAACCTACGTACTTGTATAACATAGCGTCATACAATGGCCATGTTCCTTTTGCAAAAATTTGCTCATGCTCATTACAGTTACCCGTTGTCTTGTAGGAAACACCGATCCCAGGATCATATGGGACTGAGGAAAAGGACTCCTTCATCACAGATTTAGCTCACACGTGTAAGACATATAGCTTCAAGTCAGATGGAAGACGTTTGGATGCACAAAGATTTGGTAAAGGAGCTGAACTTCTGCCAGGAAACTATGAATATAAGGATCTAGCTGCGGAGTAAGTGATAAAAGGACAGTCCTAAAGCTGAGACTGTGATTTTGTGAATTCTCACCTCTTCTGACACATTATTTATTTACGAATTTTGATTGTTTTACTCAGGCACTCGGCCATGCTCTCTATCAGATCTCTTAAGCCTGCGGCTTGTCGAAACGGTAGGAGCTAGGAAGTCTGTGAGGAACTCATTCTTACAGCGGATGCTCAGCATGACTAAAATTTAAACCCAGCCTCGTTCTATCTTGACCGAAGTGTTGTAGCCATTGAGCTTTCCTGCTATGTCATATAATCACTAGTTTTTTGATGAAATGATGTGAAACTGCGTGCATTACAACAACATTGAACTCAGGGTCTTGTGATCTGGAGGCAAGCGCTCTAGCCACTCTCACTGTCCCATTGGTAATTAATCGCTCCCGTTGTTTTTAACGTGTGTAGACAACAATGCCTAGCCAAGTTACCCATCTTAGTTCCTAAGATAAGATCGGCTTCAGTTACATCAATAGAATTGATCACCAAGATAACAGTTGTTTCTGGAATATAATCTATTGTGATCCCCATAGAAATGTAAATGTCATAATCCGAATTCAATGCGAGTGAACTGAGTATAGCACCCAGACTGGAAGCCAAACCAAAGACTTTTGGGCCTTAGTCGCATACACTAAGCCATAGCTATTGGCTGAACTACTTATAACAGGATACAAGAAAATAAGTGAAACATCAATCGAAAAGTAATCTATAACAATCGAGAAACATTTCACTCACCAAAATAACCTATACTGGCCACTCAGTACGCCGTAATACTTGCCATTCACTCAATGCCATCCGCTATGGCTAGTAGAGCAATTGCAGTTTTGCCAGGACGTGCAAAGATGAGTTCTGATTTGTTAACTGAATAGAGTCCCGCTAGTGGCTATCACTTTGGGCGACAGAATAGTTCGAAAAAAGTTTCTTGATTAAGTCATCGAAAGGCTTAAAAAAAGACTATTTCTCTAGAGCCCTTGTTTTCAGCAAAGTTTTCAGTTGACCTGTCTGAAACTTTCCTCTAGATGCATTTGCTTGTGGGTATAGCAACGCAGACCCATAGTTTTATCTCAGTTAGAACTATGTGACATATTGGCTGTCGGTATTGTGAGGGTTTGTGGTGCATGTCTCTACTGTCCCGTAGGGTCCATATGTCATAGAGGCAGCTTGATGGTAGAATAATTCTGCCATCAGTGAATCCTCTTTTTCACTGTATACATTTACCTCACAGGCTGGAGAACTCTCTTTTCACTGTATACATTTACCTCACAGGCTGGAGAACTCTCGAAGAACTTATACTTTTAAGAACACCGGTCGTGACGGAAAGGATCTGCTAAATGAGGGAATAAAAGATAAGAACATTGATGTCTCTCCTGATGCATATGACACCGCAAAATACCTCGCTACTCGAGTTCGAGATCCTAAGAACAAGTGAGTGCGCTCGATTTGTGTCTTATTCACTACACCGATAGAATGACATTTGTAGGGGATGATAACTCCGAACACCGTGTTAACTAGCTTCATTGTATAGCATTTGCCTACAAAATATTTTTATATTTAAAGGAGTTTTATCTGTAAGCCCTACAACTTAAATAATTGCTCCAATCAAAATTATGTGCCCAGGGCCTTCATTTGCGATATGCAATAGTTCACCTTTCTACCAATGGAAATGAGACCTGTGAACGATCGGCAGTGTAACATTTTTTGTTTGTTTTTTGCTCACCATAACCTGAACCATGTTGTGACCCAGTGTAAATAGTGCAGAACTTAATATTTGTTTTAGGAACTATACATTTAAATCAGCCACTAAGAGGTTCCCAACCGTGTATTTTAACCCTAAGGAGGGACCAGCCCCGGGAGCGTACGAAGCGCCATCTATGAGAGATCAACGAGCTATCTCTTCTAGCTTCCGTTCTGCCACCCCCAGATTTAAAACTTCCCATACGGTAAGTTATCATCATCCATCTAAACCGTGTGGTGAATGAAATTAGGTAAAGGGTTTTTTGTGTGGTGATGTTTTCATTGATATGGTGAAATTGCCGGGGTACGTACTTGTTTTTCATAAGTTACATTTTAGAATGGAGCACCACGAGCGGGTCAGTATCAATGCTCCGCCTCTTAGTGAGGCTTAGCATGGAGCACCACGAGTGGGTCAGTATCAACACTCCGCCTCCTGGTGAAGTTTATCTTCTCTTTTGAGCTAGGAGTACAATGAGGAGCTCATAATCACGGCGGGAGCCTGCTATCGCCACATTTTGAACTGGCCGCTGAGTTGTCCCGGAAAGAGATTAATGTTTAGCAACTACCAAAAATAAAGCTGGTCACTCGCGCGAATGTAGCTTGGCCGATCTTTCTATTGTGTAATTTGTTTAGCCTGCGAGATCGGTCCAGAACAGTTTCGTTCACCATGATCAAGGTGTCATGAAAAACCCAGAACCGCGGATTCAAGGCCCAGTATGCTTACCACTAAGCCATCATTTTAATTGCTTTGTATTTATTTCAGAGGATCCCGGGCCCAGGGATGTATGAACCAACATTCCAGTCACCACAAAGTAAAACTATACAGAAGATGGGGCGATTGCATGGCCTATTCTTCTCCTGCTCATTTCAAAAGTGAGATAGTGCAACTCCAAATTGTCGACTGACTACAAACAGAGATACACTGCCAAAATCTGCTCACATGATGAATATTTCTTCACACCCATATAAAGCACATCTCACTCATGCATGGCAGAGACAGTGTTTTTGTCATGCTTCATCTCATTTGTGCCTTACTGCATTCGCCTTCACACAAATTGCCTGATTGATGATATTTATTAATTGGAACGATATCTTTTACTCTTATTTTTGTATTCCGCTTGCCATGCATGAAGTCTTTTCTGTAAGAAAAGATCATAAGTTCTACCATGAAAAACGAATTTTTCGCGGAGCTGATATTTCAGTATCCACTCATAACTTGCTCAATGTACAGCCTGGTTTTCCCATCTGATCTGCAGCCAGGATTTATCGCTTTAATAAACTGTTATTATATGCCTCAAACTGGGGGACTGCTTTAAACTTGCGATGTATCTGGCAGGTGGCCTGGCTTCGTGATGTGTACCGGGTCTCCTGATGTATATCACCAGAAAAATGGGTCATCTGATAAATACCACCAGAAAGCCTGGTCACTTGCTGTTATTTGATCGGAACAATTCAATGCAACTTGGCTTGTGTGACCAGTAGTTTATTAATACAGAGGAAATCTAAAATAAGCACTGTCTATCTAAGCATAATGACTTCAATTGGAATAATTATAAGTTTTGGGGCTTGTTTGATACTTGCTTCTTATAGACAGTTTAAAATGTCAATTGTTTTCTTCATCGAGTCCTCAATAATGTGGGAAAGTAATGCAGTTAGTTAAGTCTCCGTGGTAATGTCTGGAAGTGACTTGATAATGCGAAGCTGGGCTAGTTATCTCCCCCTATTACACATACTCGGACGCCATATGGAACTCATCGTGGGTGTTCATATCTCTTATCACTTCGCTGCACATGGAGAAGTTATCCGAGTCTTCATCTTGTTCCTGGTGTGATGCAGAAGCTGATGGACGATTATAGGAAGAACCCTGACCATACAGCATGTTAACCCTCTCTATAACCACCTCACCATCGTGCTGATCAGCTTTCACGGGACTGCAATGTTAACAAATTGTTTGCAATTTGAGTTAGATACTTGTTTTTTTACCAGTCATGACTTTGCATGGAGCACCAGAGTGAGGTAGTATTAATGCTCCACCTCGCAGTGAGATTTGGCTTTACTTTGAGCTAGGATTAATTCGAGCGGCTCACATTCACAATGGAAGCCTGCCATGATCGGGATTAGAACTCAAGTTCTGATGGGAGCAAACCCTTCGCTCAACCACTGATAGCATACATTGGTATATCCCATCACCATTATGTTAGTACAGCCAATAGAATAAAGATACAAAGGCTATCAGGTGTTTAGCTCGGTGTAGCCAGATAGCGCAATGATTGCGTGTTATGTCCTGCCCGAAATCGAGATCACCTGACTAATACAAACCTGATTGAGGCAGTTGGGGAGTTTTCTCCCTCAGATATATGAGTCAATTGTGACTCACTGCCAAAAAAGAGACGTAATACATTACATAACAATAACTATCCTAACTACTACACTTTTTCAGGGATCTATATTGTCTAGCAGCACAAGTCCAATCACCACTGCTATGGGCTGCACATCAGGGTCTCAGTGTCCATGATTATTTTAAGCCTACGGTCGTTAGCATGAAATAAGTCGATCCTGGTTTAATAATTGATAAAGATTGCAACCAGAAAACTGGCATGGAACTGACTTTTCTTCTCGATCTGGACCTCACCTGGTTTTAGAAGACTGGTGAGGTTTCATGATGCCTCTAGTCAGCTTGCTTGGTGTTCGGCTGATTGGAGTAGCAAGAATTCTTCTTATCGGCCCAACATTACTGAGAAGAGAAAAGTGTTTCTATGCATGAGTTATTATTTTTATTGCCACTACTCGAGTTCTTGGCTATTTAACTTAGCAGACCTACTTAGCCTGACGCCTGCTTGAGTGGTAGGAGCTAGGAATTATGCAAGAAGGTCATACAGCTACAGCTCAAAGTGACCAGGACTTAAACCCGTGATCCTTTGGTCTTGAGCCAAATGCTCAAACTACTGAGCTATCCCATTCTATTATTGATGAGTGACCAAATATGTTAGAGTTATCCTCTCCTGTAACTCTATTGCGCTAACTTGGGATAGCTCAATGGCAGGAGCACTGGGGCTCAAGATCGAAAGATCCTGGGTTCCAATTTTAGTCATGAGAAGCGCCTACTTCGAGAATAGCTCCTCACATATTTGCTAGCTCCTACCGCTCAACAAGCCTCAGACTCAGGTGGTCCATTAGCTCTCGAGTAGAAGAATATTCCTCACCGTGGGAAACCCAGTGTGACAAATAAGACGAGGCATAAGACAGAGAAGCAGTATTGAAAAGTGAAGGAGGCAATGTTCCAATAAAAGAAGAGCAGTAATGCCATGTACAGGAGTTCCAACACACCAATATATAAGCTTGCCCTTCAGTATCATCCGACCTGTCATATTTGTACAGAAGTTCTGAGGAAACGCGCGTAGTATTATGTGTGAATAATATGCCACTCCTATGGACAATTATACACCAACCATATAGGTTGATAAATCCATGTACGCTTCTCCGCGACTACTGAAACACAGTACCAATCGCCCGTTCGCCACACCTTATTATCATCTTTTGCAGAGTCTGTTAGTCCTTTCTCAAAAAAACCACTGGGCTTGGAGTGAGGGGTCCCTAGCTTGATTCTTAGTTTGTGCATCACTTCTTTGTGGGGCACACGGGTACAATCAGAAAGACCTTAATGACGCACTCTGGGAAACGATAAGTCAAAGACTTAGTAGTCTGATATCTGCAAACCCATGACACTGGTCAGGATACCTGCAAGGTACCTGCATATCCCTGATATTGGTCAGCATACGTATCAAGGACAAGCCTAAGTTACAGTTGTCTCTGTACGCATAAACTTATATTAAGCTTAGGATGAAAAACATTTCTATTATCACACTAAAATGGAGGGTGAATAAATGGGACCTATAGTCTGAGGGCCATTTTTTCTACTAGGGTCATGACTCCATGACTAAGGTACTAGAAATTGTCAAAAGGGATGCTTATTGCAAAACTGCTCGAAATCAACTCATGCAACTATAGTAAATCTCTACTAAAGCGACAGGAAGGACTGGACAGTTCACCTCAAACAGGACTGTATATAACAAGTAAAGGTCGAAATAAAAAATCTCTCTGCATCGCAAGATTACCTGAGGCTGAAAATACTCGATTTTCTGCGACTGAGTTTTCTCGTACTGAGTCGCGTACTGTAATGTCGCCAGTAAGCGTTAACGGGAGATTAAATAATTCGCGCAACCAGGCTAATACAAATGCTGTCCCTGTACTGATTGGAAACCGACCTGCCGAGCCATGTGAATACAAGCTGACCGACATCCACCCAAAAGCATAGTGCATAAGAACTCGGTGAAATGCAAACCTCAAGTATTTTCGTTTCATTTTAAATACGTTTTCAGTCTTCAGTGTTTTTGTAATTATGGAACTCCATTTTTTGGTGTTTGGTGTTTGTCATCACCATATACCATAATAATTGACACCTTACATTTAATGCCGGCTGGCTTGCAATAGTTCAGTGGGAGATGTCACAGAACATTTTCGTTTGCCAAGCGTTGTAACCCCGAAGTCAGGCCACTTGGTGGGGGTTTGCAGAGCTTGCTTTGAGAGTTGTGTATTCTTGTAAAATCTGAATGTTTTCAATGAGACATTCAATAAGTCTTGAGGAAATTGATTTTGGGCAAATGGGTGATCATGAGTGAGCAGATACAATAGTTTTTGTATCTCAAACGGCAGCATTTTGTTGAGATTGATGAGATGTGAAAAAGGGGTAGTTTGACACGAGATGCCACGATTACCAACCTGAACGCTTCATTAAGATGTACAGGGGCCAGTACAGTTCCCTCCTGGTCTACCATATCTCCATTATCATTCAGATGGGGGCCAGTCATCACGTATGCAAACTCTGCAACATTACCTTCGTAAGTTTACAGCTGAGAGCAGCTAGCATTACCAAAAATTACGAGGTAGAAAGATCATGGTCGGGGACGTATATTAGAGTAACAAAACTCCTCACTCTTATGGACAGCAAAAAGCCCCCCCCCCCACTCTTTGGCATGTGGTAGGGTGGGGGCAATGTTGACCGTTTTGTTGAAGAGCTAGATCATCTAACTACAGTAAAATATTCTAAACTTGTAATTCTTTACATGTCAGTTAAGCATAGGGAAAGCGGGATAGCTCAGTTGTAAAACTACTGGAACTGGACTTGCAACTGTAAAAACCTTGGTTTGAATCCAGGTCATGGTGGGTTACTGCATCTAGGTCACGGTGGGTTATTGCATCCAGGTCACGATGGGTTGTTGCTGTGAGTATCCAGGTCACGGTGGGTTATTGCATCCAGGTCACGGTGGATTATTGCATCCAGGTCACGGTGGGTTATTGCTGTGGATATCCAGGTCACGGTGGGTTATTGCTGTGAGTATCCAGCTCACGGTGGGTTATTGCTGTGAGTATGAGCTCCTCACATTTATTCTAGTTTCTACTTAGTAGGGTTGTTAAATGGGATGGCCAAGTGCCTGAGAAGAGTTTTAAAAAACCAAAAAGCGCTGTGATAATCTCGTAGCTTTCCATTCATCATTGGTTTTGGATCCCAACATTATACAAAGGAAGCACTCCCATAGAGTTACCTTCTCTATGGGGCACGCGGGTGCAAACAGGAAGTCTCCTGAATAAAGACGCATCCTGAGAAACGCTGAGTCAAAGATTCAGTAGGCTAATCTCTGCAAAGCCCTGACACTGGTCGGAATGAATCAGCTTCACTTACCATCAAAGTCAATTTCACCGCTTCCGTCTCTATCGAAGTGTTGAAGAATCTCATCCACTTCCTCATCAGTAAGAGGCTCTCCCATCTTACTGAGGATATATGAGAACTCATCCCGAGATAAAGTTTCATTACCATCCTACCATTATATAAAGGTAATGCCCGGCGTCAGTCATGATAGCTCAGTGGGATAGCCTACTGTCTGTCCTCCCTGTGGCCCAGGTTCAATTCCCAACCACGGCGGACGATTTCAAGAAATTTTCCTCTGGCTGATCAGATTCTGCCAATCCGTCCTGAGCCAGCGTGGCAGAAAA
>Ga0224511_10001263_pt1 | contig 14845 bp, 11 predicted proteins | sample SF_May12_sed_USG_2_FD_169988 | JGI IMG/M metagenome (GOLD analysis project Ga0224511, IMG submission 169988) | Sediment microbial communities from San Francisco Bay, California, United States - SF_May12_sed_USGS_8_1 | ecosystem: Environmental > Aquatic > Marine > Sediment | place: USA...
TAAAAAATTTAGGTTTTGGGGCATTAAAAAAATCATAGGCCCGCGGCCTTTAGGGGGGGGGGGTGGCGCCGGGAGCGCGATGGATCCATCTTTAGATTAATAATACAGCAGTAAACAAATATGGTGGATATGCAACAGTTCCATCAATTATTGCTGAAACAAACATAGTTTTATTTATCTGACCTCGAATTTGAATACGTTTAAGTTTTATTCACAATATTTTATCATTTGTTCTATTTTACAACAGATTAATAACGTGTAGCAAAACTATAACCGTATTTTTACGATTTATATACTAGACTGATTCTAGTTGTCAATAGATCAGATTTGTCATATAAAAATAAGCATTTTTGTTTTGGGGGGCTTTTTTATAAATCTAGATATATTTCTTTAAAAATATTTTTGTACCTGGCTTATAAAATCTTTATTTTAAACAGCGATACCAACTTGTATAATTTCTCTTCATGTTGTTTACTTAAATAGTTAAAAAAATGTTCCAAAAACGATAATCTTTGTATAATTTTATATCACACTGCACTTCTGAATAAACCCATAGACGCAGATTACGCCAAAAATAAACAACGAGTGATTGGAGATCATTTTACATGTACGATACAATTTGACTTTCCTTTCTAAAACAATGGGCGTTACAATCGTAACAACTCGGCCATTTCCGTAACTTTCGGAAAATAACTATTTCTATTGCCGAAGAAATCGCCGAGGGGTCCCGATTGTGGGCGTTACTGTCTACGAAATAATAAAGAAGAACGTACTTCCTGACTTCGTGCATGTAGTCGGCTGTTCTGTCAATGACGGCGGTGACGTTCGGCTTGACGGCCTCGTGCTTGTGTGCAGACGCCGTGCCGTACAACGTGACGTCCTCCACGGTACGACACAGCTGCGTCACCGCGTGACCCTAGGGGTAGGACGTAAAGGTTTAGGTTCATGTATTTGATTGTCATAGAGAAATAATTCCAAATTTATTTAAACGTCGGTTTGTCATTCAATAGAATCTAACAAAATGCAATGTTGTTATTTTAAAGAATACAATTAGGCATAAACCTAAATACTGAGTTTATTCATAAATACCGCCTTCAAAAGTACGACAGCGTTTTTGAAATGCTAGTTTACGTGTTATCAAGATTGTTTGTCGTGTTACGCCGACTAACTCACCACACCGCCACCAATGTTGTGTGCAAACACGGACATCCCCTTCCGGAGGTTGGCGATGTCGAACAGCATCATGTAGGCCGTCAGGTAGTTCATGGGAAGCGCCGCGCCCTCCGCGTAACTCATGTTGGACGGCATCTTGAAGACGAGGGCGGCCGGCGCCACCACCACCTCTCCCCACGCGCCGTAATCCAAGAACGCGATCACCTGGTCGCCCACCTGAGGAGAGGATACATGGCCTTGAGCTTATAATGCATGGTTCCACACATTTTTAATCTCCGCCCACATTTGCTGAAATCCATTGTTCATGTGATACGGTTTATCACAAACAGGAAGTGGGCTTTCTATTGTATATAGTAGGACAGATTGTCACCTGACATTATATTCCTAATCCATTGGAATAAAATTGACCATGTACTGTTAAAAATGATCATGACTGACAGTTGTGGAACTGTCCATTATCTCCTAAGGGCACAAAGTCGTGCTATTCCATTCACTTGATGATCCAAACTGCAGGTGGAACGTTTGACTTGTTTTCACAGTGCAGCTCGGGGAAGATGGCGACAGTTCCGGTGTGTTGGGTGTGCGTGCAGGACGGGAGGAATGGGGTCACGTGTGCGCCGCCTCGTGGACGCCGGCCGCCTCGCACATTGTCTGCGAACAGCTAGGCTATCAGTATGTATCTCAGACCCTTTTGTGATTCAATTACCACAAAAAGACTTCAATTTACTCTTTAGTATTAATATCTTAAATGTTAAAAAGTAAACATATGATTATTTCAAATGCATTTTGATACCAAACTCCCTTGAAATATTGAATCATTAAATGATTGAATTATTGATAAATAGAGTGTTTTATATGTTCATAAAAAGCATCATGGTAACAAGGTGAAAATGTCTGTCTTGCAATGTCCATATTACCATATAGCACCTCAGGTAAAAATCTAAAATATATGAAATTTCTTTAAGTTCCCATAGTGTTTGTTTTTTCGATGTTTTGAAAACAATTTATGTAAACTTATACAGAACTGGATATGCGACCTACCAAAATAATTAAAATTTGTAATGGTTTCTAGGTTTTGTTCTGATTAAGTACAAAAGTTTTCCCTTAAGTGCAGTTTTTCCTATAACGCTTAGGTGCTTTATGAATATGAGCCTGATTAGTGATAGTATAACATAACGCAAGTGCCACCGGGTTCGTACACCGACGTTATCCCTGTCGTTATTTCCAGTACCCCTAACCCGCCCCAGCAGGAGACCGTCCGTCTCCCTAAACTCACCGCTCGCCTGTTCAACTTGACAGCACCGCGGGCCGGCACTGATTCGGCATACCTTGGCTCAAGTCTCGAACCTGTGTAAATATGTGTTTATATTCATTATAATATATATTATTACATAATATTATAATATATATGTACAATCATGATCGTGATATTACAGACCGCAGGGAGTTAATGTGTAAATATGGAAACAAACATAATAGCAATGATATAGGTAGATTGATTTTTTATATAAAACAAATGTTGTGAATTTGATATTTAAAAAAGGCGAAAAAGAATATTCAATTAGACAGAAATATAATTGTAGCAGAAGAAGTTGTCAAAAGGTATAACAAGAGGTACATTTGAGTAAAATAACTAGCAACAGTAATCAATGAACCATTGATGTAATTCCTCGTAAATTAACCGATTGTATATATGTTTGATGAAGATTTCTCTACAATATCCTTCAATTAAAATTACACGTAATGGTTGATATGGAATTTGTTAAAATATAAGAAGCTAAATGTCTTCAATAAAAGCGAACTATATCTTATACTGAAATATTACAGGTTTAGAAAGTCTCATTTTTGATATTTACCACGATTACGTATGGACATATTTTGTGACATGCAATTTGCACGTCGTTTTAAAATCAGCGATTCCAAGATGCTGGTATAAATTGGTGCGAGATTAATTCACGTGCTTCTCTCCCAAACAAATGAAAGCCAAAACAATCACTAAAGCCACATTGTTCCCAAGATTGCCGTTTCATAGCCCAAACAGTCTCCCGAGATGGCTGGCTCGCCTGAACACGCTGCATTAACTGTCGACCAAAGTGACAGGCTTTCTGTAAAACCGGAAACGACCATTGCGATGAGCATTAAACAACATTAATGATGCAATAATAGATACTTAGCTGCCCTAGTGTTCTGTGATCGACATTATGCCGTGTATAATCGTCAAGTGCAAACTATGTTTGACGTGCACTAGTTTCCGCTTCGGCAGATAATTTGTCTGCACACGTAAGGTGTTTCCTAAATCTGCTAAGCTGTGCGTGTGTTTAGTGTACACGAATGTATATAAGTTAGGAAGCCAACTGAGAGCAACTTACAATGTATCAGTTTCAGCGACCGGCCTGTGCATTTAAATAACACCATTTAAGCTTAGACTGTTTTGGTAACGTGCACCTTCATGTTTTCTAAAAGCAAATCGCATATCTTTTCCGGACATTATGAACTATCTGTCATAGACTAGTAGTCGTGTTTACTCAAAACATATAATATTGTGTGAAATTGAATAAATAGTGTCCATAAAATAACGAATACACGACATAACGCGACCATGCATTTCTACTTCAGGTCCTACTGTCCGAACGGCAACGTCATTAGCGTCACCTGTAGTTTCCCAAGTACGTACATATTCCTTATCGCAAATACATAATGTAAGTAAATATGTTATCCTTTTTCCTCAGGAGTATTATAATTTTATAGTGTGTAGTTTTTATTTAGTTTATCTACATTAAAGGGCATTGTGGTTTCCTTGGTTGTAATAAAAACCACAAACTTTTGATATTGCACTTGTGAAAGTGTTTATACATAATATACTGTTCATGTATAACTATATTGACTGAATGTGTGTACCTCCCAGTTTGCGGATTGCGACCGGCGTTCATCCGACAGGGCACGCGGATCGTAGGTGGCAACCTCGCGGACCCGAACGCCTGGCCGTGGCACGTGTCGGCGTACGGCGGCTCGGAACGCCGCTACTTCTGTGGCGGCACCATCATCGACAAGAAGTGGATTCTTACCGCCGGTCACTGCATAGGCGGGTAGGTTTGTCGCGATATTAGCATATGCACACCATTCTAAATGTATATATCTCTATCCGATATATTAGAGAAGTGTTCATTATACTCAAAACGTTTTCAAATCATTTTTGCTCAAGTGTTTTCCCCAATTTTAAACATAAAACACGTACCGTAACCAATATCGTTAAATAGTTATGTTCTAGACCAGACATTTTATAAGTGTATCGGTGTTCCAGACGCCGAGACGTAAAAAACGTGTTGTTCCGGGCGGGCCAACCAAGGAGAGATACATTCTCCGAGTACGTCCAAGACCTGTACCCGGAAGAGCTGATACTGCATCCCGGCTATAACCAACACACAGTGGCTAATGACATCGCCCTCGTGCGGCTCTCTAACACCATACGCTTCAACGACCACGTGCGGCCCGCGTGCTTGCCGACCAACGAGACGCATCTGGACATTGGCTCGCGGTGTACAGTCATCGGTTGGGGCAAACAGGGCGACACAGGTGACATGAAGAGCGTTGACTCGGATTTTTTTTTTAATTAATTTAATTAACCACACCTGAAAGCCATTACTCAATAGTGAATTCTAGTTGAACTTTGCCATACAATTCTGTCACAGCAATTTATGTGGTTAGGCCTTGTAGTACTGATCACTTCTCCGAACATGTGTAAGGATTAGTGAACAATTTTAAGTTAGATTAAATAAAATTGAAAGGGGTGAGTGGTATTCACAATCAATATATGTATACATCATCTATCCATCAAAAGGCCTATTAGTCCAGGCACAAGTATAGTGAAATACTTGTGCCCCTAGTGTCATTTCACGGCTCAGTGCATAATGATAAAATTCCTAATTTAATATAGATAAAGAATTCCCCCATGAGTAATGGCTTTAAGTGATATTTGATTTACACTTCAATATGACTTGAACGTTAGACGTACATGTATATATTTTATTATTTATTAAAAGTATGCAAAAACTTGGAAGTGGAGATCTTCGAGGATAATTCCGCCTGAGGATCTAACATTATACCCCTAGCGTCTGTGTGTTGCAGCGCCGACCTACGAGCGCGCCATCCGCCAGGTGAACCTCGAGGTGACAGACTGGCACTCGTGCAAGGCGGCCATCGAGGGGGCCGAGATCAAGGTCCCATACCAGCTCACCGACAAGATGTTTTGTGCCGGAGGCGGCATCGGACACGATTCCTGCTCCGTAAGCACAATTTTACTATAAAATTACATAGGTATGCTGACAGTCTAGCGCTATTCATTATTTAATAAATTGTGTTCCCATTTTCAATTATTCCGATTGGTATATGCTACAATGGAGTATTATACCAACATCTTATAATTGCTGTTTTACATACTTCATTACAAACAACATAGATTTATTAACTGTTATTGACAAAACTCATCTACAGGGCGACTCTGGCGGGCCGTACCTGTGCCCGCTAGACCGTGTACACGACACGTGGTACGTGGCTGGGATCGTCTCCTGGGGAGTCGCGTGCGCCTACCCGCACGTGCCCGGCGTCTACACTAACGTCACCGGCTATATGGACTGGATTCGAGAGGTTACTGGCCTAACACACTTGTGAGGCCCGTCGAGGGTTTGAAAAAAAAACCCAACAATATTTCGAGCCGTTAAAAATTGCTTTCGATATCACTCATCTTTCTTGCACACTATGTTCAGCTCAGTATGAAGAAATACAGAAGTTGTATTCCTAAAGCTGTTACTGATTAGAAAATGCGAGTGCTGGTCCGTTAAAAGTGAATGAAATACATGAACGCTGTAAGCGACCATCGACTGCACAGCGCATCGTCAACATGGACATTCTAAAGACACGTAACATGAAATACATTTATCTTCAAGCATATTCGTTGATATGCGCACAGTCTGTAAAGAACTGTTTAGTGTGTTTTGTGCGAAAGGCTATTGACTAGTGCATATAGTTCACGACATTTGTTAGAACCCGGATAGTCTGCTCTTAAGTAATGAATACAGCGTCTATGCAGATTTATTACAGCATGTAGACTAATGTTAATGCGCAGATGTCGTGTATCTTACCATTTTATTGCTAGCGTATTTTAGATGTTATAAAACATTGACACCATAATACTAAATTGGAAACATTGGTCGTATGCACATTCTTTAATTAAGAAGTGTGCATATTTCTATGTATCTATTCCTTAGTGCGTATGTATTGATTATGATATTTACCTCATGTCACCTGTTATATTGATATATAATTGTATGTGTGTATAGTTAAACTGTAAATATGACTGTGTACAAACAATGAAGGTTGCTATTGTTCTCGCATTTTCAAATATCTTTTTCCATGGAATATGTATCGTGTACTTACCATGGTATGAATATAACTTTTATTAATCATTTTGTAATGTATAGCCTTTTATATACTCTATTTCTTTGACATGGCCATTTATCCTCTAAATGGTGTGTTTTGTGTACGTATTTAGCTTTACTATTCATGTTGTTGCACATAAATATATTGTTTGTTATAACATTATATAACATAATATGTTACTTATGTTGATAAACAATATAATAATCAGTGCATTTTATTTGGGCCCATATTTATTTCATAGATTGCTCTTTCGTTGTGTACTAGTATTGGTGAATAAAAGTGAAAACTTCTTCCTTGCTTCACTATTCTACATGTACAGCAATGAGAGCAACGTCTTTTATTGAGACATTCACAAATTGTTTTATACAAAGAACAGACATATTCCATTTGATCATCAAAACTGAATATAAATGAGCAGATACATTTTAATCATCGTTAGAGAGAGAGAGAGAGAGAGAGAGAGAGAGAGAGAGAGAGAGAGAGAGAGAGAGAGAGAGAGAGAGAGCAACAGGTAGACGACATCTTTAGACTATTGAGACTTTTGGACCTTGGATTTCTGAAATGTCGAACCCTAACATGACTTATTAATGAAACTATATAGCAACCATTTTAATTATTGCTTTTGTAGCTCCATTTCTTTACTTTTTTTGTCAGCTGTGCACCGTCCAGAATCTACTTCCGGTTTAGACCAACTGTTGTTTTGAGCGATATGCAGGCGAAACAACATAGTTTGCGAAAATAGTTTGATTTTTTGGCTGCGAAGCCATTGCGCATTCGTCATAGAATAGTATTTGCGTCAATATGTTAAGACTTGAATAATAATTAATATTCTTAAAACTATATAACTTCTCGAAAAACGGCTTCCATTATGCTAGATATATCATTTCAAAATTGAAGTGTCCCAAAAGTATCTCAGTATCTATTGCCTTGCTGTGCGCTGTATTCAAATAAAAGCAACAAACCATACAGACAGAAAGTCTCCGCCACACAACAAGTAAGCAAGGTTTGTTATAATGTATCAAATAAAATAACATATAATAATGTTAACAAAAGAATGCCATGGAAATCAATATAAACGTAATACATGCGTAGACATACTCAAAACAACGTTAAATAAAAAGAATTTCACCAATATCTTTTTGCCAATTAACATTGCTGATAGCAGAGATGCTGTGCACTTGTTAAATCCATATACGTATATATGACTCATATAAAACGTTATGCTGTATAATGTGCGTTAGTAATTAATCTGTGACCGCAAAAATACCTATGTACATGGAACTTCACAACAGTTGTCTATGTATTCCCTAACTGGTTTTGCACTCTGACTTTTAAATCTCTGCTTTACTTAAATGTGCCTAGCCAATGTTACCCAGCAAGTGTAAACCTATTCCCCAATTAATTGTTACGACACATCCGGAAAGCGTCGGACGCCTGTGTTGGCGTTGTGAGGACCTTGTTGGATATTAACGGATATTGTTTGTAACAGTTGGTCACTTGTCGTTCTAATCAATGGTACTGCAGACCGCTATACTGTTCTTTACTTTTACAAGCGCTCAGCCGAATCGGAATCATCATTGGCTTCCGCATTCTTTAAACAGACCGCGTCCCGTTTTGATGGCGTGCGTTTCACGCTACCACTCTTTGCGTGAGTTGAGGAGGCGGTTATGAGATTCGTGAGGGCGGATCGGGTACCCCACGGCGGGTCGTATGGGTTCTCTTTTCCCTCACTGGACCTGAAATACGAAAACAGACGACGTGGCAATGCTGCAATATACATGTTATGTTGCCTTTTCTAACAATTTGGCAAATTTCTTTAATTGTATATTCTTAAGTATCGCTATTACTGATCCCCATGGATTTTTGGTCGGGAATTTCGAAAAAGGAAACAGGGATGGGGTGTTAGATTAGGTGGAAAGTATCAGTCGGTTCGCAATTATCAGGCATGTTTGCTTTACTTTATAGCAATAGGAGCATCCGGTCGTTGAGGAAGATCAAGCGACCGCCAATCCTTGATGCTGCTTAGAGGTTTACGCTGACCATCCGTCGTCTGCTCTTCCTTAAGAGAGCTGGCGCGACGCGGTCCCTTGTGAGCCGTAGTGTTCAAACTGGGGCAACTGTTTTAGAAATTAGTTCTTAAGAACAATATGATTTGTTAGAAGCTTGAATTTAAATATATGGCCGAAACGTTTTTAAACATAATAGCTATGATTTTCAAAGCATAATTCTAATGTTTCATTTTTCAAGACGTTTTAACTTAATTATAAGGGGTTCCAAGAAAAGAGAGACGCCGCGATAAAAGCATAGGACACAAAGAGATAAAAAAACATATAACTAGTTCCACCTACCCTTCGGTGTCGTCAATTTCTGTGTACGTATGTTCTCTTCGACTGGAACTCAACTGTGGCACTCGTGCCAAGGTGGCTGATTTGCGTTCAGTGGGATTTACACCACTAAGAAAAGATAAAACATTAAAATGAAAAGAAAGATGGGTATATGACAAAAACTATTTCTGATATACAAATAGAAGGAAGTATATAAATAACGACCTTGTTTAGAGTGACAGTGCATTTTGTCAACCCGAGGAAGCACTGTTGATCAAAGCGCTATTTATTTCATTATACCGAACCAAAGGCAAACTGTGTTAAAAAGATATATATTTAACGTTGTGTTCTAAAGACAAAAACATGTAATTAATGCACTGATTATGCTATGTGTGCCCACGCATTATAACGTCACGGGGCGACATTTCGCACGTGAGGGCAACATTGCCGTGATACAGCCGAAATTATTGCCCTCTGACGTCATAATAGACAATATAGTACGTGAGGAAAATTAATGAATACTATTGACTTGCCGATACTGTGTTACTACTTGTATATCAATATACTTGGCTGTAGTTTCTAAACTATAGATAATTGCTTTACCCGCTTAATAAAAATGAACTAATCACCTGTGTCTGCTGTCCCCGCTGGATGCCGACCCGGTGTTCCTGCGCGTGTCGTTGATTATGCCGCTGTCCTGACTGACTAATGACGAACAATAAGTCAGTAATAGCGATGGTTATATCATATATTTTCAAAAACAATATTTTGGTTTTGGAAAAAGTTGTCGTAAAACAGCAAAGACAGTTTAATTGTCAAAAAATGCATTTTATTAACTAACCAACTAACGAAAATGCATTGGAACATAAAACTCCTATGTCACTTATTAAAGTGTGAAATACTAGATTTCAACATACTATAATTCAGTGTTTAAGCACCTCAAAAATGGGTAATAACATGCAACAGTTTGCTGTAAAAATATCAATTACGACAATGACAATGCTGTAATGGAGAACACGAGACAGGGACCTTGAACAATCGTGGAAAGGGATTTTTTGTGCACGTTTATATGATAATTTCAAAGGAGTATTAAAATGTTTATTACAGTTAATGTGGTTGAGATATAGCTTATATAATGTGCATGCGAAATGATATACGAGTGTACATTTACGATATTCTGAACAAACCTCTGAAAAAACTGCATGATTTCCGAAATGGAGATGGAAGGATTTCTTCTTCTGAAATGATTACATTTCAATGATCTATTGCTACTTCAGTAATATGATAGTGGAGTGGACTTAACTGTTTAGACCAAACCGTAATTCTGCCTATATAGCTCGCGTTTCATGGGTGATTTTCCAGTTTTACCATTGCGTTCAGGATCGCCTCAACGCAACCAAATTGCAATCCTTATAATTACATTCTTAAATACAAGTATTATGTTATTTAAAAGTTTATATACGTGGTATTGCATTGTTTGAAGTTAATAAATAACCGTGTCATCGGGGGTTAAGGTAGTTCCGGCTTCCGCATAACAGATTCTCAATTATTATTACGATCTATAAATAGTACTTCATAGTTAATGCGAATTTCTATTAAAAAATCGTAGGTTGCAATTTGAAACTGTAAGTGTAACAAGCTGAATATAAACACAGATAACTTCACTCTTAAAGGGATACAACTAATGAACCATGCCGTTTGACTTTAAATATTGATTTTATTGTGCTGTGCTGCAACAATATGTTAAGTGCAGCGGGTTTTCTTATTGTTTACATTATGCGGGGGAATTGAAACCTGTTGTCGTGTTGAGTGTTTTTCTATAGCGTTTTACGCTTAAGGGTAAGGAAATAATAAGTATTGCTTGTTTTAACTTCAGATTATGTCAGAAAAAGGTAAGTACTTTTTACGTTGTGCAGTGTTTGTTTAAGAAAACGTGGTTTAAACTTAAAGGAATGGTTGAGGGCAGTAAAACGTCAGGATTCCGTTGGAAATGCGCTATTAAGTCAATGTTTATTCTTAACCTTAACTACAAGAATAAACTATAAATAGTCCTCTGTCATAAGCAACATTCACATAAACTTGGCGAAATATGTGAGAAATCTTCCACATAAAGTAAGTCCAGTGTTTGTTTATCGATAATAAAAACTTCACAAAATAGAATGTTATGAAATATCTACGCCGGTGATGAGGCATTGCATTTATTGGGGTTTAAATGAAACAGTTTTCCGTGTCAAAATGCATGTTGAATGCAATATTTTATTAAGGTATGCTTACACAAAAAAAATTGAAATAAAAAAAGTCGACGCTTAATATGGGTAAGTGAACTGGGTAAATACAATAAAAAATAAAAGTGAAAGTAAAAGCATATGGTTTCGAGCGGTTTCGAGCCCGTGCAAGTCAGCATCGAATAATTTCAGTCCATTTTGTTAACCACTGGACTACACCGTCTCTCAGCAATTTTGACTTGGACACGTGATCTCTCTGCTATATCAGATTGGTACCATGGGTACACATGTTGGTCTATCATTTGTACCATAGACATTTGAAAGACTACATGCACCAGTGTACGTTGTTGGTTTGCATCAATCGCAGTTTGTTCATTGATATTGAGTTTACGGATATTTAATGAACTTCGCTTACAACGTTTCTCGTTGGCCGAAGCACAATTAAATCCCTGGGTCAAATGCATGTCTCAACAGCTGCGCCTAATTTTCTTTTCATGAAAGTTGATACTTAAGCATACTTCAACAGTTCGCATTATTTTTTAAGCTTGTCTGGCTGGGAAATATACGTAAAGCGAAGATTTGAGTGTTCATGAATATAGTAAGAAAACAAGGAAAGTGCCAGTTTTGTAACACTAACTCCATTGAAAATGAATATCACTTGTTATTTGTGTGCCAAATTTATATTAAATCCACATGGAAGTTGTTCCGGCCTAATTTTTGTAGATGGCTAACATTAAATAAATTTAATCAAATCAAGTCTTCAAAAATAAGATTCAAGTCAATATGTTAGCAAAGTTTATCTACGATGCATTTAGACACAGTATGCATGTAGCTGATAGATCTTAGAATTATGTGTACTTGTATACCTGTTGTATATTATGAATGTCCAATTCTTTAAAAAAATGTTTTTATATAACTTCATGAATACACTGTTTCAATTTTATGACACGTGCACATTTTTTTAATCCTTTGCCAAGTAGGCAAGACGCTGTAAAGCTTATTGCTGAATATATGTTTGTTTGTTTGTTGTTTGTTTTGTATCGTTTTTTTGCAAAAGGATTGTCAGCATGTCATGACAAAAATGTTTTGTGCATCAACACATATCACCGCAACAACACCCTTTGCAAGCATACAAAGCAGTTGTCAGACCCGATACCTCTGGCACCACATTTACCAAAACAATTGAACGTATCGATTGCAGTCAAGATTTTTTATCTGTTTAAACGTTATGCTGATGCATCGAAACGCAAACACATTTGCGGCCCACACCTTTTCAACAAAGTCCTTTTCTAGTTTTTTTACATGCAAAAATAACTATATACGACAATTTCTCATATTTGTGGATAGTAGTTTAAAAGTAAATTGTAAACAATTCTGCTCAAAGTTATTGACATGGCATCTTTAAAACGCTTTAAAGCTAATGATATACATTTGTAATTTGAAAACCAAACTGTTCGTGTCCCTCTGTCATTTTACTTTGTTTTGTTGTTTTGTTTATGTGAATATAACAAACAAAATCCATTACAAGCTTTTAACTTCAATAGTAAATAACAATTTGATGTCTTACCTGAGTCTGAAAAACCCCTCTCTTCTCTTGGGCTCTATAAAATAACATTAAAATATATACATTTTTTCATGTTTAGTGTAATCTTCTATTGACTTAGAAACACAATAACGAATTTTCCAACTGTTCTAAATGTCTGCATTAATACACTAAATTAGGTTTACAAGTTTTATTTAATATTCAAGTTCATGCTAGCTTGAAAACTGTATGCAAGGGAAGTTATACAAGTATACTACTGACCCGAACTCTTTGAAGAAACTGTGTCAGCCCATGCTGCTTACAAAACCCCAGTAAATCTATTAATGAAATAACAAATTTACGAATTTTGCGACGATCAAAAGAAAAACGAAAAAAACAACAACAACAACAACAACAACAACAACAACAACAACAACAACAACAACAACAACAACAACAACAACAACAACAACACTTTGCTGCAAATACACAATATCGCAATGAGAAAAATATACACGTGAGTCGAATAAGACGTAAAAAAGTTGTTTGTTTCCACAAACTCGACATATCCTATTTTTAGTGCCGACCCTTAACATTGTTTTGGTGTTCGTCGACGATTTTAGAGAAAAAAAATTACGAGTAAGGTATGTTTCATGCTCTAATCTACTTGTTTTAAATTTACACTTATATGTTGTCATGTTCCACATGAATCTGCGTTGCTAGTATAATTACCTTTGATGCAGTTTTTCACATTTATAATTGCTAATGGTTGTACAGTAAAACAAAGTTAATGAAAACAAGTTATGCCTACCTACCGTACCTAGTCTTTTGGAGACGTTAGTAAAACACTTTCTATTTTGCCTAAGTTTATAGGATGTAAAATGTCTGCACACAGACGTTGCATCTGTATTGACGGTGATCAATGCATCTTACCTGCAGTCATACTAAAGCCCAGGATCTTGGCTATCATGTCGGGCAACTCCATGTTGACCAGGGTGTCATCAAGACCGTCTTCTGTAGTGTCGAACAGAGAAGCAAGCGCTTCTGTTGGTTGTGACGCCATTACTGTTCGAACTGTGTCGACCATCACTGCGCATGCGCTCTTTACTACCAGGCGATCATTTCCTATTGCCTGACCATCGCAAATCACTGTCGGCTGATACTCCCCAGGAGGTATGTCTGGTTTAATTAGAACGCTTGTCTTTAGTGCATTTAATTTAACCCATGAAGTATTTTATTTGTCATAAGTCAATGACATTCATAAAATAGTATATATGTAATGATGTTGGTACACTAAATATCATAATAATTATGCTGTTTCTCGGTAGGATTTGAAAATAACCCAAAAAGGCCTCAATTTAGATTTTGAGTAGGTGGCTAGGTCTAATTTCTGTACTAATCAATTTAGCAATTTTCGGGTGAGCAAACTGTATAATTCGCAGTGTAGGGGGAGCAAATGACAGCACTATAAATATTGTGTGGAATGTTGATAAAAGTAGGGTTCGACGATTTTTCGAAGGAACGATTGTCCGGTAGGTAAAGTTAACGGTGGAACGAATACCCAACAATATTCGCGGGGGAACGAATGCCTGGATGAAGTGTGTCCATATCCTAGGTTACAGGATGGCACTTGTGCTTTGATATTGGCAGGAGACACCCCATTATGTCACTTGGTGCACACAGGTTATCTTTTAGCATTTTTCGGCGTAGCTCTCTAAGCTCACTTTTGACTACATTTCTGTATAATGACGTCTGTCTGGGATTTTAGAAAACCGCTGTTCTAATGGATGATTTAATAAGCGTTGAAAATGACGCGTGGGGAAACAGAGAAAATCTCGTTTTCGATTGGATGACTTTGATACGCGCGAAAAAATAAAGGCCACACTATTGTAATGCATGTGTTTTACGAATTTTGCTTCGTTCATAGATTACAATTTTGGGATATTGCTTTCTAAAGTGTTTTTATATTGAAACAATAAACAGTTACGTATCAAACAAAATATTTTATGGATAAAATGAATTACGTATCCAGATGTGGACCAGTTTATAGTAGGAAGTCTGAAATATTACCCAATAATTATTAGGTTAGCCTCACTACGTCCAGATTCCGGAGTTTACACTTGGAGAGTCATTAAATAAGTTTGTGCTGTAAAATTGGCAAGAAG
>Ga0224511_10001264_pt1 | contig 14845 bp, 8 predicted proteins | sample SF_May12_sed_USG_2_FD_169988 | JGI IMG/M metagenome (GOLD analysis project Ga0224511, IMG submission 169988) | Sediment microbial communities from San Francisco Bay, California, United States - SF_May12_sed_USGS_8_1 | ecosystem: Environmental > Aquatic > Marine > Sediment | place: USA...
GAGATTGCTGCAAAAGGTTGTTATTACGAGTACTCTTTGTTGAAGTTATCATGCTAATTTCAGAGTAATGGGCACCACACATTTACAGAAAATTAATGAGCTGAAAGTCACACCCAAACTCCATTAAATTGTCTGGCAAGATGCCCGCCCACCGACATTGAATCTGATCGCTTTGTGTTTCTAACCACAAATACGTTGAACATCTCGGAAGAGTATTTTGATGCACTATGAGAATATGACCCCTTCCGCCACTTAAGACTTTCTCAGATCAAAACAAATTACGAGTACGCCCGTGCCGTGCCTCATGGATTAACATGATAACCCCTCATGCTTTTTGTTAACAATAACAACATCAAAACACATCAAAAACAGAACTCGCACCTAGTATCTCTGGCATAAATAAGATTACTTCCACTGTAGCTCCTGCTTATTCCCCACATGATTTATCCTTTGGAGTTGTCCTCTCCGTAAAATATCCCCGCCAGAGACATCACCTAAATATAGGATGCTTACCTTGTGTATGGAGTCATCCTCCCCTTGTAATGTAGTGGGTCTAACGACAGCGCTGGGTTTACTAACTTGAGATATAACAAATCCGGATGAGGACATCCGTAAAGCCAATGGCTTGTGCTCCATATCAGTCTACAAAAGGCATTCATGGGATTTTGCAAAAGAATATATCCATATCAATGTGTTGGTATTGTAAACACCTACCACCTTGATCCGCTTTATGGTGAATGAAGCAGCTACTACGAGGTCTTCTTCTTCTTCGTATCTCCATGACAGAGTAACTGTCAGGAGTGTGCAGGTACCCCACAGGTGCCCTGACCACTGTCAGGAGTGGTGCAGCAATTGGCCTACTCAATCTCAAGCTCAGCTTTTCCCAGGGTGCGTCATTAGGAGACTTTCTGCTTGCGCCCACGTGCCCCATAGAGAAGGTAGCTCTATGAGTGGGCTTCCTTTATTTAACATCGGATCCGAAACCGATGAGGGTGTCCCGAAAGACAAAGGTTTGGCTGAACTGAGAATTGAACTCAAAGCCCAATATGCTATCTACTAGGCTATCGCTTTACCCTACTATGGGGTATCTTTAAGGGAAAACATTGGAGATGCAAAGCAATCAATCGGCACCTTGGATGTACCAGCCAACACTAGACCATGTTTTGTTTTTCTCAAAGTCTTTGTCCCTCTCTCTCCTCTACCCGCTGCATGCTGTCAAGCCAGGTCACCTGGTTAAGGCTATACAAGATTGAGTAGGAGTTGCATTCTCACGACAGGAGTATGGGTACATAACTTCTGCATATATTACCAGCATGCCAATTATACTAGGTGTGTAGTGGCGGATACTCAAAAGTAACAGGGATGACAGGGTAGCTCAATGGTTAGAGCACTTGGCTCAAGATAAAAAGGCTCAAGTCATGCTGAATTCCCACTCTGAGAAAGAGCTCCTTACATAATTTCCACCTCCTACTACCCCAACAAGCCTCAAGAAAAGAAGGTGAGGTAAAATGGTTGGCCAAGTGCCCGAGTAGAAAGAAAATAGGACAAAAGAGTATTAGTCTATAGTTTTTTTAAAGATCTGACTGATCTAATGAAACTCAGACAGCATCAACAAGAAATGGTAATGGCATGAGTGATGAACAACTTCAGTGTTACCTACACACAGCTTTTCTCAACCCTAGGTGATCATCTATGTCAAACACACATCAATTACATCTGCATATAAGGCCAGTAGGATATTGACCAAGTATCAATGGGCAGTTTAGGTGTTTCTATATGAAATTCCTATGGCTTCAAAACAGTATTTAGCTTCCCATCAGTCACATGTTACTGATTTCGCCATGCGTGGAACTGGCTAGATCAGAACATTTTTTGTTGAGCTTTCGCGTGATATCAGCGTTACCGACTGCCTTCTAGGCAGTAACTGACAGACCACTAATATAGCTTTCGATCAGTCAGCAAACACCTCTTACGAAGTCTTATCGGCACTTATCAAAGCTTTCCTATTTGAATTTACTTTTCATAACTGCATGCTTAATGACCACACTCGACCGCTCGGGCTAAGTACTCAATAAATCAGTAGCAGAGTCCGCAAACACTGCACCATTGTAAGTCTCTCTACAAGGCTTGATTTCTGTGTGAGTGACCATGTCAGTCGGTTAATGGGGTCTTCCAACTGATGGACTTTTTCTTGGGAACGTTCCATGCAGCCCAGGAGCATGGAGTGTTACGGGGAAATTGTTCATCCTGGTTATTGTATGGGAAAGTCTATAAATGGCCTAAGGTGAAACGGTAAAAGTATACTTCAAGCCAACTAGGTATGAAGTAAATATTATGTGAGAACTAGTGACTTCATTGGGGGAAAGCTATCTTGTACAAAGTTAGTACAGCCTAACATCCTACAACATGTTGAGTTGAGTATAGACAGGGTACACATTGCTGTCTGTCAATCTCAAATTGAATAGATTATTACTGTGATAAAACCATGATCAAACATCAATGGGCGATTGGCATCTATGGAGTCGAAAACAGCTTGATTAAAGATGGGTTTTGGTTCAACAGTCTATCTATGGAAATCACGCGTTCATACGGAAACACATACACGCGTTTCCAGTCTGTGAAATGGATGAATGGAGACGTGATGTGAATCTGCAATATATGCCCAAATATTGAGAATCTTGACCCTGATCACAGCATACAGCTTGTGAATAGGTAGTCATTTACACAATGTGACAACCTGATCTCTTGTGTCAAGTTTGTTCAGTATGTTGTCTAACTACAGCATCTAAGGAAATACACACTAAAACAACTTTCTAGGAGATATTGAAACAGTATAGGTATCAACCAAAGTAAGGGTGGTTTCAACCACCTTATTAGTTAATTTGTACTCAGATAATATCCAGAAAATATCCAGATTTGGGATATTTGACAGCAGCCATGTAAGGTCATGATTGCAATGTGGGCAGGTGCTGCTATTACAGTAAACTGTCAAAGTTAGGATTAAGCAGATGACTGCCAGTAAAGTCTGCAATCCGAAAAAACCTACACGCCACATTCTCTTTGGTGCACTGTAAAAAGTCCTTAACCAGAATGATTGACCATGTTGCAGGCAGGGTGTGCTTTTGAGTATTGTCAATCATATGCATGCAGTAAAAAGAACGGTCGCAGCGATATTTACCTCAGCTGTTAGCTACCTGTGTATTTGAAATACAGCACACATTCATTCAGTTTGTGTATCGTTTAGGCATCATTTGCAGCCATCAACAAACAATGCTGAATACACATCAAACCATTCTCAATAGAATCAATACAAAATTGCGATGGACTCGGTGCTTTGAAACTCCATTGTTACTGGCCCTGTTCTTCTACTACTGATGTGCCATTGGGCTTCCTGCCATTCTCTCTTCTATTGACAACTGAAGCATAGTAAACAGACTGACAGCTGTGAAGCAGCAACTGAAAAGCTGATGGAACCAGACTTGCGGAAGTGCTGACGTTGAGCATAGATTGGCTCTTCTTGTCCATGATTGTTCACAAAAAAGTGATGGGTAATAAGCCAACAATGCACCAGAACCAAGTTGCAATGTCAGTATAAATCAAATTGGAATGCGTGGTTCTGCCAATCTAGCCTTTGGTGTACAGGCTGCGCGACCTTAGCTTTCCATTTTATTTTCGAGTTAGAAGTATGACTGATAGTGACAGTTACGATAGAACTCTTCTGGTCATGATGCTCCGATATTCACTCATTAATTTCCCAGAGACATTATTCCTCTACACAGTGTCAAACTATGGAAAGTGTACCCGCACATATACTCAAACATTATAAAGACTACTAGTGTGGATGCTCATTACTGCCTAATGCAAGTTTCATGGAGTGAGTCTATATTGATCCGTCTGTCAATAGGTCAGTGTCTGCTGTCACATCTATAGGTGACAATAAGTGACTTGAGCACAGCAAATAGATTTTGACTGCAGATTAAATCACGTGTGTACGCTTTCATCAATGGGGTTTTGAGGGTGGTTGCCTCAAACAAGTTGAAGGATTGCAAATAAAATGAATGAATGTAAAAATAGTTAGTATGTGTGAAGTTGCGATGTAGCAAGAACAGGAGGTAAAGATGCAGGCTTGTTGGAGATGCGAGTTTTGCATGTTATGGTATACACAGAATTCACCTGGGTGACAAACATAATTAATTCCATGATATGCCATGCGCGTGTGTACGTGCAGCATGGTAGGTGAGTGATTTCAAACAAGATTGTATCAACACACATACCCATGGGTTTCTAAAGCAAACCACATACTGCTTTGTTCTAAGCTATCACGACCAATTAGTTTGATTTCATTAGGTAATTATATAATTATAAAAAATTAGCCATGGGTTGTTAAATCTGTAGGTTTCTATGATTGGCATCTATTATCAGTACACAAACTTTCCGAACTACTGAGATGCGGGTATAAAGGTTACAGATAACCGTCATGGGCAACATGCAGAACACCGAACACCTAACCATCACTAGCTATTGTAACAAGGCCTCTTAAATCGTTGAAAAGGAAAGGTATATAGCTAGTTATGTTGCCATGGCACTCTTTCTTATTGAAGGTGTTTGATGTCAATTGCTGCCCAGCAGGTACCGAAATACCCTGTCATTACAACAATTATGGAATTATCCAGTCTGGATTTGCGCGACTGCGTAAACTGACTGAAATAAAAGGTTTCTACCACTTGATGTATCATAATGACGGTGTAATTCCCTATTGCTCCGCTATCTTAAACCCGTATTTAAATTCACTTTAAATGAAGGTTCAGGTTGTCTATGTTCCTGCAATAAGAGCCTAGCAAGTAGTTGTATGAAGAGACCATGGACACAAGCATCAACAAAGCCTATGCATGACTTGCTGCATACAATCCTGATAACATCATGGAACAGGCTAGATTATGCTATGGTTAGAAATACAGTGTAGAGAATGGCAAGTGTCACTTGCACCAGTCCTTTCATGAGTACTCTATCAACAGTATGCAAGAATGCATTGGCAAACACTGTAAGCGCAAAGGCTGTCTTGCAGCAAAAGAAAAAAGTCTATTTCAATCGAGTTATGGTCATTGACGGAACTGTGAATCAGTGGACTGTGTTTATATATACAATCAAGTGTTAAGTATGAGCAGTGTATAATACATACCTCCATACTATCGGTCCATGTGTTCTCCATTTTCAGTACACTTTTAAATCCATTGCTGAAGAGACTGCATGGGGGTGCTGATTGCTGCTCTTGATGGTGATTGTCACACTTCAGAGTTAACTGGTACGCTTTGCGAGTTGAAACACTATCACTTTCTGAGAGGAATTCCGAAGATTCCTTGGTATCAAGTTTCGAGGCAACCCCTTGGTAGCTTGAAGGTGTCAACGACACGAAATCTGTTCGATGAGTAGGTGACACAACACTATCTGGTAATCGTTGTGGTGCAGCAGTAATGTCTTCAACCTTCGTCGCTACCAATGCCTGTGTCACTGCCTCTTTCGATGCAGGCTGTAGATCTGTGTTATCTAGTCCATCTGTCAGTTGATAGAGTAAGCTATGTTGATTTATGATCCTGTCTGATGTTGTATGACCTGAGCTGCTGGGTACGCACACACTGTTATTCAATAAGCCCTTGTCACTAAATGTTTGACTTTCAACTGATATGGTCCCGTTCAATGTGGGCGCCGAACTGAATAGAACTGATTGTGTATGGCTATTATTGGCTAATAGATTATCCATAACCAGGGGCAAGCAATTGCCACCATCTACAGTATGAGGTGAATCGGGACGGTTTCTATAAGGTGGTGTCAGGGATCCAGTACTGCTAACAGAGGGGGCCTTGTCTCTGTATCCTAGCTGATACTCAACCACAGACTCCTTGTCTATATACAGCTCCGTACCGTGTGGACTATGGACAGTTGTCCCATGTGAACGACCAAGTGTACTGTCGCTGGTCATAGTGCAAGGTTGTAAAGACTCATGGTATGAGTCCAATGGAGTAACACCGAGATCTGAATCACAATAGGTGTCATGTTGAGGGAAATCCTTGTTTTCCTGTAAAGCAAGGAAGTCTTCCACTGCGACAGGCACGGACTTGGCCCGTTCGCGCTTTTGATGATAGCGTAAAGCCCGCCTCTTAGAGGGCGGGGCTAGAACACGACGCAATCTCATGTGAATTTTCTCCGATGTAGGACAGTGAGGTGATCTGAACTCTAATGCTGTGTCTGAAACGAGCAAAAATAAATTATTGAGTTAGGGCATGCATTAGCAGTATGGGACTCCTATCTCAGGAGTTCTCTTTTCTTGAAATAGCAATACCGCATTGAGTTCCCCCGAAAGAATCTCCCTTAAGTTTATTGACAATTTACCTTTAAACTCAATTATCAGCAGGAGCCACCGAACCAACTAGTCACTGACTACTGGTGCTGCTCCGGACTCCATCTTGTTGATTTATAGAGGATACTTGGTTTATTACGGTACTGATTATTGAGAAATAAACCACTATCATAAACTCCTTTGCACGCTTACTGGGTTTCCATGATTTGAACCGGGCTAAATCGGGGGAGGGGGGTTCACTCTGGGCCAAACGGAAAGTGTGATCAGTTTCCATGGTTTGATGCGGTCCCCGATAGGCGTTGTCTTCTACCTATCAGATCTAAATTTCCGACGGAATACTCTTTACCGTTTTGCAGATCTTTCCAGTATATGTCTAAAGTGGATCCGAAACAGCTCCAATGTTTGTAATGCTATCAATATATGGAGAGCTTTCATCGTTCGCAAAGTTGCAAACCATCTTTGTTGCAAAATTCAGTGGCTATGAAGACCACGGGTGTAGTACGGCACAAGTTTCTACTTCCAAAACCAAAATATTTCTCTAAGGGTCGGATGGTGAGGCAAATTTTTGTGGCTTATTAGAATCAGTGTGTCTCAAAACCTACCCGAGGCCAATAAAAGTTCATACTGAGCAGGCGATGATGTAGCAACAAAATACGGTTAAATCTTGGAAGTCTCAAGTGAACTTTCATTCAGTTGAAATTTTCCCGCGTGATCTAAATTGTCTCAAAGACATCACAGCGGGTCCATGTTATTATATATGCGCGCCTGCGCAATGGGTAGCCGAAGTCAAACTTCTACAACTTTGTCACACTTCTGACTACTGGGATCGAATTATGAGCGCGAAATGGGCCCATAAACGAAAACAGATACCTATGAATTCACCGAGTTTAGCGTAGTCCTAACTCTAGTCTACCTCCCAATCAAAGTGAGTGATACTAATTCGGTGACCATGTGAATTTACCCACCTCTTTCGAAAACGGTGATATTTTGTGTTCGTTACTAATAGCCAAACAACTGCTCTTATTGCGTAAACAGGCCAGCAATATGTTTGCAACCCAGTCCTATTCCATCTGGCTATCTGACGCTGTAAGCTGTACGGTTTTCTACTAGTTGAAGCCATGGCGTTAAATCTACCCTTTAGCACGATCAGTGTAGCAAGTCACGCGCATTCACTGGGATTCCCGGGCAATATCGGCCAAATGTGGCTCTTTTTACGCTTGTTTTGATAGACCTGGAGCAAGTGCTGCCACTCTAGACATGCTAATTCTGATCAGCCAAAAAAATTTGCCTCGGCATCCAACCTTTAAACGGTGTGAAATGGTGCGAACCAGGTGTTTTCATGGTGCGAATCACCACTAAGTGCAGACCACCTGGTACGCACCAAATGGGTTCGAACGAGAGCGAACCACACTTGTTTCCATGGTTCTCACCGGATGTTCATCCTAACCATGGAAACCCAGGGACTGAGTATAATTGGCCCTACCTTTATCAGGTGAATGAGCTGGCTTGTTGAGACCGAGTACACTTCTCAACTTTTCCCTAAACTCCATATGATTTATCTCCCCAATATTTATATTTCGATCCAACATGTTAGCTGACAGTGATCTTTTGCTATGTGATATATGGGCGGGTTTTGTTGAGCGGCCACTGAAATCCTGGTTCGGAAGACCTGTAAAAACAGAAACAATAATGATCGTGATATTTGCAAGGGTCTCAGTTAAGAGAAATACTGTGTATAATGCATGGATACTAAAACAGGTCATTGCTGCCTCATTTAACATAGTCTCACGTAAACAGCCATGCAATGTAACAAATTTCCAATTCAAGCAAATTTGCATGCCATACCTTTTGCAATATTCGGAGCAGACAACTCTGAATCATCTGAAGAGCTGGTTTGATGTCTCAAGTCACTGACCGATTTACTCCTAGGTATCAATTGATCACAGATTGTTGGATTGAGAAGCTCTGCACTTTGTGTTCTCTCATAGCTATAAGGGATGATCCGAGGCTGCGCAGAAAAAAGGAAGCGCATAAGTTTAGTACAAAAATATGATGATTCACTTTGCTGGTTTTTTTAGTAATTGTAAATTCTGATCTGCTGGAACATTTTTGTTTCAAAGAAAGTTATTTACAACAGTTGTGGATTTTTTTTGCAAGTCACGCCCGGGTTCGATTATTATCAGATATACATGCCGAACAAGCTATCAGAAAAATCCATGGCATGTTGCATTACCCCTTTCAGTTGCGTAATCAATCTATCATTTGCTACTTATCGAACCAGGGACTGGAAAATAACCCCAAGATAATTACAGTATATTAAATTATGAAGCTATACAAGTTTCTACATACCATGGCTTGCTCAAACTGAAGTTCATCCGTCGAGCTTGCCGATGGTAGATAATCAGTTGAGATCTTGGTTGATGATGTACCCTCAATGTGCTCTGTTACTTCTGGGGAGTATGTTAATTTAGAATCTCTACCCGATGTTGATTCGCTACGAGGTGTGTTAGAAACATAGCCCAACGGAGGATAATATATCAAGCTTGACTTTTGGCAGAAGACAGACGCTGATCTGCCGTTACCTTTAGAAGTTAATGCATCATCCATAGATTGATTGTGTGACTGATGAGGGCTGACAGCGTAATCACCCTTGATGCCTGAAGCAATGCAATTGGGTTTTTGATTAATTCCATGCTCTCCATCTTCCAATCTGGTGACATTTAACCCTTCATCACTAGTGTTTAGCAGGGTTGGCTCATCGTAATGAGTAAACTGTTTTGGCACAGGAGGTTGATCTGGTTTCAAACAGCAGTCACCAGAATGGTGGAAGCCTATGGATGTGTGACGGCGTTTATGACGACTTCGCATGGACTGCTCATAAGTTGGAGGCGGGATTCTCACACAACCTTCCCTCGAGGACAACTCTGATAGAGACTGTGCATATGGTTCTGCACAAGCCGAGTGAAACGCTTTTTGTCCCATTCTGGGGATTCGCCTATCCTTGCTGGATTCACTGTGCTTGCTGGGACTTTTTTCCAATTTCATATTCTCAGATTTACGTCTTCCATATACTCGATTTATCTTGGCTTTCCTGCCCAGCTGAGGCTGAATTGATGTGTAAAGAGCATTAGGGGGTATTTCCCAGTTAGCATTTTGTAATGATGCAGATGAATGAGCTGTCAGGACAGTGGATGATTTCGATCGCACATGGCTTGTATGGTGGCTTAGATTTGAGAGATAGTCATCGGGTGTAGGTAAAACATTCTCTAATTCCACGTAATGAGCTGTATGTCGTCTGGGTCGTACATTTGCAACAAGTGGCTGTCTCCTTTTTAACAGTTTAGTTTCGGCAGCCATGTTAGTGCGAATTGAATCACACTATTCCTCTGTCAGCATTTCCTAATCCGACATACCTGTTGGGTTTCAGGTAATCTGGCTAGCTTTTGTTTCCCAATCACCTACAAAACAATAATCTGTAATAGTCGAGCCCACAAGAGTGATGCTTTACTTGTAATCAATCTTTTATTCAAACAAAGGGTCCCTTGATTCAGTTTAGGCCCCTCACCTTACTGAGGACATTTGCTAGTCTTCCTACAAACACAGACTATATACCATAGCAGCTCAGTTAAACATTTGACCCTTTGTTTCATAGTGTAATCAGATAGAGCATTCAGCAGTTAGCTCTGTTCACAACTCTTGGATGAGAAAAAAAGATGGCAAATCACAATGTACACAGCAAAGATAAGATTTACAGCGCTTGTACAGTTGGTATGGTGATACCATTCATGCATTCATCCTAGGAAACTAAATTGTTACAAAGTTGTTGCAAAACTAAAGCCTTTTGCTCAACAGCGGCATCATGCCATGCAAGTACTAGGTTTTTGCATCACACGCAACTAAGTGGAAACTAGCAGTCGGGTTGAATGACTCTAGTTCATAAAACAAGGATAAATGGGGTGGCGGGCTGATACCGAAAAGCAGAATCTCCAGTTAACACCCAATTTATTGTCGATAAAAAGTGGTAGCTTACGGGTCAGCTCAAACAGACCCACATGGCCATGGTCAACTATGTTATGTTTTGTATAAACTGTATTCAACATCTTGTTTAATGTTTGCATTGTTTTGATTCAATACAACAAGAGTTATAAAGTTTTCTGTTTTGGTTTCTGCCTAATTACTTGAATTCATTCCAGGCAGCTGGTGAACAATTAGGTAAACCTGGTTGGGTCTGTAATACATAGTACATAATTCAATCGCAAACTGGTCTATTGACATTGATCCTTTTTAGACCAAAACTCTGGTCTATTGCGGCTTGACACCACAGTTATGAACACTGTAACCCCCATGCAGGTACTCCTGTGAAACACCTAAACCAGTGACATATGTCACTGCCCAAACATACCCGCACGCTTTCAGACTAGCAGAAAATCATTTGAATTTGCTGAATGATTATTTTATGTCAAACCATTGACCAGGTTTTTAACAATAGTTGGACCAAAAATGACTAAAGGTTCTATTGTATAAATGCACCTACGGGTGAAAAAGCCAAGTTTATTTAATTCAGCTGTTGGCCAAAAGACTTACCATCAGTCTAACCAGTCAGTTGCCAAGGCATATGGCATATAAGCAATTTAATTGCCAGCTCTTTAAGTTTTGATGATTAGGTATGATTTGGAGTTTGGACACACCACAACACGATAATGTAATTATTCTCATCCAATAGAACATTAGAATAGATTCTCAAAGGTCCCTCACTAGCTTCCTGATAATAGTAGACCTATTGATGTGTATATAAAGCTAGTAACTATGGGCGGATAAAGTGGTATAAGAGGGCACTTCACAACCGATTACTGTCAAATTCAGACGATGAAAGTGCTACTACGGGTGCGTGACACCGACATCATAAAAACCCCCGTGACTTTGAGAGATCAGTGTTATTTATCGTTAACAATTTGGTTATGTTTTTCTCAAATTGACGGGAAGTAACAAATTTTTTTTAGCAAGATGAAACTGATGCACTGATGGAGATAAGAATTTAGTGTGTACGAGTGGAATGTTGGTCAAAAGATCATGTGGTTTGAGATTCCCTCATTTTGGTGACCTTTTATTTGCTTAAAATTAACACTGTCAATAGGATTCTGATCGACAAAGGACAAAATGTTTTGTTCATGCTTTTAGTCATAGTAGGAATACCCTGACTAGATAAATCCTGTGTAAATTGGTTTAGGCTCAGTCAGACTGGACATCACCACCATGCAGTCTATATATGATTTTGTTTAGGATACCTTCACGGGTGCTTGACAGATTCACAATATATACATGAACAAGTGTTTGGACAATTGAAACTCTTTGCATGTAGACACACAGGTAGACTGTTTTGATGACCCAATCACTGATACTGAGATATTGATGTCTACATAGCCAGAATATCGATGATATCTGCTGAAGTGCAAAAGTAAATCTAGTCTTATATCACTGGTTCAGAAACTTGTACTGGGAAAGAGTATGTAAACTCTGACCAAAGACTGAGTAAGGAGCTACATACCTTTCATCAGTATGGTAACATTTTAGTGACACAAGGGTCACTGTGTAAACTAATATCGAAACTAGCAGAGCAACTACAGACATAGAGTTATTCTCTAACTCTATGGGTGCAACTGGCTACAGACTTCAAAGTGATCTACACGGGGTAACCGAGATAGGAGACAGAAATCATTACTCAATACCTGTATCTTTACTCAATCAGTCTGTGATAAAGATGTTGCCGCCTGAAGATCCCACGTTTGAAAGTTATGATGGCTACTATGTGGTTGCTGATATGTGAACTCTATGCCGCGGTGACAAATTGGACCTAACACAGCGAACTAACTGTACAGCTGAAACAACTCACACTATGCGTTTTCTGAAAATCTATTAAACCATATGTATAGCGAGTTGGTTCAGTATATATTCATATTTTCTAGACTAAAGTGCATGTCTCAAGATGAAAAAACACTTACCTAGTTTTTCTTACAATGCTCTTTACATTCATACTTGCGGGTTTAATAAGCAGTTGACTTGACTCTCGATCTATCCAGAGAATGTTGTTAAAACTTACAAGTCTAATACTATGGAGGTATGTTTGATAGCAAAAGATTTTCTATGCTGTACTCTAGCGTGTTGCAATTTCATTGAATAGATAGTGCGGATTTATGTTTCAGAATAGTCTTGCTCTTTTCTTTGAGCAGACCTGCCAACAGGGTGTAGACCATTTGACCCGACAATTTACAAAGATCTGTTCGCCTTTTACAGACCAGTGTGTAGCAAAAGGTAGTATCCAATGAATAAAAATCAGTGAATGACTGCATTGTACACGATATTGCGGCAAAGCAAAGGAATGTTTAACATACCTTGTGTAAACGCCTAATTTGAACGCATCACACTATACTTTACATCACATACATCAGGCACATAGTCAGATAAGTGATAGTAAAATGGTGCCGGACTCCCTTACACGCTGCTGTTGGTCAGTATAATATTGGTTGTGGACTGGTCTGGTATGTGAATCATGGCCATCTCTGATGTGAAGATTATCCTCTCATGAAAGCGATTCAACAAGGATTTGGCTCACAAAAGAAGGCATAACAGAAGAAAAGAAAATAATATTGCTAACTTATGTCAGCTTCCTACCAACGGCGGTGCCAGTGGGCAACCGCACGGATTAAAAAATCATCTGTGTAAGCCAGTGTTTATATGCAATGCCAACATTACACGGACATTAGGAATATATTGTAAAGCTATGAGTTAGTGGAGAATGTATTGGGCCTGGTTTGATTTCCAGTTCAGGCAAAAGCTTCATCTTCCATCAATTGTGTCAGATTGCAGCGTTCGACAAAGGAGGCCCACCCAGAGAATTACCCTTTCTATCGGGCATGTGGGTGCAAGCAACTTCTGCATATAACCGATACTGGTCAGGATATTCAACACGTTGGCCGAGGACTGTATTCAATGAATACCGTCACATGGATATTATGCATCTCCACGATGAAAGAGGATGAACGTGGGCTTTCAATAGCCCCTCAGAGTATTGTAGGTTTCTAGGCGGGAATATGGGGATGGTGTCTCAGTGTTTGTTTGATGGCTGATTTGCACAATCACATAAGAGCGTTAATGTTTGCAATTTACAGAGCCTGATGGTCAATGGTCTTATTGCTCTAGGTCTGCCATTGAATTGCGGGAGTTACCGAGCTCCAAGTCACCGACTTCTGGTGTTGCTCCCGATTCCACTTCTACTCGTTGATCCATGAAGGACACCCGTTTTTCCGATTATTGAGCAATTAACTACTATATCCTATCTTATTTCTGTCATCCATGCAAAAAAAATTATCGTCATAATACCATCACTCGCTGTACATCGATCTGAAATCATTGCGAACTCTATACAAGAAGAGTCAATATCAGTCACCAATATAGGTCACACGAAAAGCGAGACCGTATCAATCGAAATCATGAACTACATGATCCAAATATTGCGGCTTATCATTCCTCAGTCATCTTGTTGAATGAATCTAGGTGTTTAAGCGAATCAGTTTAGATCAGATTTATTTTCTAGAATAAAATCCCATGGAAAAGCCAAACTAAGCTGCTGTTTAACGCCTAAACCCTAAAGCTGTTTGGGAATACAAGAATTAGATGTTTGGCGTTAACAATTACATCAGATTTCTTAACTACTGCCACTAGCAACAGTATGTATCCTTGATAAACAAAGCACTTTAAATGAAGGTAGAATTGTTTCGTCTCAACAGACAGTTTCCGGAATGCAGAGAAAAACCTAGACGTGGTATGGGTATGGCGTCACATACTTACGTACATGTCTACATATTTATGCAAAAAAAGCTTTTCAAACATGTGTAAAATTATGTATATCAAACACAAAGAGTCCAACCAAGCCCGGATATCAAAGCATTACTAATTTATACGGAAGTATAATTGATGAGAGCTTGATTTGAAAAGTGCAATAAATAGCAACAGAAACAACGGAACTGGAACAATAGAACCAACGTACTCCCTCACCTAGGACACATGATTGGAAAAGCACATAGATGCATTCGTTCCTCCAAACCCAAATGAGTTACACAGGGCTATGCGCCGATCGAGTGTCCATTTTGTGTTGGGTTCTCTAATGTGTTGAAAGTGTCCTAAAAATACACAATGGTTTCCCACCTGACGTACATAAGAAATTCATACGCACAATTGTTTGACACATATATTTATTAAACTGTACACTGTTGAGATCACAACGATTGTGTCTTTTCTTCAAACTTATGTGAAATATATGAAAAATAAGAAACCCCCAGCTTCCCACGGCTATACATAAAACAATTTACAAATGATATAAGCGGTTTTTTCTCGTATGATATTTTCAGCGTGATGGTGAGTGAAGTTGCCAGGTTAGACACTTGTCTTTTCACCAGTTATGGCTTAGCATGTAGCACCACGAGTGGGTATATA
>Ga0224511_10001265_pt1 | contig 14844 bp, 5 predicted proteins | sample SF_May12_sed_USG_2_FD_169988 | JGI IMG/M metagenome (GOLD analysis project Ga0224511, IMG submission 169988) | Sediment microbial communities from San Francisco Bay, California, United States - SF_May12_sed_USGS_8_1 | ecosystem: Environmental > Aquatic > Marine > Sediment | place: USA...
TGGACATGAAAGCAATTTTAAGCCGCTAAACAGCCCAATGATTTATGGTAACGCCAGTTTTCTGTGAGACTTGCTTGACAAGTAATTTCGCACTGCTAGAGCAGGACAAATTTACCAATGCTGTGTCCACTAAATAACTTATTTTGTTTATCTGACACATGTTTGCACAGTTAACCTTATGTTTTGTTTCAACTGTTCATTACGATGCTTCTTCACACTAAAATCACAGCATAAAGCCTAAACTTGAATTATGCGTTATTCAAATGCAACTTGCAAAAGCGAATATGTGTGGTGTTAATAATACAAAACTTAAAGATTGCCGTGCAGAGATCGAGATCTTTTTTGACAGTTGTTAATGCGTTTTTAAGCCTAAAATCGCGTAATCTGTTAAAATTTATTCTAGAATGTCCCGAAGGATATTGAATGGAAATCCGGCCTAATCGACACAATCAACAGGTTGATACATTGCACATTAATACGAGCTTTATTAGCGAGACATTTTAGCATGTTTTAATGTACATTTTCACAGAAATATTGTGTATATAATACACTCGAATTTAAAATGAAATGGAATTTAAGGATTTTATATTTAAATGACAAATAGAACTAAGATGATAGCTGGAGATATATTTATGATAATTACAATCATATTTTTATATTTGTTTTCTCCATATTCATGCCATTTTGAATAGTTTTAATTTGTCATTATGAGAAAGCTTCGTCACAATGGACTAGATTGACTAATTACAAATTGTTGTTATGATTTATGGCAAGAAAAGTGTACTTTTCAAATAACTTACAATAGTTTTCTTATGTAAATTCAACATGATTGCTTGTTTTGTTATTTTAACATCACCATGTGATTATCATCGTACATAATTGATATTCATAAATAAATTTGCCCCTTAAGAGTCATAAAATACACTTTTTAGTATGAAGGATTTGTAACCAAGGAAACAAAACAGCTGCCATTGCTACTCTGTATACTTTATCAACATCAACAATAATTGTTCTTACTTGAATAATTTTTCTAGTGTTTCTTGCAATTCTTGCAATCATGGCAATAATGTCTCGCAATCACAAACAAACATTGACTCAGATTGCAAAGGGAACGTGGAATGACTGGAATAATGGCTATTTTAAGTTCTAGGTGATCTATAGTAACGTCTCCTTCTTGATGTATTTCACAAGTACAAGCAATCTGCCTAATATTGTGTATTTACTTGTCCGTTTACTCATTTATCTTTGGTAATATTTGTTATCTACAGACATTTGTATAACGGGACTAAACAACATTTTTTAACTTGCTCAGCAATTTGTAGCAAAATGGCTCAATGGATACACTTTAATTCTATGAATTATGTTGACAGTGGTTCGAATGCATAACAGTTTTCTATAATATTTGTTAGTTGTTTATACGTTAGTCGAGCCAGCGCTAATAATCAATTTAACAACAGTTCACCTACCGCAAACAGTCAATTATGTTTTAACAGTACAACATTGATAATTCTTTTTGAAACCAATTTGACCTTAATCAAGATATGCGTAGGTAGTCTATCATTGCGTCAGTATGTTGTATACAAGTTGTTAATATAAACGGAATATTATACTATTGTTCTATGTTCTCTCCTTGTATATACATCTTTCACTATCTTCTCCAGGAATAGTACTAATTGCAAGAATAAAGCTAGAACATTTGTAGTTAAACTGTCTTTTATTCGCCCGTCTTTTGTGTTTAGAAACAAGGGTAACACATACATAGTGTTCTTATTAAAATGTTGTTTTGTAAGTATACATATGTTTAACATAAATTAAAAGGATGATCAAAGAATAAAACGTTGCAGACAATACAGACATGTTCAAGTTTGAAGGCAGAATAATCCATGCAAACAAGCACAGACATAAGCACGGATAAAGATTTTCATGAATTAAAAACTGACATGAAATATAATCTTGTTGTAGCATGAATTAATGTACACTTTTTAACATTAAAACGATTTGAATTATTACTCATCATAATCGAATGCACAAAACCCGAATTACTAATGGCATGTTTCTTCAAAATGAAAAAAGCCAATGTCATTTTCATGTTATTTAGTAATCAACATGTAGCATGGATGTTTGTATTTGCACTGATAGTAGGGGATTTTGACATACTGTTTTGATTGGCCAAATAATGTTTGTTTTAGATAAATACTAGTGGTCTTTAAATGGGGAATTTTATGTGGTAAAGAGGCCTAAATATAGAATCTTTGATTAGAAGAAAATGTTTCTCTTACATATTTCTAAACAAAACAAGTCATGCTGACATCTTGACAATAATGTCAAATCATGGTCTTAATGAAACAACCCTTAAATCAGCTTATAATTATGATTATTCTAGATGAATTCTCACCAACTTTTGTTCAGCTTAACACTAGACAATATTATACTAGTAAATGATTTGGGAATGAATGATACTTTTGCCATTGGGAGTTTCGGCCCAAGATTTGCCTAAAAAGAAATCAAAGAATACTTAATACATGTTTTACATTAACAATACAGCAACATCGTTTGGTGAATAATTACTGCTGGAACTTGAAAATTCCATCGAAGAAAAAATCAATGTTGTTAGTCAAATTACAGCATAATGAGTTTCCAAAAACGTATTAAAAAGTTACTTTGGACAAATAACAATAAGTTATATTTATTAAATTCAATAAGTCTACGTGTTTTGTGTTGTTCTGTGTGTTTGTTTTTGTACGGGCCATTTTGTCATGGTGCCCTTAAATTTTACATCTACATTGTTTACAACATTCTTTCTTTGAACATCTCTTCAATTTATATAAACAACACAATAAGATTGCTTAATAATATAAGGGTGATAAAAAGTCAGTATATGTATTTTGTAAAAATTTACCAACAATATTTTAACTTATAAAGCAGTCCATGTACATAACGTGTCGGCAGAATAAAGATTCTGCCAGTGGGTGTTTCGTTGACAAACATTATGACTAAACTAACCATAGAACCTTTTGAGTCTGAACAAACCCTTAAAGTTATAAACGTGTTCCTTTCGCAAGACAAATACCGTCCCATCAACAGTATAATTTGTGCCAGTTGTATAAATAAGTTATTTTGAAATGCATCTATTACCAGTGAAGTTAGGGCTCGGACAAAAAATATCTTGATTTGTTTTCACATTGAAGTCTGACCACACTTTCAATGGTTTCAATATATTCTTCTGTGCGACTCCCTGTTTTATTAAGGAAACTATTTGTGCCAAATTATTTCATACTCAATCAATTCATGATGAATATAAAAGCCGCGTTTGTTTGGCTGAGGACTGAGAGAAAACCAATGGTAAAACAAAAACATTGGCCTGGACATGTATTATTGTACCAGCAAAAGCGGTGGTGAAGCAAGAACAGTTACCTCATTAGGCGGAAAAATGACCAAAACATTGGCTCACCAAGATGTCGGTCAGGCTCCAGGAGACCATATCATCTATGACAGAGAAACTGACTAACGGCTTATACCTAACTGCAGTAAAAACGTTACTGTAAAAAACCATTAGTTTTGATATTTGCCTCTGTGTTATCAACATTTGTAAAATAAATGATATATGAGAGAAATCACTTTGTCTTTTACCACCTTCCGCAACAGAAACAAGAAGAAATCGACTTTTTAAGTGGACCATAAAATATTTAGATCTTATCGCCGAAAACATATTATCAGAGTATGGGTTATGCGTATTCAGTACCATTTATGTTTGAAAACAACTTTGAAGAGATGGGCAAAGAAAGACTGTTGTAAACAATAAAGACATGTCTAATTTAAGGGCACCATGAGAAAGTGGCCCGTACACAGAAAAAAACACACATAACAATACAAATCACACAGAACACCAAGGCGCAACAGATATTCTGAAGAAAAAAACAACATCTTTTTGTGTTTTTCGGAAGGGTACTTCTAAATAATGTCAGACACGCATTGGCTTTATTTCATACATCTGTCGAAGGCTTCATTGGATACACTCCTTGTAGGATTTTCAAATCATTGGTAGTTCTGGTCCCTAAATAAACAAAAAGACAGCATATAAATATATATATAAACATCAACTGAACACGTTTAAATAATATTTTCCATTAATGTTTCTTTTAAGCTTATGTGATAAGCTTCTATCTTAAATGTTGGTACTTGACGAAGAACGTGCTCGATTAAGAAATGCACGAACATAAGTTACCTAAGCCCGCACCCGCTTCAAATATCCGGGCACCAAAGATTCGTCTGGATATTGTATTACCTATAATTATAACCGGCATGTTCTTTTGGTGTCAACACGTATCGCAATGTATATAACATGTCCTGCATGCACATAGACATTATTTGTCGGATAATCGCAACGCTGTGTTATTCCGGGTCAAATAGATCAATGTTTTCTGTTTCAGTTATGGATATCTCACGGCATGCCTACTGCATTTTAATTTCACTTTAACACAAATTATAGGTATTTGTCTCCATTAAATTGTTGCAGACTATATATAATATCCCTTTTTATTTTTTTTATTAATATAATATAATTAAACTTCTTAAGCGCTTTTTCATGTACATTAACAGGTTCAAACGTACGGTACAGTATAAACATATAAATGATACAATATTTAAAAACAAATTAAAACATCAATATTGCTCAAGTCACAAATTCAATTTAAATGTAGTTTAGAAAGTTAAAATAACCCAGATAAGAATAAAATACATTAAAACTTAAAAATCTGTTTAAAAGCGACACTGGTACAAAAAAGCAGTCCAAATACTAGTTAAACCTCTTAAATATGTGAGTTATAAGTGCTCTCTTAAAGATGCTATGCCTGTGTCATTTAGGTCAGAATTGTTTACATCTTACATTTTAACGATATTTAAGCAGCGAAACATACTCCCGTAAATATGAGAAACTGCCAAAGATAGTTGTTCATTCATGTAAAAATATTACAAAAAAATGTATTTGTTGAAAATGTCTGGCCCGCAAATTTGGCTTTGTTTGTTTACGTTTCGACCCATTGCGTCGAAACAATTAAATGGCTTGACTACAATCGATACTCTCAGTTGACTCGGTGGTGCAGTGGTTACGCATCCGCTTTGGGTGTAAGAGGTCCCGAGTTCAATCCCCGGATCCGGCAAGGGTTTTTATGTTTTATTTTTTTGTTTTAGTGTTGTTGTAGTTTTACTTTTTAGGCCAAAAACATATTACTTATCACAAAAGTTTGCAATTCCTTTTACAATATTACTTTATTTAGTATACTTAACATATTGCAAGATGTGTGACCGTTTATAAGGGTATAAAGATACAGACAGCATCTTTAAACACTGGGTTTCACAGCTTTTTACTTTTTAGGTAGGGCTTTCCAGAGTTTAGGGGCTGTCGTCATAAACGCATTGCTTTAGTTCAAAAAGGCTATTGTCCTGACAGTTTGGGTCTAAGATGGGTGATCTTTGTACGTTTGTTTCCTGAATGTAGTTAAGGATGTAAGAATGCTTTTAAATATACACTCCTTTTTAATAAGCAATAACAAGTTTTGAAACAAAACATTATAACCATAACATGTACTGTGTAGTCCTTATAACAAGGAACATTAAACAAAGCGTACAGATCTAAGGATCTAAAGATCATTAAGAAAAAACCGCATATGTAGTGACAAAATATTTTCTATAACGTCTTGAACATAATGTTGTCAATTTATTTTAAGATTATCTAAAATGTCGTGTAATGCTTGATTATATTCCATTCCAATCTGCACTGCAATTGTTTAACCTTTTGGCATCAACTGATCTATTAAGGGAAAACATACACCATAATTAATTTTAAGTAACATCGAAGCTGCATTACACAATATTAATTAACGAATATAAGCTGTATTATCTCTTTTTTAAATAAACGTTTTTTCAAATGCAATAAATGTTGTCTTAAAACATAAAGAAAGAACATTTAACATATCATATTTTGTGTCGTCTCTAGGCGCATTGCTAGGCTTGTGGTATACATGATTCACATACAACTAAGTTGCAAGGTTAAAATGGCTTGATGGACATGAAAGCAATTTTAAGCCGCTAAACAGCCCAATGATTTATGGTAACGCCAGTTTTCTGTGAGACTTGCTTGACAAGTAATTTCGCACTGCTAGAGCAGGACAAATTTACCAATGCTGTGTCTACTAAATAACTTATTTTATTTATCTGACACATGTTTGCATAGTTAACCTTATGATTTGTTTCATCTGTTCATTACGATGCTTATTCACACTAAAATCACAGCATAAAGCCTAAACTTGAATTATGCGTCATTCAAATGCAACTTGCAAAAGCGAATATGTGTGGTGATAATCATACAAAACTGAAAGATTGCCGTGCAGAGATCGAGATCTTTTTTGACAGTTGTTAATGCGTTTTTAAGCCTAAAATTGCGTAATCTGTTAAAATTTATTCTAGAATTTCCCGAAGGATATTGAATGGAAATCCAGCCTGATCGACCACAATCAACAGGTTGATACATTGCACATTAATACTAGCTTTATTAGCGAGACATTTTAGCATGCTTTAATGTACATTTTTACAGAAACGTTGTGTATATATTACACTCGAATTTAAAATGAAATGGAATTTAAGGATTTTATATTTAAATGACAAATATAACTAAGATGATAGCTGAATATTTATTTGTGATTATTACAATCATATTATTATATTTGTTTTCTCCATATTCATGCCAGTTTGAAAAGAGTTTTAATTAGTCATTATGATATAGCCTCGTCACAATGGACTAGATTGACTAATTACAAATTGTTGTTATGATTTATCGCAAGAAAAGTGTACTTTTCAAAAAACTTAACAATAGCTTTCTTATGTAAATTCAACATGATTGCTTGTTTTGTTATTTTAACATCACCAGGTGATTATCATCGTACATGATTGATATTCATAAATAAATCTGCCCCTTAAGAGTCATAAATACACTTATTTAGTATATATACGATTTGTAACCAAGGAACCAAAGCAGCTGCCTTCGTTACTCTGTATACTTTATCATTATCAACAATATTTGTTTCTTATTTGAATAATTTGTCTAGTGTTTCTTGCAATCATAGCAATTATGTCTCGCAATCACAAACAAACATTGACTCAGATTGCAAAGCGAACGTGGACCGACTGACATAATTGCTATTTTAAGTTCTAGATAATCTATTGTAACGTCTCCTTCTTCTTGATCTATTTTACAAGCGCAAGCAATCCGCCTAATATTCTGTATTTACTTTGTCCGTTTACTCATTTATCTTTGGTAATATTTATATCTACAGACACTTGTATAAAACAACTTAACAACAGTGTTTTTTTCAACTTGCTAAGCACTTAATTTGTAGCAAAATGGCTCAATGGATAAAGTTCAATTATATTAATAATGATGATAGTTGTTTGAATCCAGAGCTATAATATTAATTTTGTTATTTGTTTTTAAGTTTGTCGAAACGGCGCTAATAATCAATTTAACAACAGTACACTTCTTTTAAACGGTCAATTATGCTTTAACAGTACAACATGGATATTGCTTTTTTTACACCAAATTGACATTTATCATGATATGCGTACGTAGTCTATCATTGCGTCAGTATGTTGTATTCAAGTTGTTTATATCAACAGAATATTATACTAGTGTTCTGTGCTCTTTTTTGTATACATGTATACATCTTTTAATATCTTCCCCATGCTTAAGAACAATTGTAATAATAAAAACTAGAACATTTGTTGTTAAACTGTCTTTTATACGACCGTTTTATGTTAAGAAGCAAGAGAAACACTTACCTAATGTTCTTATTAAAAAGTTGTTTTGTAATGATACATATGTTTCAAATAAATCGATATTTTCTAAACAAAACAATGTTGCAGACAATGCAGACATGATTAAGTTTACATGCAGATTAATATATGCAAACAAGCACAGTCGGGATAACTTGGAACACACATAACAAGACATAAAGAACATCAAACATGAAAACCACCTTTAGTATGTCCAGTGATTTTCATTAGGCCTTTAAATCAGTTTTGCGCCGCAATAAACCTCTGATTTAATCAATATTTGATGACAAAAATTAATTTTATACTAAATCAACTTACCAGAATTCGACTAGATATTAAATGTTATAATATACACAAATGCTAATTTACGACTAACAACACCCCAAACTCTTCTTTGTATTCATTTACAGTGTGTTATATCAATTATCACAACAAATACAAACGCCAGAAACGTTTATGATGCTTGCATTCTTCCTATCAATCACATAATAGTTCAATATTATCAAACGAAGCAGTTTGTTACCGCCGATATGCAAATGGTCAATGAAAAGAGTTTTCGTGTTGTTTTTTCCGGATAACTCGTATATGGACTCGGTACAGAAATGTACGTGACCAATAAAATTCGATCATTCTATTCCAATTTAGTTGAATGTAAACCCAAATGTAATAGATATACTCCGTTGAAACCAATTAAAGATATGAATTAAAAATCGACTTGAAGTTTAATCTGGTTGTAGCATGAATAAAGTACACGTTTTAGTTTCCATTAAAGCGATTTGAATTATTACCCATCATAATCGAATACACAGATCCAATATTATTAATGGCATGTTTCTTTAAAATGAATAAAGCGAGACCATGATTGATTTAGCTTAGATATGTTTACAGATTTGTTATTTAAATTACAAACTGAGACACAACAATGCCACAAAAGAAGCGGAAATGGATGGTTAAAATCAACATTGGCAGACTAACCACAGCTTTGAGATATAAAAAAACATTTTTCGCTCAACACTCCGTCTTATCAAGGCCTACAATGTGCCAAGTGATATGAAATTCTGTCAACCCATGATGAAGAGAGTCAGGACAAACATTATTTGGACCAAATCTGACATTTGACCTGTAAGTTTGACCACACCTTTTTAGGTACCAAAATGATTATTTGTCGCGACACTCACGTGTCATCAGGGTAATAACTTATACCAAGTTATATAAACAATATCTTAACTCATTGTGCAGTAACGGTCAAGACATCCAAAGCCGAACGTACGCAAAAACACCGAACCAACAAGAGCCGGTCGAACCGGGTGATGCTCCCTGAATAGGTTTTGGACACAGGCAACACATTTTCGTTACTCAATATGTTGATCATTTCTGTACAATAGTTTTGAAATCCGACTTCAAATAACGAAGTAATGGGCCGGACACGATTTTGATGCAAGGTCATGCTGTGACCTTACCCTTCAAGGTAGCGACCCAAATGTTGCGCGCGACACGTCGTCTCAATATAGTGATCATTTCTGCGAAATAGCTTTAAAATTCAACTTCAAATAACGAAGTGATGGGCCGGACACGATTTTGCTGCAAGGTCATGTTGTGACCTTGACCTTCAAGGTAGCGACTCAAATGTTGCGCGCGCCAAGTCGTCTCAATATGGTAATCATTTCTCTGAAATAGTTTTAAAATCCGACTTCAAACAACGAAGATATGGGCCGGACACAATTTTGCTGCAAGGTCATGCTGTGACCTTGACCTTCAAGGTAGCGACCCAAATGTTGCGCTAGACATATCGCCTCAATATGGTGATCATTTCTATTAAAAAGTTTAAAAATCAAACTTCAAATAACAAAGTTTTGGGCCGGACACGATTTTGCTGCAAGGTCCTGCTGTGACCTTGACCTTCAAGGAAGCGACCCAAATGTTTCTTGCGACACGTCGACTCAATATGGTGATCTTTTCTGTGAAACAGTTTTAAAATCTGACTATAAATAACGAAGTTATGGGCCGGACACGAATTTAGGACATACGGACGGACTGACTGACGGACTGACGGACGGACGGACAGACGGACAACCCGGCGACTATATGCTTCCCCGAAAGTTTGCATAACTAAAATTGACAAAAAGTCAGTATTTTGTTAAAATTCACGTACATATGTTTACCAAACAAAACAGTCCACGTACAAAACATGTCGGCTAAATGAAGATTGTGTGTGTTTTATGGACAAACATCATGACTAAATATAACATTTGACCTCTAAGTCTGAACCAACCCTTTAAGGTATAAACGTATTTCTTTCTTTTCACATTGAAGTCTCACCACACTTTTGATGGTTTCAATTTATTCTTCTGCGCGGCTCTCTGTTTTATCAAGGAAACCATTTTGCCACATTATTACAAAACCAATCTATTCATGGTGAATATAAGAGCCGCGTTTGTTCGCTGTGTTGAGGACTGAGAGAAAACCAATGGAATAACAGAAACATTGTCGTGGACATGTTTATAGTGTACCAGCAAAAGCGGTGGTGAAGCAAGAACTGTAACCTCATTAGGCGGAAAAATGACCAGAACAATGGCTTACTAAGATGTCGGTCAGGCTCCAGGAGAGTGTATCATCTATGACAAAGAAACTGACAAAACTGGTGTTATTGCGTTTTATGCCATTGATGTACTATCCCTTTTAATGTAAACACCTAATTTCAGAACTGAGTAAATGAAAAACTAATTAATTTTATGCCAATACATTTTAGGTCGATATGTATTTTTTCTTAGTTCAGACTGTTTAACAAGCATATGCACATACCATTAACACGTTAAGACATTTTCCCAGTGTGACAGCTGCAAAACATTCTTCAACAACATGGTCACTTTTAGTGACCACTTTTAGTGACCATGCATGTGCTAAGTTCAGGACTTAGATAGAAAAAAGCAAAACATGTAAATATAAAAATCTAACTAAATTCCTTTGACGTATTGTTTTCACATTGCTTCTAATTCAATTGTATAAAATTATATATTATATAACTAATATAATTATATCAACCGACATTCTAAACATGCGTGATTCTCTGTTCATGAGTCTTACCAAGAAGTATAGATGACAAAATTTTCACAGATATTTGCAGGCAGACGCCTGGAGTTTAGAGGAGAACTTACTAGTACAATAGAAAGAAACATGCCGGTGATAGGAACAGATAACCACATCGCGTGATTACCATTGCCATTGTTTAGGGATGTGACACAACTGTTCGATGTTTATGGACCATCCAGCTTAGTGAGGGCTTTTCAATGGTCCAAAGATCTCTGAAATCGGTCCATAATTAAAAAAGCAATCAATAGAAACACTGCGGCATAATTGTGACCCCGAACAGAGAGAGCAATATCATTGAGTTACGCCTTTCTTATTTTTGGTCCAATCTGAGTGAGAATTGTATCATTGGGAAATCTGTTGATGAAGATAATGTCAATCAGATATTTTAGTATTTGTTTACAGTCAAACAATTTCAAGTGATACTTATAATAACATATAAACGGAATGTTATGTTAGCATGTTGATTCGTCGGTTTGTATCACTTCGAATCTCACGTGATATGACTTTACACAGGCAACGAGAAGTGAACCGAAAGATCAACATGCTAATGTTCCTTTTATTTTATACAGTTGCCATAACTTTTCTAATAGTTAAATTCCAAAAAACAGTTGATTTCTTCAGAACTTTACTCTCCATTCTAAAAAAGCATCGCTGTGATGTCACAACACGTTGGTTATTGATCACACAGGGTGGGGGTGTAAGACGGAAGTTTAATCCGTTACACACGATGGGAGCTGATACGGAATTTTCAATCTGGCTTGTTGTATACCATAGCTTGTAGTGTATACAGATCATTTAAACAAACACATACAAATCGTTTTTATATAAAACTTGTAGATTACCTCGAAACTATGTACTATCACGGGCAAATATCAAATCAGGTTAGTTTAGACAGCCCACTTTTTACTCACTGCAAGGTTTAAACTCGTTATATCTAGTATAAAACACAGTACGCAGTATCCATGGGTGTGTAAATCCGTGCGCAGTACGCAAAAGATCCGTACGCAGTACAATAAAATCCTGTTCTGAGACCTCTTAAGTTAGTGTGTTTAATATGAAATAGCGCGTAAGATGCTCAGATCGACATAAAATTGGAGATATTGGATTAGGCGTAGAAAAAAAGTTGTTTGTTTCCACTAACCCGACCGACCCTAATTTTTCATGCCGACCCTAAAGTTTTTTTCAGCTCAATTTCAGAAAAAAATCCTAATTAAACCTAATTTTGAGAATTTTTTCAATTTATTGCAGTTTTGTAAACAATTCATCAAGATAATGGTGTTTAACGTGCTTTTTTTAACCATTTAAACTAAAAATAACAAAAATGAACATGTTTGCAATATAAAAATGAGTAACTTTCTTTGAACAACGAAAAAAAAAGTTATGCCGACCGACCTTACCTAATTTTTTTGGCGATGTTAGTGGAAACAAAGAACATTTTTTACGCCTTAACTACGGTAACTACGATAGACAACGAGTATAACTCTGACAATTTAAGAAAACATACATATTTTCAAAGAATGAAAACATAAACCAATTTCAAAGAAAATACTATATAATGTTTTGTTCGTTACAGACGTTTGTAGAAATTCCCCCTGAAATGAGGTTGAGTTTTGTCGCGTATGAATATTCGTAAGTAGAATCAGATAACGCAAGATTTCTTCGTGTTGAATTGGCATTGCTACGATGTGTTAAAACTGTTTATGTTTGCCATGCATCAGATTGTATTCCAAAACACAGTTTTGCAAAAATTTAAACTTCAATATTTATCCTGTCTTCCTATAGGTTCGGCCACTGATTACCTGATTGTAAATTCCAGTGTTTTACTGCAACATGTATTCTTCGAACCATAGGTGCTTTTCTGTTTCAAAAGCGTCTGAAAACTGTATTATTTTCTTCTCAGAAAATGTCAAGGTGATTCTCATACATTCGTGAATTTTTATTGGCCGATAATTTTAGCGCTGCCAAAGATGCAAAGAACAGCAATCACATGTTACAAAAATATATATTTGACACCTTTATCCAATAATTGTCGAGGCAATCTTGGTTAAACTATTTTTTCGGCTGTATTGAAACAGCAAAGTTTACCAAAACCAAACCGCATACAGCTTAATTTTTTAACGTCATTTATAATGGAAAGTTCTATTATAGGTTTCTAGATAAAACTGAAAGTGGGGCATTATCAGGCATGGTGAAACTTAAAGAAATGAGGTCATACCACGTGGGTCTAAAAATAGTCGAAGTTACTGAAGAAGATTGAGATTACGAAGCGAAAGTAGAGGTTTTCAATATCAATTTCTGTTCTTTCAAAAACAAATAGTAGTAGTAAAACATATCTAATAGCAACAGCTCAGAAGCACCTAATATGATTAAATTTTGTCATAAAATTACAAGTCTTCTTTTATTTTTTTATTAATTTGACGTAAGTTCATTTGGGAAAATAATTAAGAAACATGTACTTACGCGGATATGTCGTAAATGACGTCATACTAAAATTCACGAACTTGTGTGAATGGCCGAAGCTATGAGAAGGGAGGAGATCCTCGCCTTTCTGTCTTTGTTCTTGTGATAAGGTTTATCACAAACAGGAATAATGCATTCTTTTGTGTTTAATATGTCATATTACCTGACAGTCCTTACCCTAATCCTTTGGATTAAAATTGCCCATGTACTGTTATTAAATTAAAATGATCATGATTCACAGTTGGGCAACTGTCATGTTGGTCTTAAAACAAGAATGATCGCAAACCGCGTGCATATTGAGTGAGCTAACCGAAACACTGTTTTGCTAACACACTTATTCAGTGTATTTAAAAAGATTGACAGCTGACATATCTTGATAACTTGATTTTAATACGTGACAAGCTATGATGAAACGAGAAATGTTTTCAATAAAATAAAACACATCTGAACAAAAATGCAATACTGACAATTTCCTTTAGCTGAAAAAATGACAAAAAGGAAGGGATTACGTTGTTTTGTGTGAATTCAGAGACGCAAATAAGGAGCAGAAGTATCTCAACGCAAACGTGAACCACACTCAGGTACCAACTACGGTAGTTTTAAAGAGAATGTGTCAATGCATTCCAAAACACAACAACACTATCGTGTATAATAATGAGATCATGATTAAAAGTTTACGCCATTTTCACGACGATAATTATGTCATATCACCAAGTTACCAGCTTCTCTTGGTTTAATATCACATGCGACTTACCGCATCATGACAGAGGGACGACCACCAGAATTAGCATTTTTTTAAGACTATGCATCACTTTGAAAGTATGCCACTCCCGGTGGAGCCCAAGGCCCACGGGTACGTTATCTGATCAGTTGGACCATTACCAACATATCCCAACATATCCCAACAGGCTTACAGATTACAGATAACTATCTGCTAGAAATAATGAAACATTTCCACAAATGATTAGTTGTACAATAATGTCCCTGTGTATTGCGTTTCATTCCTCTATATTTATTGGATGCAATGTGGTTTTTAAAAACACATAAGTTGCCAATAAGGGTTGGGTCGGTTGGTAGGACAAAACAAAATTTCATAATATATTGTTATTAAAGATCTGGGGCACATGATGTTTTACTAATTTGTTTACACTTCTGAACATGGCGAAACAACACGAAAGCTAATCTTGGTAACTGGAGTATGTAGTTATACTGTATAATTATAATATCTCCGCTTAACTTTTGAGTTGTTGGTTTCCACGATAAACACGTATTGAGGCAGTTTTCGTCATTTTTCTTTTGTGAAAACAATGCATCAGCTGATGGCGCGTTTACTTACAATCAATGCCTCAGTATATTAAACTGATGAAAGGGAAAGCCCTCAGGAAGCATAGCCTGCACGAGAAAAAAGCAGCCTCGGTTTTATTGAAGCTGTTCATCAGTAGTAATGAATGATGCCACACCACTGAC
>Ga0224511_10001266_pt1 | contig 14844 bp, 6 predicted proteins | sample SF_May12_sed_USG_2_FD_169988 | JGI IMG/M metagenome (GOLD analysis project Ga0224511, IMG submission 169988) | Sediment microbial communities from San Francisco Bay, California, United States - SF_May12_sed_USGS_8_1 | ecosystem: Environmental > Aquatic > Marine > Sediment | place: USA...
TTTTGTGTATCTTTCATTGGCATACAGAACAAAAACATATCGTAAGTATCAAAATATTCATATACTACTTTTTAACTTGAGGGCGATTTTCTCAGAGCCTGGGTCATCTTCACAACATGGCAAGCCATTCCTTTTAAAAGGAAATTTTATAATATTTCAGTTAGAAATATCTCGCTTAATGTGCATTTGTTGGCATAAGTTTTTTTAATCGATACACTTACTTTTGTGTTTCCTACATAATTTTAATTAGTGTAAGAATCAGACATATACTCTTTAACGTTTCACTTTGTCGCCCCATATGATTCGCAATTAAAACATTTGTGTTATGGTAAATAGACACACACATAGCTTTTTCTAGACGATCAAATCAGAGTTTTGTCTCTGTGTAGGATATTGAGATATATGGCTCACGTACATCTTTAACAATTTTGTGTCAAATGCGAGTTTGCAATGAAAAAAATGACAAACGTGTCATATAATTCTAATACGCAAACATTCTACCGCAAAACCATTTAGCAGTTTTCATTTTGAAAGAGTTTTATGGAACCCTCTGAAATAGACCGTTCTATAAAGTAATTTTTCGTATTAAGTTTCTATATATCTATCGTTGATTTTGCTTGTTTTTGTTCTATTGAATGTCAAGTAATGGTCTGAAATCTACATGTACAGTTAACCCAACGTTGGGAGTGCTTATGTGCTCTCTGGAACAGGGTACCAATTAAGACCAATTAAACATTGACTTCTTCAATAAAACCTATTAGAAAGTATTAATGTGGAATGATTCTTAACAAATACATTTGTCATACTATACCCTCTTGTGGGCGACAATTTATGGTGTTCTTCTGGTAAAACAAAATCTGTTTATGTTTTTATCGCCCACGGAATTTAAAGATAATTGCAAGCTTACCCAGAATAATCTTTTGCTAATAAAGCATCGACGTTTGATAAAAGATGAAATCAAACCAATTTTTGAGTTATACTTTCTTATGATGTCGTGCATGTTTGTAATAACTGCGTTTTACGTAGTATTGAATAATTGGTAACTTTATTGAAAAAAAGGAAAGGCATACAAGGTTTTTTCTAATACTTAGATTAAACGATCAAGCCTTTGCACCAACTTCGTATTACTCAAAACAGACTTGGCATTACATTGCACATTTAGTTTGCAACTTGTTTATTTAACCGTTGAACATACTGCAGCATGATATCACATTTCGTTAACTGGACCACCTAAGGTTTATGAAGAATATTGTACATGTATAATAAACAGTAAACCATTTTCTTTTATGTTATAAAAATGTCTTTTGTCGTTGTTGCTATGAAAAACATGTGGCCAAATGCAATTTTACATTTTTGTTTTGTTGTTTTACTAAGCTCGAAAGGTATATGACGCTGTCCTGAACAACAAGCAAAACAAAACCAAACAATAAACAACTGGAAACATGTCGATAAATGAAAACTGTCAAAATAAAAACACGTTCTACGAGAAAACGTTTTTAAAAGACTTTGTTCTTTTCATATTTGCATATCCGGAAATCATTCTACAACATACACATACATAATGATATTACATTACCTGACCACTTGAACTGCTATTGCAAATACTACATGACGTAATTGTAGGCTATATGTCATAATAACCCTGTGTTTTAATGAAAAAAATGCCTTCCAATTGTTGTTGGACTCAACTTTGGTTTTGTCAAACTTCTGTATTTTGAAGAAAACGAAAACAAATTAAAGAACATGTTTATTAAGGACAGGTCGTGTCATTTTACTCACATCCTGTTTTCACACAAAGACAATGACGTCAAAACAATATGATTGTTTTTAATAAACGCCTTCGAAATTCGACAAAATATGCAAAATTCACATCTTGCGAGTGTTTGTAATTCTGAAACAAAACACACAATATCATGTATGAGGTTGCGTACATATCGACAAAAAATATAATATTTTGTGATTTTCAACAGACGTAATGTTCTTGTAAAGGTTGTTTTATTCTTTGAAGGTTTTGCAGCGATATACTGTTTGAGATTAACTATGTCGAATATTATCCATTTAATCATACAAGTATGGTCGAAATTAAATATTTTGCATTCAACACGACAACGTCGTGATTAGCTTTTAATGTAAAATGATTATTAACAAAACACATTTAACTACCTGTTCCAATGTCGTTTCTTTGATTCCCAACTGACGAACAGATCCGCGTGACAATAATGCAGTTTTACGCTACGCCACCTTTGGAACTAGAACACATTACAATTAGTTTTCAGAAGAGGAATAATTGCGCCATGATAGATAGTTTTGTTAAAAAATATTTACAAAACCTTTCACTAGGAAATGCTTCTAGGTTATTACAAAAGGTCATTTAATAGATATGCCCTGATTCTGCAAAAGCCAAGACTTAAGATAAACTCATTAGAGTTTTAATGCATTGATTTGTCAGATGGGACCTTCTCTAATTAAATATTCTTTATATTAAAACCCATAAACACAGACGCACAAGTTTGAGTACTTAGAACGCAATGTTTGAAACGAAGGACCACTTAGTATGACAATCTATGAATTCAAATGCTGGAAAGAAGACAAACACTGGGCAATACCTTAACGTCATTAGAGAAAAGCCGGTAATGGTTTAGCCCGTACATACATCTTTTTAACATTATTGTATAACAGTTAAATCATTCTACCACACAAAGGGCATGGTATCTTATTACCAACCACTTACAATTTTCTTTCCACAGAACCATGTAAATTTCTTTCATAAAAAGGATACATGATTGATTTACGGTTCTATTCGTTTGGATTAACTTCAGAATTGCAGGAGTGTTTTAACATTCAAATTGTAAACAAATGATCCCTAATACAGACTATTAACATAATCAAACCGTTTAAAAATCACGTCACAAATGGACTTTACACAACTGTCAATACCATCTAAAGATACACTGACAACACAAATTGTCATAATGTGAATGAATGAATTGCGCTGCCAATAAAAGAAAGCAAAATAAACACACAACCGGTTCGAGTCCGGTAAATAGGTTGCTTCTTCGGAGAACATGTACCAGCATGTTTTTTTTTCATTTATGAAATAATGCTAATGTCTTTTGTACATTTATATATTTACACATAAGATATATAAAATAAAAGAAATCATTGCTAGACACCAAGAAGCATATTGATAAATCAACAAAAAGGCAACGTTCTAAAACAAAACAAAGGTTTTCATTAACTTTGTTATGTCAGTATGTTTCAAGTATTGGGTATCCGGTAAATTCCTCAACGAAAAGCAGAATTTTACCTCACCTAACCACTTAAATGCGAGTGCAAAACGTTGTTCATTGAAGCCACTAACAAAGTATTTTACTGAAAGAGCCATCCTTTCCATTGCTCTTTTAATTTACAGTGCATTTTGTTTGTAAAATATCCGCATTTAAAAGGAAAAATCCCATTCAAATAATGAATTTGACTTAAAAAAATCAAATTAAAGGATGATCGCTAAATATGGAATGAAAATAACATACGTCTTTAAGTACACAACCCACCGTACAAATAATACTACTCACCCAACGTTGCCCTTAATTCCAGTCAACAGATTAACGACAGACCAACAATTAGCATCGTATCCGTAACAGTCGTTTCAGAACATTAAACAGGATCGACTTGTAGAGCTACTTCCATGTTAATGCTTTACTATCAATTTATATAAAAGTGTACATGCAATACATGTACGTGTTAGTTAAAACACGTAGTTATATGGCTATTGTTTGAACACAAACATTACAATTACAATGGTAATATTTGTTGTGTTTTTACACATTTGTATGTAAATATTTATATGCTAAAATTAAGTTATATTGCAAAATCTCCGTGTATAATAATTATTGTGACTATTGCAATGTTGTTGTTTTTTAATTCGTACATGTCTTTGAAAGTTGAGTTATCATGCACAAACGTTAACCAAAACATCTTGCGCTTTGGTTCGCAATGAACAGTTCCCATCGGTCAACAATTATCATTTAAAACACATTGTCAATATTCATCTGATGGAATATAGATGTGATTGTCAGGTGAACTCTTACCTAGAAAATACAAAAGAAAGCGTACTTCCAGTTTGTTATAACCCTTATCACACGATCAAATGAAAAGTACAGAAAGAGAATGAGATCGAAGTTTTGCGGAACTGTGCATTGACCTTAATTACGAAGGTAAAATCCATCCTAGCATACCGTGTTCGGTAGTAATTTGTAAACGATAGCCAACATAACCTTTATTCAACCTCAATAAAGCTAACAAGTGAAATTAGACCTAATTTATCTACGCGTGACTGAGTTTCTTTACCCAAATGACCCACTTTCGTTAGTATGACAGAAAGTCTACGATTTTATGGCAATTACAATCAACTATAAGTTTACCATCAATAATAATTTTACAGATGACTGACGAACATGGTAGATGAACGCATTAATGTATACCTACCACTACAGAGAGTGTCATGTTGCTTACGTTAGAGAATGCCACGAACAATTAACTTCTTTTATGAAAATGAAGCGTGCTCTATTAGAATTTTAAATATCGTTATTGAGAATTTTTAATGATGAAGAGACTTTAAGGCGTTTTTGTAAATTGTAAATTGCCATACAACAGACGATAAACGTAAATTAAATATTAATAATGTACTTATTATTACATACTGTCATAAAGTAATGATTCATTAACATCAGCATGTTATAAAATAATAATCCTCAGGTGTTTGTAAACAAATGAAGTTGATTAGCAATAGATATGTTTTAAAAAGTTAATGTTGATTATTAGAAATCATGTTACCATCAACAGTATTGCAATGAACAGTTATCCTTTAAGGGAAACCCAATGTCTATTTGTTAACAGAAATATAAACCTATGTTGAAGTAAACGTGTGCTTAGTTATTTCTGATCATTGGAATATTAACTTTTTTTTTCATTGAAGTTTATTAATGAATGGAAATAGAGACGTGCATATTGCCTTGTGAACTTGATCTGTAATTGCAAGGTAAACTGTTTAAAATTTGACTCCACTTGCAAAGATAAAAAGATATTCATTCCACACTTTATTCACAGTTTCAAAATCATTAGAATTACTTTAAATAACTCGGGTAACGTTTTCATAAACACACTTAAACATTACATGTGCAACATGATGCACTCTTTTTTTACGATCAATGGTCAATACTTTCGGAAACAGTTGCCTTACAGTTTATGCAACACAAGCATTTTCTTCAAAACGTGTTTAATACCCTATAGGGACATGTTGCTTTAGTCGGACGGACATTATGGACATGAAAAATATTCTTACAAGACAAAGATCGTTTAAGAGCACATCAACGATGTAAGCAACGAGGCCATAATCACAACACAAACACGCGAGTACAAATGAACATTCGAGGACCACCTAACTAAAAGTGTGCCATACACAACAGAACATATAAATGCATTAACTGAATTATTTTAATACCAGAACTTCTTTAGTGTTTACATTGACTCTATTGAGTTTACTGTGGAGACATGCCGCCGGTGGTATTTAAAAAATAACACCTACGAACCATATTGAAATCGCGCCAGGGTATTACAATTGATATCAATAGGAGGATGTTAAAACATGCAGATAGTTATGCAAAATAATGGTCAAGGAGCTCTTCGAAGTATGACGTAAATCGTTTTAATATCAAAACAACGGTTAACTTTAACAATGTTGCAACCATGGATTCAGTGCCATATTGTACAAACTTGTTATTTGTGTTAATGTCAAACAGCGGCGAGGTTAATGTCAGTGGTATCTTTCCGAGATTTGTTTACTTTAACATATTGTCGGGGTTACAGACCTCACGAATAGTGTCTGTTGATAAACTCAGTTATATTATATATAATAAAATAAGTGTTAACATTTACAGTTTGGTATCTAAAATCTTAGCACAAATCACTTTTGCTAGCTATGGTTCGTAAGTACAAGCAAATCGAACATCAATTTGAGAGTAAATTGTCAGTACTAACTTACATGACCTTTAGATAACCTTAAAGAAATAAAGGTGAAACAAGACCTAATTTATATACGCGAGACCGGATTTTTTATCCTAATGACCTACTTCCGGTAGTATGCACGGAAGACAAAGTCAACCATAAATGATTTTATGAAGTTCACTGTTCTGAAGCTATTGTTTCTTGTACACATTGAACTGAAGAATGTCGCGATTGTCCATGAAAAAACACACTTCATAGACTCACGAATAATGAACATGTTTGTGAATGTTATGAAAATGTTTTTCCCATTTAAAACCCCTGTGATTGGCGAGGTAAAAATTTAGACATTAGGACAATTATTTCAAACATATATCCCGTTATTGATTTAAAATCAATCATATTAAAAGAACCTTTTACAAGTCCATGACTCATGCATAGTACAACAATTTCAAATCTAGTGCGTTTCCAGCTTTTGTCTTAAGTATCAGCACAATATAAAAATAGCATTTTACACACCGTATGTATAATTCACCTCTGTTTTGAATTATTCATGTATATGTGTCTTGCATTATCTCTAAAAGTACACAACTAATGTCCTTGTAAAAACGACACCATCAAAGGTCAGGAAATACTCCTATTATTCTGACCCAAAACATGCTCTTCCTTGAGCATTTTTAATCCATCCTTAAATACACTGACGGGACTTTTTATTTTTCCAATCATTTCATGAAAATCATTGTAACAAGACAAACAACCGTTTAAGTGCACATCAATGTTTTAAGCAAGAAACATAATCATATCACAAACACGATCGTACAAATGAACATTACAAGACCACTTAACTAAAAGTGTGCCATACACAAAAGGGAGATATAAATGCATTAACTGATTTATTTAAAAACTCCAAGCAATTACGTGTACCATTCGAATTGTTTTGTTCTATTGTTCTTCTCGGGAATTCTTAAGACTTTCGTCATTGTGTATAAGAAACCTTTTAAATTTCCTGTGGAGATATGCCGTCTGTGATATTTGATAAAATCACACCGTCACATAATAACTTGACCTAGCCCCAGTGATAATAACTGATATCAACAGGACCATCACAAACTTATCATAATTAAAAAAACTATGTACCAGCAATTAGACGAAATGTGATGTGAATTTGAAAAAAGGAAAGTCCTAAGGACCCTTAGCTAGCACGAGGAAAATAGCAGCCTCGGTTTTATTGAAGCTGTTCAGGAATGTCAATGCCACCCTACTGACGCCTCATGAGCGAGACTCTATTTTCAAATGTAAACGAAATAAAAATCATGATCCCAGAGGAAGAGACAAAAAATACATATGCACACAATTATGTGGTACGGGGTGATATTTTAAAGCCGCCACACAAACACCAATTATGGTAAGTTAAATTAATATGAGAAGTCATTTTGTTATCAACGCGTTATCAAACGTTGGTGTATTTTTGTCTACGTGTATATATGATGCCAAAACGTTTAATTATAGATTGTGTTTATATAGTGTATACACCCACAATCTATAATTTAAAGTTCTGCCATCAGATGAAGGATAGAAAGGGTTTATATATACATATATGGTATTGTTTAGTGTATATATCTCTGATGTAATACTGCAGTGGCAGTGGTAGTTATTCTAAGAAACAATGTCATTGACGTCAGTACTCTGTGCGGCACTTTTAGAAACGGCCATATTTATAAACAGAACATGTAATTATGACTAAACATGTTCTAATGCAATGCAACTTAAAAACTTTTTTTGCAACCTACAGCTTTCTTGACACGACATGGTATTGTCTACGTATCTGCACGTTGTCATATACAGACAATAATAGGATTAGTTGTATTTTATATCGACATATCTGTTTACAACAGCGGTTTTGTCGCAAAAGTAAGTTAAAAGTCGTCACTTGTGGGTTTTATGACTTATTAGACGTCTAAGCCAATTTAATGAGACACGAAAACGTATTTAAAATTGATTTACTTTGCTCTATTTCAAATAAAATAAAACATAACTAACCACTGAAGTGATGTGTAAACAGCAATCAGAAGCGCGGTCGTGACACTTAAAAGAACTAGAGCACAGAATTTTGGGTTGGAAAGTACTTACCTAAAAATAAAATTAAGACATGAGTCTCAGTGAAGATATGTGATGTTCAATGTCTGACTATATTATGACAACATATTCAAAAAGATGAAAACTGAAGTAAATCTTCTTAATGTCCAAGATTGAATGTTGTATTGAAAAATATCTTGGTTATTGCATAGTTTTATTAAATTATTTATAATGTTCAGGTAGTTAAGACTGTTTTCATTTTATGCGCAAACAGTGCTCTAGAGGCTTGAAAGACATATTGTGACATTTGTTGTAAAATGTTGGGGTTACAGCGCCAAAACAATATGTTTTATTTCACCACTTTTTTTACCACTATCGTATTGCTTATCCGGGTGAGAGGCACATATTAAACATGCATTTGTAAGAAGTACGGCAATAAGGCAGTGCAGTTATTTATTGTAGAATTTTATTGATATAAATTTCGATGATCCAAGATATATATTAAAGATATAGTGCCTGTGTTTTTCTAAAACTATACAATTCCAAAAAACATTTTCTTGTTTTCAAATGCATATTCGGCAAATAGGTTCTGCTTCAAGTCAACGATATACGAATGAAACTACGTTGCAATATTAAGCTCTGAATATCAATCATGTAAAAGCTTTGATAACGTATATGGTCACAGTTGATTTCTATAAAAGATTAAATTCACGATTTTCTATACGTCTGTGCAGAAAAAGTCTGTTACACCTTCTGAAGATATCCCGTGCTATTAACGTTCATGGAAGTTATTACTTAAATAATAATATGATATGTTGAACTAACAGACACAGCGTAAATTAGTTCATTGACATGTCAAATTGAAATGCTATTTCTCAAATAAGAGCTATGAACTACGGGGGCATATATGTTTCTGATATTTACATTGTGTTATTATAACTGTTATATTACATGTTTTATGACATTTAAGGTATTACTGGAATATTTATATGATACGTTGCACTTACAGTCATAGCGTCTGTTAATCCATTAACATGTCAAATTGAAATAGGAAATGAAGCTTCATATTTCCGTTTTTATGGCAAACATAAGAATAAAATAAACTCAGTTATCTGATGCATTTATCAGTATTGTATTTCCATACACCCATAAATGCAAATAAACCAATTCATTAACATGATACTTTTTGTACAACAGGACGACGGAAGTACTTTTTTGCCGCTTTGTTATAAGACGAATAATGCTACATTTCACAAAACATTATAGTACTAATAACATGTATTGTTTAAAAGTTTACTGTGTACATGTAGCAACGATACAAAATGTAATAAGGCATGTGTCCCGCTCTGCCAAACAAGAGGTCATGAGATATCCGGTCGAGCCAAATAAGCTATTTGGTGATTAATTCACGTTATGAGTCCACTTTTCCATCTCTAACCCAGGTGAGGCAAGGAATAAGATACTGAAGGTGCTCTTGGTACTTGTAGCGCTGACTTAACCACGCATACGACAATCACGTGACTTTTGTTATGGTACAGTAGGTTTTACAAACAAGTTATCAGGAAGCTAATTGTCAAATACTGCTTTTTAGCAATACATGTGGTAAATCAGTAAATCGACAAAATTGTGTTTTGGACTATGGGGTGGCTAGCACGTGATGTCTATTAGTGTAACGATTGTGATAATGTTGTAGAAACGCCGTGGTGTATCCAAACGGCCAAACAAAAATAATAATAGTATACACAGTTAACAAACACACAAATACACATGCACAAACAATACATAATATGTAAACAATGATATCTTAGACGCATTTGATACGCAAGCCCATTATCATAGGTGCAGCACATTGAAAGGTACCAAAGTAGAAGCAGAATGTTTTGTTCAGTTAAACAGTTTGATAGAAGTATCAGTGTACAGACGTACAGCGTTGATTTTAATTATGATCAAGGATAGTCATTCTTACATTCCATCTTCCAAAACCCGTTAAGCTTCAACGCTAGAATGATAATCAATTATATGATAATTATCTCAGTTTTCTCCATCTTTCAATAAAATCACCCATGTGTGCATTACAGAAAGAAGCACCTGAATTGTGCAAGATGCTCCCGATATGTCAAACAAAGGAACATCTTATGCGATAATACCGTAAAATCCATTGAACTATTAACTGTGTGTTCCAAATATTCTAATTTTAAGGGTCCTCGCATTACACACGTTATGCATTCTTCACCTCCGTTGTGTATTACATGTACCATTCATTACCTCCACATGTACATGTACGCGGCTAGTGTTCTACCAAAAGCAACACGTGACTGGTCAACATATTCGGCCAGAGAACATTTATCGTATATTGAACGCGAGTCTGTGGGTATTTCTTCGACCATGTTGTAATGCACTATTGCGACATAACGCTTAAGTCGGGCGATCATTCTAGGAATAACATGAAAATCATTGTAACAAAACAAATAAGAGTTTTAAATACAAGGCAATCAACACCAAATCATTACAAACACACAATAGTAAAAATGAACATTAGAAGACCACTTAACCAAAATGTATGAATACACAAAAGGGACGAATAACGGCATTAATGTATGACCTTCCTAATGGACTATGAAGGATACACATTTGTATTTTTTATTAAAAAACAAAAGGTTTTTTCATTAAAATGTGATATATATTATGCTTGTACTTTTCAACCGTAGAAAAATCTTTTTAAAATGCAAGTTACCTATATTTGCTTAAATTTAATTAAAGGGAAGTAATTTTACACCTTATTACCTCCCTTAAATATGAAAAAATGTAAATTTCAATCTTGTTTATAAAATCAAAAATCCAAAAACTGAGAAAATTTGTGCGGTGGATCGTCTTAAAATGGCATATATTTAAATAAAAAAGGTTTATAAAATCTCTTCCTAGCTGCAAATATGTGAATCCATTAGGAAGGTCATACCTTAACTGGTAGTGTTCAAGACTTTTAGTGTACCATACGACTTGTTTGTTTCGTTCTTCTCCCATGAAAATCAAATTATTTATTGTTTATAAGATCCATTGTGAGCTTGATATGTCGTCTGTGGTATATAAAAAGAAACTGTTACCGACACAGGTGATTACAATCAGGGGTGGCGAAATCAAGTGTCCGTGTTGTCCGAGTCGTACATTTGTTGCTCCGGACAAGTTACTTTTTACAGTTTACTTGTCCGTACACAAGTGAAAAATCTGATGTCAAAGTGTTGAAAATCCCAAAACACCTTTTATTTCTGAAAAGGTTGCAACCGACATTAAAGTTAAAGGAGAAGGGAATCATTTTCTAGTTATCGATCTTATTAAAGTTTCAGTAATTTACAAATAGGGTGGGGGGGGGTACTCTTAGCCACTACATGTACTATGTCAAATTTTTTAGTTGTCTCCCAGAAGTTTTGACATACTATTTTGCGACCACATTTGCAGATGATGAATCGCTTTCTTATTAAATCATTGTTTTTAGAAAAAATGATCATGAAGAACTTAAGCACAAATATACATTTAAATAAAAGCACCGTTTAATGATCACATTGAAAGAAACAACAGAACATTAGTCACAGACATGTGTCTATGAGTTTTGAAGTGAAAATATATAAGATTACAAACTAATAAATAATTTCATTGCAGAATTAAATAGTTTACGAAATGTTTAATAATAAATTGCAGTGAAATTATCATAGTAATTTTGTGAGATAGCATTATAAGTGCATTCATTAAATCATTGATGTTAAAATACTTGCATGTGTATGTGTTAAAGTACGGACAAATAGTGCATTGGTACGGACAAGTGTTTTACCACTTGTCCGTGGACAAGTACACATTTTTGAGATTTAGCCACCCCTGATTACAATTGATATCAATTAGCTCATATTTACACAGATTTATGATTATATTAACTTATTTTGTAATCGAGGCGTTCTTCAAAGGCACGTACAAAAGCAGCACAACAATTTGCAAAACGAGGAATATGCTTTAATTTTAAATATACAAACATGTATAGGGGCCTTCATTTAAGCTCATTTGTCAAAAATGAATACAACTTCTTTATAACTGGTATCATTATCACTGATACAAAGGTATCACATACAGGTGGTACTGTTATGTTTATTTACCTCTGTAAAAATAAACTTATGCCAATCATAATTTTTTATTTCAATATTTAGCTTCAGAATATAACTACATTCCTGACAATGGCATTGTCGTCATTGCGCCATACGTGACTTTCAGATAGTATAAACCTGTAATTTGTTCAAACATGTTCTAATGGAATGTACCTTTAAATAGTCTTTATTTCCCACTGAAGCTGTCTAGACACGACATACTGTTTTGACATCTTCACTATTCCATATACAAAACATTGATGTTATTTTGTCTTTTATATTGACGCTTGATGGCTTTTCGTGATCCATATCAATTAAATAAAACATGGAAACTTCTACGAACAATATTTCATTTCGCACTGTTTTAAATAACATAAAACATAATGAACCACTGAAGTGACATGTAAACAGTAATTAGACGACTTTATGTGGCACTTTAAGACAACTAGTGACATTTGTTGGAATGCATTGGAGGTTTACAGGCTGCACAAATGAAATTTGTTTAGTGTATCACCACAGCAAAAAAAAAATAAGACGATTATTAACGTATATATTAAAAGGTTAAGTATTCTATTTTTATTAGTTTTATTGATACACATATAGATGGTTCAAGACACATTGAGAAGTCAAGTGCACATGTTATTATCAAACCATTACCGGCAAAAGTAGTCTACATTATATTTAATATTCTGAAAATATCTAACCTACGGTCCGGTTACATAACTTTTGTGTTGTATTTGTTCACGGTTACACTCGTTCACTACCACCGGACCCAAAAAGGCGAGTAACCAGATACTGCGGTATGTAAAGATTCTGCGAAATTAGGCTGAATGACCGCCATGAGAAGACAAAATCACTGTTGTCAACGGCGTAAAGACAAACCAGCCAAAGCCGTCTATTGTCCAACCAATTGACAGTTGATCTAAAGTACATGCGTCTGCACGAAACTGCCCGGTTCATGGCGGACCATATAGTTGATTCATGCAGTTATTCGCTGTAGAGGCAGGTGGCGCATATTTTCTATCATGTGTCATACAATTACTCCACATGAACGCAGCCAGTCTTGTGTTCAGTAAACACGAACGTTAGCCAAGCACAGTTCGCCTAGCGAACAGGGTAATTGAACGACGCGTTCGCCGCGGAAGTTCGCATGCGAAGGCGTACTACCTCACTAGTGAGTTCGCGACTGTTAGCGAACGTTTGCGGCGAACGGTGCGTTTAGTCACACGAGTTACCGAACGTTCGCAGTCGTTCGCGAACACAAATGCTTACTTAACGCACTGCTGGTGTTTATGTTCTTGTTGACATTGGCGAACACTCTAAAGATGCCCTCTTATGTTTGGTAGCACTAGTAAATAGTCACGTTAGATTGTAAATATGCTTGGGAAATGATCAATTCAATGTGCTATAGAAGTTAAATACGTACATGCACTTGTATACTGGCACCGTTAACATTAATCCTTTTAATACGGGCTTCAGGATATATCAGCTTATAAAGTAGACAAAAGGCACTTTACGAAGTGTCCTTTGACCCAGTGAGATAACTATGTAACGTAAGCCTGACGAACATTAATTGCGTAACATAAACTTGCTATAAGGAAATACTAACATATAATTGATGTTATTTAACAAATACAACTATAATATCCGGTTGTATGTGTGTTTTATATATTTACATTGTATTATATTAGATGTGTTTTTACATTTCATGTTTTACTTTAATAACATGATATGTTGCACTTACAGACATAGCGTAGATTTATCCATTAAAACGTCAAACTTAAAGAGGAAATTAGGTTTCATATTTCCATTTTCATTGCAAAATAAAAATAAAATGCAGTTAACCGATACACTTATCCGGCTGTGGTTATTTTATATGTCTGTTTTACCAAAGTGATTTTAACCAACGTTGTGAACATGCCACTACTGGTTCACTATGACTACGGAAGTACATTTCGTCGCGTTGTTATAATTCGTACAATAAACGAATAATTATAAACAGATACCGTTCTATTTTTATCATCAAAACATTGTCAACACTTGTTACATACTTTTATGAATAAAAGGGTATTACTGGACACTAGATTGTATTTATAGTATTGCTTGCATAATTTATATTTTTTTTACTAATTTAAAAAACAAAATAAAAATCATTGTTCAATTTGCATTTGGCATTTGCCACGTAATTTGATTTGGGCATACACGATATATATAACAAAACATAATGACAAATAGGCTTGTATTATATTCAATTTGCTTGTATACCTTTATTTTCTATTCAAAATTGATAAAACGATACAAACCAAATTACAACAACAACCGCTGATTCATACACATATTGCGATGTGATATGTTTTATTAATTAAAAATATGGCATATTTTAAAGCGTTATTGATATTAGAATTCGGTCTTTCTATTAAAATTATTTTGTCAAGCATTTTTAATATTTAAAGTGTCGGAACGACTGCAGTTTCAATAAAAGCTTAAATTAAGGTATGACCATCCTAATGGACTATGAAGGATACACATTTGTACTTTTTATCAAAAAAATAAACAAGTTTTTTCATTAAAATGTGATATATATTATGCTTTTACTTTTAAACCGTCGAAAAATCTTTTTAAAATGCAAGTTGCCTATATT
>Ga0224511_10001268_pt1 | contig 14837 bp, 8 predicted proteins | sample SF_May12_sed_USG_2_FD_169988 | JGI IMG/M metagenome (GOLD analysis project Ga0224511, IMG submission 169988) | Sediment microbial communities from San Francisco Bay, California, United States - SF_May12_sed_USGS_8_1 | ecosystem: Environmental > Aquatic > Marine > Sediment | place: USA...
TGACAATGGGTGGGTGGGGGTGAGTGCAGCGTACTAACGATGGGAGGGTGGGGGTTATACTGACCTTGGTTGGTTGGGGGTGGAGGTGTGGGGTCCCTCCGTGGGTCACTAAGTGAGGCACTCAGGGACAGCTGGCTGAATCCCTCGAAGTTATCCGGGTCCGATGTCGGCTGCTGAATCACCGATCTCTGCTCAACAAACAGAGAACCATATAATGTGTGACATATATGTAGGTGTGTTCTACCACAGTAGAAATTAGAAACAAATTTGGGTCTAAAATGGTCACAACTTTAACTAAACTCAGTAAAAATATGTAAGTTAAGAAATTTGAATTTCATTTCTCAATTAAACACAAAAGCTATAATGAGTGTTCATTATCAGATAAAATACAAAATTCACAAACCACTTATTAACTACAAATTATTAGATCATGTCTAGATGACAAAGTCAGTTTCATTGAGATTTAACAGCAAACCACATAATGAGAGCTATTAGTATTGGCACCTCTACACCTTAAATTACAATGCAAACTACCAGCCAACAGATAGAATCTAATAAATACAATACATTCAACCAGCTTATTTTGATTTTAATGATAGCTTTAAAAGTTTGAATTGCATAATTACAAAATTACCACATAATGGTTTGAATCAGGTGCCTTATATTTACAAGAAGACAACATAAGGAAACAAACAGAACTCACGGTTTCTTGCTGGCCACCAGTGACTGTGGTGACTGTCAGGTTTCCCCCTGACTGGGGTGTGAAGCCAGTGGCTAAGGCAGTAGGTTGAGTGAACAATGGTTGTATCTGGGGGCGGGCACCACCTGCCCGGGCCAGGGACGTGGGTTGGGAGTCTGGTGTCCGTGTCCGAGCCCGAGTATGGCCGGTTTGAGCCAGGGAGGTGACACCTGGCTCAGCGTTGGAGGCTCCACCAGGGACAGAGGCTGGGTTGGCAGCTGGTCTGGCATTCTGGTTGGGCCGCTGTTCCTCCCTGGAGGCCGGTGGAGGGTTTCGTGCTGCCGCTGCTGCAGCGGGTGCTGCTGCTGCCGCTCGCCGTGCCTGGTTCTGTCGTGCACGCTCAATGTCGTCGGCAACAATGGAAATGTTATGGCGTATTCCCTCGCCTCGGTTCCCGTGCAGAAGGGGACAGTTGGGGGACAAGCGACGATGTTCTGCCTCGACGTCATCAAACAGCTGCCACTGGTCGCGTTGAACGCCACAAGCAAAACACCGCGTGGCCGCTGGACCCTGCTCTGGCTCATGGTAGAAGCCATTCCGCGCTAGAACAATTCCATTCCCCTCACCCTGGTATTCTGAGAACGTGATAAACCTCAACCACTCATACTGTCGCTGTTCTTCTACAGTCAGTGGTACACCTGTGTTGATTCGGTTGAAGTAGCCATGTAGGCCATACACACACTGGTTCTGGGGAAAGAAATGCCTAACAAACAAAACTCTTTTTGTAACCTCTTTGGATGCTGCTAATTTTCTTTCATTGTCACATATTTCATTCATCAAAGACCTCCATTCTGACCAGGAGATACGTTCAGCTGAACTGGGTAATCCAGAGTCAAATTTATTTGCTGGTTTGATTTTGTACTGGTGACTTACACTATCATCATCAGCTTTACTGACCCTATACCTAAATGAACCTTCTGGGTAAGGCTTTCTTTCTGGAAAATGTTGAGTGCAATCAGAATTGGGAACTTGCAAATTTCTTCCACAATGCTTGCAAAACTGTTTCAAATAGTTAAACCAAAAAGATCTGTCTTGTGACAAGGCTGTGGTGTCATCATCTGTATCAGAGCTTTCTGATACCTTTGAAGGCCTTGAAAATGAACCAGATTTTCTTACACTCTTCATTAGCCGGTGAGACTGGCGTGTGGGAAACCTCAAATGGGAAGTTGTTGGATTACATGGCCTTCTTGTGAAGGGTCCATTTTCATCGGGGATGTTATTTGGAGTCAACACACTGTCTTCACCGTCTGTTTGTGGTGCCCTGCTAACACCATGTACTACACTTTCACACACCTTAACTTTGTCAGAGTAGTAATATTTTTTCACAGACTCAATGTTTTCCGAATGTTCAGAATGTATCTTAGGAACTGAACCTGGCATGGGTGACTGTGTGTTTCCATCAATTTGCCTCATCCGGTTATGTCTTTGACAAGGGCTGTTATGATTCCAACAAGACAATGAAGATAATGAATGAGATGATAATGAAGATGATGGTGAGTCTATAGCAGTCCCAGAATGATAATGAAGGCTTTCACATGTCTCACATGCTCCTATAGGGCAATTGCGGCTGTCTTGACTGTACCAGTGTTCCCCAGGGTCATTTGCATGAGTCTCTAACTGGGGTTGGACATACAAACTTTCAGATGGTGAGCTCTGTATGGAAGTTGAAGTGGGCTGTAAAACCATGGCACACAATCATGTAATGACCTAGATATCAGCATGGCGGGGGCAATATACATCATTATAACACATGTACCAGAAGCTTATAAGCCTTATGTGCAAGCCAACAAACATTGTTGTTTATCTTATAGCATAATCAGCCATAAAAGTTAAATAATTGGTTATTATGAACTGTAGGTAATACAAATAAAACAACAAATGAAAACCTACCATGTGCTGTTGGAATGACAATCTATGTGTGCTCGACTGCTCTTCTTTGTGTACTCCAGACATCAGCAATGATGAAACATCAGACTTGGAGAGGCGAGGTTTTGGAAGATTAGTCACTGGATATTCAACTGTATTTATCATATGCCTAAACCACTGTAGTAAGACTGGTGTCTGCGTGACACTATACACTGGTACATATGTTTTACGTTGAAAAGGTTGTGCACATGTTTGGCTGCATGAAGGCCAAGATTTTAAAGTCTCAACTTCATTCATTTCAGTTTCCTGATCACTGTTAACACTGGCCCCAGAGCTTCCAACACCAGAATCTACTGATGGTAACCTTTTCCTTCGCATTGCAGGTTTACTTGTGTTTTCTGGCAATGAAGAAGTGTGTTGTGTAGAATTTTCAAAATTAATGCAAGTAGGTTTGTTAACCAGGTTTCCATGAGGTTCTTGTTGTTTCATGGCTGTCTTGTTGCTCATATGACTTTCACAATTTGAATCACATTCTGATGTAATTCTTATCCTTTTGGTATGTGAATCATAACTGCAGTTTGGAACACCTGACTTTCCAGAATCAACACCACTGCTTGATAGTTGCATTTTTCTTTCCATTAAACAAACTACTTTTCCAGAGTTTAACTGAATTCCTGTCATTTTCTGATTTGAATCACCAGTATTCTGATTACTGTCCAGGATTACACTTTCTTTTGGTTCCACATTGATGGTCTTTGTTGATGTCCCCTCCTCCTCATCACCAATGATGCCATCAATTACATTTTTGAAACATGTGTCAGGTTCAATACTGGCACCACCTATTTCTGGATGATCAATGGGCTTTTCAGTGTCTTCATTTTTATCAGCATTTGCACCAGTTTCTTCTCTGTATTCATCAGTGTGTGTTTGCTCACTTTCAGATAAAATGACTTCGTCATTATTGACAACACATCTTACTGTTGCCTTCCTAGAATTGTCAGAGTCTGTTTGTCTATCCGAAAAAGTACATGTATCTTCTTCTTTAGTAACAATAGTTCTAGTTTCTGCTGCCTTCACACATGCACTGGAGAGAGAATGTTTGTCCAAGTTTAAGGTATCATCATTGTTATCCCTCTTGTCCAATCCTTCACTGATCCCTTCAGAGTGTAACTGTGTTCTTTCTGCTCCAGTGACTTCCTCAAAGCCTGAATCTGTGATCTGTTCATTGTCACTTGAGTTAGATTCCAGTTGATTCTGGTTCATGGCTGCATCGCCATGATCATCAACAAAACTGCCTGCTGGGGTAAAAGAAACTATGGGACCAAGATCAACAGAAGCAAATGCTGAAATGCTGCACTTGACACCTGCGTCACTACTGCTTTCATCCAACACTCGTTGTCTACTACCCAAGCCATCAATATGTTCACTCAATCCTGCCTGTTTACAGTCTGAACTGAAGACATCTTCGCTACTGTTTGTATTTTTGTTTGACTGATTTGATTCATATGAGTTTAAATATTTCCTCCTAACCACATGACTATCAGGAGATGATGGCGGAGAATTCAAGCTATCAAATCCCTTATCTGTCTGTGTTGTCATTGGGTAACCACTGGAAAAACTCTGGTTGGCAGTCAATTCCAGTTTAGGTTTGTGTTTGTTAATGTCTTTGGCATGTGTTTCTTCATCATTACGAAGTGTTGGTTCAGGAAATTTTAAGTCAGATAACATTTCATCATTTGTTTGAACTGGCAGTTCCAAATCTGAAAAAAATGTCTTTTTGCTGTCGTCCTTGTTTATTTCATCTGTATTCAAATGCTCTTGATCCATCAATGTAGTTAAATCATTTTCGGTAAACTGACACACTGTTGAGGTTTTCCCACTCCCATCTGTGCTGGGGTTGGAGGTTGCAGCATGGTCCAACATTGACTCACCAGCTGGAACATGTGGAGCCTGGATGGTTTGACCATCATAAGCTGTCTGCTTCTGGTTTGGAAATTGTTGTCCAGCATTCTTAGCCTTAGGTCTATTATTGATAAGTTCATTTGACTGTTCAGAAGACTCACTTGGTGCAGAAAGTTGACATGTTTTATCAGTACACGGCTCCTCAATACCACCTGACGTTTCCGGTGTCAGGTCTTCTGTGTCAGAATTTCCAATATTTTTGCACCTTTTCTTCTTTCTTTGATGTTGTTTTCTTCCAAGGTCATTATCCATACCAGCAGACTTCTTCTTTTCAGTAAATTGAGGCACTGCTACGGTTTGCTTACCACTCATATCTGTGATGGGTTTGGTGTTTGCAGCATGGTCCAACATTGACTCACCAGCTGGAATATGTGGAGCCTGAATGGTTCGACCATCATAAGCTCCCTGTTGGCGTTGCTGATGGGGAACTTCTTGTCCAGAATTCTCAGCCTCAGGTTCACTGTCTGTGTCAGAATCAGACATATTTTTTTTATGTTTAATATGCTTTGTTTGTTGTTCTTCAAATCGTTTTCCTTTGTCAGATTCAGTCATATCTTCATGTTTAGTAAGCTTCATTGGCTTTTCTTCATCATTATTTACTTGTTCCTTTATTAAAGATGAAACAATGTTTCTGATCTGAACTTTGACAGTGTCTTCTATTTGAACACACAAATCATCCATTAAATCTGTTTTCAATACTAACTTTACATGATCAATTTCTTCTCTAAGATCACATACTTTATTTTCCAAAGCCTGATTGAAGCCTTTTTGTTCAATAAGTTCTTTTTTCAATTTACATATTTCATCCACACAGTCGATCGAAGCCTTACTATTACATTCATTCAACTGTTCAGTAGACTTATTGACTGCAGAAAGTTGACATGTTGTTTCATCGGCACAGTGCTCCTCAATACCACCCCCTGTCTCCACAACACTCGAGTCTTCAGTGTCAGAATTTCCACGGAAACATCCAAGCTTACTGCGCTTTTTTCTCTTTCTTTTACTTTGTTTTCTTCCTCGGACGTTATCAATACTCGCAGTCTTCTCTGTTGAAGACAATGTCTCTGTTGAATCAGATGTCCCACTGTCTCTGTTGCACCGTCCCAAGGTCTTGTCACGTTCCCTTGAAGGCGAGATGGTTTCTTCACCATTGAAAGAGTCAATCCATTTCAGATAATCAGATAATTGTTTTTCACACAGGTTACCATGATTGTGTATTTCCAAATGTCTTGAATGAGAAGTCCCCATGTTTATTTTGGTGATTTCTTCAGCTTACCTGAAAACATAAACACATACATATGTATATAGAACTATATACAGCTGAACCTTGTTGATCTAAACACTGTTTATCTGAATTTTTTAGTATTTTGAAGTGTTTTGTCCGGTCCCATAATCCTTCTTATTTTAATTAAAAAAACAAGAGGGCCCAAAGGGCCCTGGGTCGCTCACCTGAGGAAAAGGTCGAAGGTCACAGTGGAGCCATTTACAGATGACCACTATAGTTGTCTACCAAATATTGGTAGAGGATATCAAATATGAAAGCTCTGGGTCTTGTACTTTCAGACAAGAAGATTTTTGAAAAAATAGCATTTTGAAAACCTAATTTCTAACCCTATGACCTACTTAATATGCAACCAATCAAAAACATTTAACAATTTAGGTAGGGACCACCCAGAGACCATTCCTGTTGAGTTTGGTAAAATTTCCATAGTTAGCATAATTTGAACAACTTTGGTAGAGGACCTCTAGATGATCCTATATACCAAATATGAAAGTTCTAGGCCTTGTGGTTTCAGACAAGAATTTTTTTGAAAATTGCATTATGAAAACCTATTTTTTGACCCCGTGACCTACATATGCAACCAATCAGAACCGTTTGAACAATTTTGATAGGGGACCACCCAGGGACCATTTCTGTTGAGTTTGGACAAAATACCATTAACGGTTCAAGAGAAGATGTCGTTTAAACTTTTCCTTAAATAATTCAATGCAAAATTGTGACCCCCCAGGGCGGGGTCAAATTTGACCCCAGGGGCATTTGAACAACTTTGGTAGAGGACCTTTAGATGATGCTATATACCAAATATGAAAGCTCTGGGCCTTGTAGTTTCAGTCAAGAAAAATTTTGAAAATTGCATTTTAAAAACCAATTTTTCGACCCCGTCACCTACTTAATGCAACCAATCATAACCATTTCAACAACTTTGGTAGGAGACCACCCAGGGATCATTCCTGTGAAGTTTGGTCCAAATCTAATGAGTCGTTTCTGAGAAGATGTTTATGTTAAAAAGTTTACACATGACGGACGACGCACGACGGACAAAGACCGATCACAATAGCTCACCCCGAGCACATTGTGGTCAGGTGAGCTAAAAACAGTATTTTCTAAGAAGTTGAATTATGTATTGGTTTAGAAATATCGTTAAATCCTTCCAACTGTGCTGATTAGGACATTTTGAAAAAAAAATGGTATCAATCCAATAATATCCATGGAAGATATTGACAAAAAAATACAGGGGCCGTTAGCAATTAGGGTCAGTGTACATGTGTGTGATTTTGGAACAGTGAAACAGTTTCCCCTCGGTGTTGGGGATAGTGGAAGAGGACGCCATCGTGACGTCAGCTATCCTTGCGGTTGTGGGCAATGTGTACGGTGTTCGTTCCTAAGCTATCAGTGTACCTGTTTGATACTTCACAGACTGCTAATGTGTTATATAATATATAACTATTAGAAAAAGTGCTTTTATTTTGAAATTTCTGGTGTTTTTTTGTTATTTATGTCTTCTGTTGTTGCATTTCTTATGTACAATGTATATCATCGTGTATATTGTTTGTGAAGATGTATTAATGCTGTGTTTTTTATTAGTAGATTAATTCTACTAATTTTTTTTTATTATTAACGAATTAGGTTTGTGGCGTTTTTGGTAAGGCCTTTCTGGTCAACGGCCATTTTGGTTTTCAGCCTTTCTGGTACCCAATCTTCAAAACAGTATCCCCTCCACCTTCAACTTTATACTGCCAAAAGTCAATACTGACTACATTAGGCAAGCGCAAGTCCTGAACATTGACAATTTCTGACTAATAATTTACTTTTGAAAGTTTAATGAAAACATAAAATAACTCAGTTAAAACATCGAGCCAACAGTTCGATTGTTCCCCAATCACATATGAACTAACTCTATACTGTAGCCTACAAATGTATCCACGGAGGCCCTAATTCTGAGGGGTTAAGACTTTAATCAGTTTTTTAGAAAACCAACAAACAAACACAAAGAAAAACTTCATTTACTGGTTGAGTGCCTAAGTTTGGACGCTTTCGGTTGTTTTTGAGTATTTTCTCGATTTATAATAAATGGACAGATTTGTATAAAAGTTGGCATCAAAAACAGGTAAACCTCTCATCTATTAGAGTTACGCTACAAATGAAAATAATCGAATTGTAACAAGTGTAATTCAACCGTAGAACACCCCACCAAAATCAGATCTAAAACTGGCCTGAGAGTGCCTAAAGCTTGGACACTATTATATACAAAAATAAACGAACACAAATAATTCAAAGTAGGTAAAAACAACATCACCTACATAAAGGCAACTATTATCTTTAAAATCACATATTTTCGGATGCGGTTGCTCCTTCTAGTTATGTACAGAAGTCGTATTCCAGTATAATGGAGTAAAATAGTGTTGCCATGGACACCATTTGCGATTTGCAATTATTTTGGTTTAAAAGTTATTTTTATAATTTTTTATTGTTTTTTGTTTAAATTTGAAGTATACCCGTTGTTAATATAGTTTGGCAAACACATTTTGATTTAATATGAAATTGAGCATGGCTACAGTACAGATAAAGAAATAAGATTTGTAACGTTGTAAAATCCCATTGAGTAACAAACTAACATGTTCCCGACGTGACCGGGATGTGCAATCTGACACGAAAATTCAGAGCTTACAGAAACACACTTTTATTTAAGCAATCACTTTGAAGTTTCAGGGTATGATGAATAGGTATTAATGTATTAAATAAAAATATTTTCAGAAAGATTTGAATTAATTCATTGCACAATTGAAGGTGTCCGAGTTTTACTTTTAGGCACTGTCCGAGGTAAGGCACTCGACCAGTAAGTTGAAAGTGTGTTCATTTACCTTTTGTTTTTGGTAAACCAACTAGTATTTAATCATATAATGAACCTCGAATTAAGCTGGGAAGTTTCACGCCGAAAAACAAAGACAAGTGTCATTAAGTTTGTAATCTTACAAAATACATTTTTATAGATTAAAATGAAAACAACGCTTTCCGCAAATCAAGTCCGGAAATGGGTCGTAGGTAGGCAAAATATTATGAATAAAAGTTATTTAATAAAGTATACTCAGCACAGTACGTGGTAAAAATGAAGAGGTGCAGCACATTTAAAAAACTGCAATCATAAACCTTTCAATATTTTAATAATAAAAGGAAATCAACATTTTATGGCGCTCGTTCACGTTGAGGGGTCTGACTAAACGCAGAATAGTCACGAATAGTCACAAACAGTCACGAATAGTCTCTTACTGCGGTAGCAAATAGTCACCTGTTTTCAACATAAACGATAAAATGTTGTAGTTTGTCTTATGTTTATGACTGCTTTTGATCATTTGATTTTATTGTGTGCCTTTTAGTTGGGTTTTATCAAATAAAATAGCGATAATAGTCGCTATGGCGGCGGCAAATATGTCTCGGGCCGCTTATAAAACGTCACCTATAGTCGCCTTATTTTCTACTTTATGACTAAATACAATCATATTTTATTTTTTTTCCTGACTGTTAACACTATATACTGTTAGATTTTTAATAAATATTATTTTGAACCTCGCATATAGCCGCGAAGTAATCAAAATCGCACCGGTAATAGCCGCGAATAGTCGCAAAATGTCGCTCACGGCATAGAATAGGCACGAATAGTCGCGTGAATTTTGTGTTGGAGGATAAAATGTTGCAATATTTTCATATTTTCGTGTTTTCAACATATATATCCAAAAAGTTTTCTCAAAATATTTGGTATTTATTGGCTTTCTTAGTCGCAAATGGTCTAACATGGCTCTAATAGGCTCTGGCGGCGGCAAAAATGTCTCTGGCGGCTTACAAAACGTCACGAATTTGTCGCCTAATTTTCAACTTCTACGATCTAATGCAATCATATTTTAATTTGTTCTGATCGTAAACACCGTTTTTAAGTATATTTTATGATTTTTATCAAGGTTTTACCTCTTATATAGCCGCGAATAGAAATATTCGTGTTTTCCATACCAGTTTAAGTTATTCGTTTACTGTTTAACATTAGCCCCGCCTACTATTTTCCTTATTGGGCGTAGCAATAAATCCAAAAGCAGTCTGTAAGTCATTCGTCAGTCAATATTATTGCGACCAATCAGCAGTTGGTTACTCGCTGGTGATTTACTGAGTTGACATTATGTCGTTGTTTGCAAGATAGCATCACAAATTCACAAGATAATTTAGCTAGGTGAAGGGTCCCTTTAATACCGTTTATCACCCGGATTATAGGTCCCATGTTTTTATAACAAAAATACATTCTTCGCATGTAAGACACATCTTAGTAAATTTGAAATTATAACAATTCTTATTAAAACATGTCTTAAACACAAAATATCGCCATCTAAAAAACATAATTAAACCAAACGCCGCAGCTTGCCAATTTCAACCTGCAATATTAGACAGACACTATAATTAGGTTCAATTTTAGTAATAATTATGTCACAAATATGTTTAAAATCAGAGCGTTTCGTTACATGAAAATAAAAGTACGCAAATAATTAAATAGTTTTCTATGTTAATGCATCCAGACCATACCAGGTAGGGGAACTCTTGTCATGGTCCTTTTTTATTTTTAAAATTTAAAACAAATATTTCACTATGAAAAATACATTACTCATTTTTTTATATATCCTCTATATAGAATGTATAATAATTTATATGTTATTTAATAATTTCTTTTCCCCGTGCATAAGGTATTGTCAAACCGGCCAATGATGACATTCGACCTCTGTAAAAACACGTAAGGGGTTTGCGCCATATAAACATTCAATTGTAATAACACGCCCTGTTATGGCTTCGTATTTACCATAACCTGTAAAAACACGCCGAGTTTTGGCACTTGACGGAGTTTTAAATGAGGCGTTGTTTGATTCTTAAATAAGACAATGTTCCTAATTACCTGTTCGAATAAATTAAATATACACATTCTGATCTTAAAACTGACGCATCGTCATGCAAGTGTTTGCCTAAATGAAAACAATAAAAAATTACGTTGTGATTTTTACGCGAGGCATTGCAAAAAAATCTGTAAGCAGGACGCAACCGTACATGTTTATTTTTTGTAAGTGTATCATGACATCGTTTTTCTCGTTTCAGTAAAAGTGTATTGAGGATCTATGTGTTTTTATTTTTATTTTAAATGAACTTCACATTAAAGTGATAAACTATTTTTGTTTACGCTTTATATTGATATTAAGTCTTTTATTAATCTACCACATAAACGTTTAAGGCTCATATGTCAGAGTTTGTCTGTCGAATATGACATGTTGCAGACTGGCAAGGTGCGACATTTGGTTAAATTATGTATTTAAGATAATGTTTCGGATTTCGTTCTGAATGCAGATGGCGACACAGATCCGTGAGCGCGAGTCTCCGTGGGATTAATTTATATGAATTTAACGAGTGGTCAAGCTTAATATTAAATTAATGAAAACGTCAGGATGACACCACTAACTGATATTTATTAAAGATGCTCAGTTAGCTACACCTTAATAATGACTAATATCAAATTTAGAACACTTTTAATGAACAAAACTAACTATTTTATTTACCGGTTACAAACAATGAGGCAGTAAAATGGTACGAAACATGCAAAATTGGTTTAAACAAGTGCCAGCCAGGTTTCTAACAAAAATATACTTACTTCAAGACAGTAGATAGAATACACAAGGCAAATGGGGGCTACGTAAATGTAGTTCCTGTACACATAGAAAAGTACAGTAAACAATATATAGTAGTAGGGCCTTAAAATGAAACTATTGCAAATGATATAATTAGATTTCACTAAAATGAGTAACAAAGTATTGGGGAATGAAAAAAAACTTTGTTACGGAGGCTGTGAAAGAGTTTTGGTGGAATTAGCGTGAGCCCACTGATGATCTGCTGACCCGAGACAGATCAGTGCCCACTGTACGAGTGCACCTTGTACCTCCAAGTACGCCGGGTTACTTAACTAATTTAAAAACTGCAGTCAATAGGGAACTTATTTGGACTTAGCAGGAGACTAGACTTTAGTAAACAACAAAGTATGGGGACTTAGTATGTTGATTTCTTTGTTGTACGGGGTTGTTAGAGTTGTCATGGAATTGGTATAAGTATAGCGTGAGCCCACTGATGATCTGCTGGCCCGAGACCGATCAGTGCCCGTTGTACGAGTGCACCTTGTACCTCCAAGTACGCAGGGTTACTTAACCAATTTAACTCTTCGGTCCAAATGGACTTAACAATTTGGACTAGAATTAATTGAGTAAGACTAGAATTAATTGATGTATGATTTCGCTGTTATATGTTAATATCTTGTAATATTAAACTATTACTTTCATTAAACAGACACCCTTAGTATATATTATTATTACTAGAATAATACTAAGTAGTAAAATGTAAAACTTAATGGCCACTGTACAACTAGGACCAATAAGTAAGAAAACAGCAGTCCTCAACAATAATTAATATGATAATTAAATGACTATTTAGCAACGACTTAACCTTGTAAGTAATCCTACACAGTCCTTATAAAAGTCACTTATTCTGCTAAGAGTAAATCAGGGTGGCCACAGAAATCCAAAAATGAAATTCCCTGATTTTTCCCTGATAAAAAATATTTTCCCTGATTTTGATTTGTGTATACAACAAAGATACAGTTGTATGCGTATGACCTCCAACCTCCACTTTAAGCCATACCTTCACCATCAAATTATTATAAAGCATATATTTTAAAAGCCCAGTTGTTAGTCAGAAATGTTCATCTATAGCAAAATGCAAAAAGATTAGAGAATATTAGTAAGCAGAGACACACCAACAAAGTAGGAAGGAGCACTACACAGCACTGCTATTCCTAAATGATCATTAAAGCTTAACAAATCACTCTGATACATAAGACTCAACAGCATTTTTAGTTCTTATAAATATGCAACATTCACTCGTATATAGCTGTAATAAAAGATTACTTGTATTAGTGTTTGAGCTCGGGGTCAATGGCAGGGGCATTTTTGGGCCCAAATTGTGTTTACACACTAAAAGGGTTCCACGGGGCAGTTCTCTGTATTGAGTATCTGTCTGGAGAGCAAGACATCGAACATTAGATTGATCTTTTTTATTAAACTGAAAATAATACTGTAATATGAGCCAGTGTCGCGAGCGAAGCGAGCACCGAAAAAAATAATATTTTGGCATAAATGAACATTATTTGTTTTTATTTAATACATACCTTTATGTTTCAAGCCTATATGTTCAAACATAGTGTCGAATCTGCTCGAAATTATGCATACCCCTTTCGCTTGAAGATTTATATAGGAGGCCCTTATTCCGAGTGGGTCCTAATTCCGATGATGGGATTATTTATAGTTAAATGTCACTATAAATAAGATATAAAACTGAAGAAAGGGAAGCCCTTAAAATGTCAATAACAATAAACCTAACATCAAGATTGGACGAACAATTAAACCAACTTTAGTGCCTAAACATGAATTCTGTGATTTTGTTTTAGTATCATCGGAATTAGGGCACATGAAAAATGCCTAAATTTTATGACAGTGTGATACTTCCCAGCTTATATCTGGGCTCATTAAATGATTGAATACTAGTTGGTTTACCAAAAACAAAAGGTAACTGAACACGCTTTCAACTTAATTAAAGTTTATCTTTTTGTTTATTTGTTGGTTTTCTAAAAAACTGATTATAGTCTTAACCCCTCGGAATAAGGGCCGCCGTGGATATATATATATACAAAATGTACTGTGTCAGATACATCAGATATTTACCCAATTGTTCAAACTACAGTAAAATGCATATTGCTTACAGTTTGTTTGAAGAAATAAAACAATTAAAAAAAAAATCAAGAAGAGAAGCTACCATTTCTTTTCTTCACTTTTTGTAAAATTCCCTGAAAATTCCCTTATATTTTTAAAATTTTGAAATTCCCTGATTTTTCCCTGCAGGGAATTTGTTTTGGCCATTTTCCCTGTTTTCCCTGATTTCCAGATTGCGTGGCCACCCTGTTTAAAATGCTTTTAGCACTAATTAAAGCATTTACAGGCTCTATGGCTTATAGGGTTCTATTCCCTAGCAGCCATTCGTCGCTGTAATTCGATAACCCCGTATATGCATTTTAGCGCGAAAACTTTTATTTTATGATTGAATTCAGATTTTTCTCCTGCATGTTCTGCGAAAATGCTGAATAAAATAGCCAATCAAATACCAGGGATATCATCACCTGAGTAAATATTGTATATCAATTGCCTGAAAATTGTGTAATGCGAAAACCTCGTATATTATGAGTACACACCCATGCTTCATTCACGCCCCGTTTTTACCGCTGTAAAACACTGTTATGGGTAAGTCCTTCAATTAACATTAACATTAACATGAATTATAAATAGTGATAGCCTATAATATACAGTAATGGTAATATGACTTTAAAGCAAAAACATCGTACACATGCTAAGAAAATATAAAAGTGGCTAAAATGTGGGCAAAAACCTCGTATACACAGTCATTCTATTACTTATTGACCTTTTTCTTCTTAAGTTATCATTCAAATACACAATAAGTGATTTTACCAAACAGAACGTGTTGTTAAACATATATATTCTAAATTTCAGATCATTTCGACAATTTATTAAAAAGTTATACAGTTTTTTGTTTCTCCTGAAGTTACTGTTTTCTATATACGAGGTTATCGTATTACAGCGACGCATTGCTGGTATATCTCAGGAGCCAAAGTGTACCTAGTGGGTGTCCTATTCAGAGTGACAAAATGAGCAAATGCAGCTACTTTTATACTGCAGGATCAGCTGGGTCACAAAACTATACAGAGAATACAGGGATGTCAAGTATACATTTTATGACATAGTTTTCTACTTTTAAATTCATGAAAAACATCAAAGATCAGAAAGAATAAATGTATCAAAAACCCTAAATACTATTTCTTACAAAATATTAAAAATACAATAAACACAAACT
>Ga0224511_10001269_pt1 | contig 14835 bp, 8 predicted proteins | sample SF_May12_sed_USG_2_FD_169988 | JGI IMG/M metagenome (GOLD analysis project Ga0224511, IMG submission 169988) | Sediment microbial communities from San Francisco Bay, California, United States - SF_May12_sed_USGS_8_1 | ecosystem: Environmental > Aquatic > Marine > Sediment | place: USA...
TTTTTTTACTTATGTATTAGGTTTATTTTATTTTTTTGGATTTGATTTAATGAAGATTCCACTCGCATTAAGAGGGGGAGATGTCATGTGGTGATTCCATGCACCCATGGTTTTGTAATTATGTTTAAACCACGCCTTATTCCTAATGACCCACTGCACTATAAAAAGCAGTGGTCAACCTATTATCGCTCTGTCTCTGTGTCTCACACCTCTTCTAGCGTCATGCTAGTTATTAAATATCTTGGTCAGCAAAGAAGAGTTTATTCGCTTGCTTAAATAGACTGAAGCCTTCCCGGCACAGAGACCTTTCGAAATAGACATCACCACACAGGAGCACCACACATCGCACACAGGGGCACAACCCATAAACATTGCAATCCCTGACATGAAGCATACTCCTCAACTGAAATATTTTCTTCTCACGAAATGCGTCGCACAGTAAATGGAAAACTCTAGTGAATGGTACCATCAAAAGTCCCTAAATTTATAGCTTCTGTACACTGAGATGTTTTGCAATTACCAGTTAATGTGTCTATATATTGTAATTGCAGCCACAAATGGTAATTGATACAGTAAAGATCTGGTATTTTTGTTTTCATTTTACTGTTTTATGCGAGCACTTGGCCATCTTGTTTAGCAGACTTTCTGAGGTTGATGCGTCTGGGGTGGTAGAAGCATGAAGTTATGTGATCACAGTTTACATCCATGTAGTCCAGCTTCATTGTATTGCAGCGTGTGGTCAGCATTGTTTGATAATGGACTGATCTCCTCCGAATTGGTTATGGTCGCGGTGATTAAAGCTCTGCTGAAGATTGTTAAGCTAGGACAACGATTAACAGATGAAAACATCATCTCAGTCTGCTGTACAAAGGTACACCAATCCATTCGCATGCTCTATTGAAAAGATGAGACCATTGGCAAAAACTAAATCGTTTTCAGCTTTTCATGCATAAGAATGCTGGGTTTTCTAACAGGACAAGAGCCAGGGAGATTGCGCAATTTCAAATCTGTGTTGAGGTCATATTCGCATTATGATAAATCCAAGAATCCTGCTTCTTTGCTTTCATCAAACGCTGGTTAATTGTTTGTTGGGAACCTCTAAATTGAAACAGGTTTTGAAGATGTTCATATAAAAGGTATGCATGATCAAATGAATTTCAAGTACGCTTCGGAATGAATTTTCCCATTTTTAATTTGATAGCTTTTCCATTTGTAGGTACACCCGTCCTTGACCCGACTATTGTTTACAACCAGCAATTCGTCAGTATGGAGAGGTGTACTTTGTTTGTTGGTTAAGCTGCTAGGGTATAGTCACCTGGAGCTCAGTGAGGTCAAGTCGACACCAGAGCTATTACTAAGCCATGTTATTATACAGGAGTGCTCACAGCATCTTATCAATCAGGTCTGTATAGTGTATACTGTATCATAAATTGAGCCCAACACTGAGTTCCTCGTACTTGTGGATTCTGCATGATGCGACAGGTCGCATACATAGACATGTGATAGGTAAATGCCCATTATATGTCTGTGATCGCATGTGTAACCTTCTCAGCCCAAGGAACTTGGGGGGGGGGATAAAGCATTTAGCTTCCATCAATAAGTACTCTAGGCCATAGAGCTATTGTCTCTTCTAGTTCTAGTGAATAATTTTATGCTTTAGAGTCTAGACCAAGTAAAATGCCCCGAATGGCCTAACAAACTGTGTCTCCCTTCCGAACCCAGTCAAAATAATTTTTTGCGTAACCTGAATAATGTCTCTTCCAATCACACCACAAAACCTATTTTCAGGTCCCTGTAATTAGGTCATGCGGTCCGGATTGGCAGCGCTGTCTAAGCGAGGAGCCGAATGAGGAGTATGATGTGTCGCTGCTGCGACTGGTGGTGCTCAGCATGCTGGAGGCTCATGTCCGAGTTCTTGTTTCGCTCAGTGATACAGGTACATACAGTGATACGAGTTATATGGATTCCAAATCAGTCCGCAAGACAAGGCTAAGACTACGGACAGTTTTAATTGCTTGTGACATCATGAAGCCTTATTGGCCCATTCACAGCGATATTCTGATTATTGCAGATGCAGACAGCATTTCACAGATTGTGGATCTCTTACACTCAATGCACCGGGTTGTCTCTTCTCGGCTGTCGCTGCCAGAATCATCCAATCATATCAGTATTTGGTTTTATGATGTTTTCATTGATCAGGATGACAGAATGAGTGAAGCATTGATGAATGCTCAGGACTTGTACATCCTTCTTAATAGCAGGTGGGTTCATATCCAAACACATTAAAACACATCTGCTATAGCAACAACTGATCATAAATATGTTCTATGTCAGTCCAGGATATTCCTATTTAGGGCACCTCCTAAAGCCTCAGGCTGGTTCTGAAACGATAGGAGATTATGTGCATTCGTGTGCTCGCGACCGAAATTTTGGGGAAAATTTCGGTCGCGGTGAGGAAACGCTGTTGAGTTCAGGATGGACTTCGATCGGATCAGAGTTGTCCTCTCCCAACTTTAACTCATCGGTTAGTGCCGAACGATCAGTCGCGATTCGTTATCTCAACGCAGTAATCAAACCTCTTTGCGGTAACCTTGACATTTGCCTAAACTACTAGGCTGACGCCTACCTCGGTCGCGGAATTCTGTTCGCGTGCTTCGGTCGTGGACCGCGACCGAAGGGAAAGATGCTTTTCTGGATCGCGCTTTTCGGTAGTGCTCTTGCGCAATTTGGCGATTTCGCGACCGAGATCCATTTCGGTCGCAAAAAACCCGAGCACGTTTATGCACCTATTGTATCAGATGCTCACACTCACAGTGGATTGAACCCAGGATCTGACCTGATCTAACCTGTTATAATTTTATCTCGTATAGTATAAAGGTTACTTTTGCGATACATTATTGTTGATGTAAATCCCACAAATTGACTTTACGTTTGTAGACTGCCATCAAATGTTTCCAACAGATGCATAGAATGGCTCGACCCAATTGATCTTTTCTCATCACTTTTACGTCACATCTCACACGATCATGTGGTGCTACTTGACTTGTTAACTTCACCAGAGACATTTTTCCTACCATATTTTACTCGATTTTTACGTCATCTTGTGGTGTCATGGCCCCATATAAGCCTACAAATGGCACTGGATGGTGATTTGTCTGAGCTGACCGATGATCAACCAGCCAGGTAATCATGACTGTCTCACCCAATGATATGAATATATGGGTCGTCAACCTTCAAATATATATTTGTAGCGATTACTGTGTAGTTAGTGTCTATCTGTCTTGCCACACGCAAATGAGTTTGCTCGTTAACATGAAGAAAATCTACCTTCCTTCATTTTAATGAGCAAACAACTCCTCAGTTGCGTCACAACTCAATGAATGAGACTGACCCAAGTTAGCCTTAACCGCAGGCTGGTTACCAATCCATTATTCATATCAATGGTTTCATCCAGTAAAGAGTAATAATTGTTTTGTTAGTAATGACCACTACCACGAGCGGGTGGGTGATCATATTGGTTTGCCAAATCCACCTAACTCAAAGTATACTGTTAAGTTTTTACCGGGCATCCTTTTCAGTCATATCTGAGCGGTTGGCGCTACCTGACAAGACAGTGCCATCGCTCAATCGACGCTGGAAATGATACCATATTGGTGTCTTTGTTAAAAATCAAACGTAAAACGCGCCATTATACACAGCCCATTTGGTCTTGCTGTTGTGCGGATTCCTTTTCCTAATGCAAGTCCTTTGCAGTAACTAGAATGCTTTCTCATTGGTCAACTTACTCTAAGCGAATCATCTAATACCCAAATGACTGAACCTTCACAGAGTTCATCTATTCAGACCGAGGTCGACCGCTAGACTAGCAAGGCAGACTCGACCGGTAGGCCTAGATCGCATGTATTCCCTTTTTTTAAACTTCCAGTGGCCTGGTGAGCATAACATCTGGGTTGGAATCTTTAATGACCTACAACGACCTTGACAACTCGCTGGAAATTGATCCGGAAGATAATGTGTCCTCCGACGATGGATGCCACAGCAATGTCAGTGAAGCAGGAAGTGACTGTTCCGTCAGCAGCTTGTTGTCAACGATGCTCAAACTCAGAGATCTCATTATTAGCATGGAGGAGAAAAAGATCTTTCCTTTTAATGCGGAACCGCTGCTAAATTTGCTTAACCAAATCCGCCTGTTTGCATTCCAACACAAACTTTTATGATTTTTTGCCATCATTTACTTTTTACTGAGTTTTCCAGGTACAAACATTTATAACATAAATAATATCGACTAATTTGGTATAATTCTGGAAGCATGCCCGGTATGAATAGCAGATGTATGGTCAGAACTATACTTATGCAATAAAAAAATTTAGTCTCGATATTTCTTGCGAAGCACACACGATTAGCTTACAGGTTCAAATAACGGGACATTTTAGCAAAAAGCATGATGGTGCACCGGCTTTCCAAAGCATATTATAAATATCTAATGAATACACCCACTCCAAAAGTCATATCACAGATAATCTTTGTTGTGCAGAAAAATGTTTATAGCAACATAGTGCACAAGAGCATCTCTAAACTAATGTGAAACATTGTATCGGTATCTACACGGTGTGTTGTCTGTTGGTACCATAAAGAAGTGTAACACATGCACAACTTTTCTCGCACACTGACCAGATAAAAGGACGGCTGTCCTTGTCACAAATGGTACACCGGAACTGCTGACCTTGCACGTGTACAAGGCTAACATGCTGCTCTAATAGATAATTCGTAAAAAAATTGTGGTCACATTGCCCGCAACGGAATGGGCCTTCTCCAGTATGAAACGAGTGAGCAGCAAGCTGGTTCTCTGTTGGAAAGTCTTCCTCATAATCCTTACAGTTATAAGAGTAAACTCCCATGTGCTCCCTTGTGTGTATGTGTATGTCCATGCAGATTTCGTTTTTCTTGAATCTCTCATTACAGATTTTGCGGGTGAAGCATTGTTTATGATGTTTCTGACGGTGTTTGGTCAGGTGACAAAACTGTCTAAACGTGTCTTGCATTAAAAGCGGGAAGTGTGTGAACTTTTTTAGTATGTTGAGTCAGTACCGAGGTTGTCTTGAGTGGCCTGACATACACTGCTGCTAAAAGATCTCTCTCCTGTATGTGTTCGAACATGTTTGGTAAGTGTCGGGCATAGCGCAAATGACTTTCCTCGAATATGGCGAATGTACAGTCTTTTTGTAGCATGAACCATAGTATGCTTTCGCAAACCATTTTTTAGAAGGGAAAGCTCGCAGATCACAGATCTGACATGGAAAAGGTCAAGGTCAATTGCCTGAATCAACTTATAAATTTTGTAACTACACTGGACACAAAATTAGATACTGGAGTTGCATTGTTCACATTTGAATGGTCTGTCAGCAGGCTGTTGATGTGTTTCCGTTAACATGCTTATCAAACACAACTTAGATTTATATGCTATAGGGCAGATTTGACATGTACAGCAGCTATCATCAGTGTGTACCACCATACACCTACTGAAACTTTTTTCACCCACAGTACAGCTGAAAGTCCGCTAACCGCGAAATGAGAAAATGGGATGGTGGTCACGACCCTGTTTGGTAATGAAGGCCTTAATTCGAAAAAATATGAGAGTTAAACGGTCGTTCTCTTGTAACGAGTGTTCAGGTGGGCCTATAAATTATGGTTGCTTTGCTACGGACAGGGCAGCTGAATGCACGCACCGGAGTGTGTCAACAGATGCTGATCACGATATTGTTTAACAGCGAAGTCACTTGTACAAATAAGACTGTGTAGCACTTTAGAGGTTGCTTTTGAACTGTTGTAGTGGGTGAATCTTTCAGCTGTAAATCACAATGCAACATTTGCAGTTTTTTGATGAAAATCTCTACAGGCCTTCTCAAATTTTACTACAGCCTTCACGAAAGACTAAACCATGATGGGGCAACATAATGAGCGTACTGCCCCATCTTAGTAAAAATCTGTGATGACACGCAAGACTTTCTGCCCACATTCCTCTGGAGTATTACCCCTGTGTATTCGTCAACGCCAGCGGAGGTCCCCCCTTCTTCAGAAGTCTGCCAGCCAGACTCGGTTTCAAGATGTGTACGTGGTGCTAAGAATCCTGCAGTATGGTTTTACAGCTAGCTTGGGATACAATTGCAAGTATAAGGTCATTTACTGTTCTTAGTGAAAGAATTATATTGTGCCAAATGAGTTTTGTGACGAAATATCATGCAAAATTGGGAGCATCTAGAAAATATTGTGATGAGGTGACCAGTCATACAAATTATAATAGAAATAATACATTGATGGTTACACAGTGTGAGCTCTGATAATGTGGCACTGTGACAGTTAGTGACAGGAGTGTCCAAACAGTTTTCCGCAGGTCTCGGACTAAAAGCGACGGAGAGGTCTATCGACTATGTGGACTTTAGTGTGCATGTGTATTCGGGGTTGAGCTTGTGGCCTGACATACACTGCAGCCAAATGGATGCTCTCCTGCATGTACACATTGATGGTTGTCGAGCGCAGACGATCGAGTAAATTCTTTCCACAAATATACTGTCGTTTGCCAGTATGAACCATAGTATGTTTTTGCAAACCTTGCTAGAAGGTAAAGCTCAATCACAGGTCTGACATGAAAAAGGTTGATGGCTTGCGTGAATTATCATATGTGACATTCGTAACTGCTCCGACACACAAAGCTAAAGTGGTACTGTGCGAAATTGAATGGTCGTTCAGCAGAGTGTTTCCTGGTTGATGCTCATGAACTGCTTCATGTGTAAATGCCAAAATTAGATACTAGAGTTGCATTGTTCACATTTGAATAGTCTGTCAGCAGGCTGTTGATGTGTTTCCATTAACATGCTTATCAAACACAACTTAGATTTATATGCTATAGGGCAAATTTGCCATGTAAAGCATCTATCTCTCATGTGAAGCAGCTTATGTAGTCGAAGAGACTTTTTTTGACTGGACTTTCTTTCACACACAGTAGAACTAAAAGGGCGCTCGCCGGAATGGCTCGATGGATGCTGGTCACGACGCTGTTTCGTAGTGAAGGCTTTTGTACAAATATGACAGTTAAGGGTCGTTCACCAGTGTGAATGTACATGTGGACCCGTAGATTGTCGCAGTGTGAACTCTTTGTCACAGACAGTGCAAGGAGGCATCTGTTTATCTTCGGCCGTGTCACTGGTAGAACTGACATCCGTGAAGAAAATGCCCGTGTAATATTGTCAAAATGAGAATTTTCTTGGGCACGTGCTAGCTGGTGTGAGCTAATTATGTCAAGCGCTTAGCCGCTTTTCTCAGATTGATGTTAACGACCAGACTTCGACTCTATCAAGACAACTCCTAACGAATGAACCAAACTGGTCGGAATAGCACTCTTTTGTTTAATTGAACTTGGCTCTGCATAGGTATAATTGTTGCCTTGCCTATGGTCAATTGCCAGAAAGCTTAGACTTCTTTTTTGGTGTCGATTATCGTCTCTTTTGTTGGCCTTATGTTGATTCGTGATGCAATTCGGCCTTCTCTTGGACTGTATATAAGTTGTCCATTCTGTAAGATTGTTAGAGTTGCGTTTTTCCAGTACATTTTCTGTCCGACATTATTTGTCTGACAGTATAGGTGATTTCAAACATGAAATCACAAAACAAGCGGTGGAGACACCCACACAACCCAACAACCCTTCCCACAGTAAAATATATAAATATAGAAGTGGGAGGGGGTTAGCACTTCGAGTCTGTTCCTTTTTCAACTGCAATTCACAGCGAACTTTGTGAAAGTATTGTGCATTTAAACCCCACTAAATATTGCCAAAAAACCAAAACATGATTGGCCCTACTGTCACATCTTGGTGAAAATCTTGGACTACATGCAGCATTCAAAACCTGTCTGGGTGAACCTCAAGCATCACCCTCAGTGTATTCATCACCGGGAGTCCTCCCCTCCTTCAGAAATCTGTCAACCAAACCTTTAGCAAACGCAATTATTTTTGCAAGTAAACATCACCCAAGTCCTCTTCACGAGTACCTGGAAATGTGAGCTCATTCCAAGGGTTCAACGCTTAGATTCTCGCATTTTGCTTACACAGTTTCATTTGGAGTAGTACAGTCTTAAAGGGGTTATGACATGGGCAAAAGTGACTTCACTGGTTGTAGATTCTGAAGCCTACCATGAACCAATGGGTCCAATACCCAGTTCAAATGGAAACTTAGATATAGCCCTATCCAATGCGCATACTTAGAGCCCTCAGCGATGTACTTTTCAGACTGTTGACGCACCAGAATTGGCCTCGAGATAGGAAATTAACACAGCTGTTGGTGTTTGCGTTGATTTCTCGGCTTACGCGCTGATGTTTGAAAAATGTGGGTACATGCTAGACCGGTAGTGACACAAGTCTAGAGAACATATTCAACAAAAATATAGAAATAGGGTTTCAGAGTGTAGTTAGAGCCATTATTGCTAAATGATAGAGGCCCGAACGCATCGGCCTCTATTTAGGGCTAGGGAAAACCGGCAAAGCACTTCTTATAACTTAAGTTTCTCCAATCTTACGTTAAATTGTAAGTTCTACTCGATGTTATAAGGGGGCGAAGATCACTCGGTTACTAAGTTTTAGTAATTACATCCCATTTTATTTCTATTTGGGCCATAGTTATTCGAGTGACCGATATTCGGTTTGTGGAAAGAGACCACTCGCTATCGCTGCAATGAATGCGGAGTTGCCACCCTTCGAGAATGGGGAACACAACTCCGAAAGAGCGTTTACCATCGACATGCCATAACCCCTTTAATGTATGCGTTTGTATTGAAAGAACAATCGATATTCTGCTGTATGAGTTGTGTGGCAAATGTGAACATGTAGAAAATATTGGGGTGTGATCTGTCATACTAAAAACTAACAAAATGATTAGATAGATGGTTATACAGTGTGTTTTCTGATAGTGTGGCTCTCAAGAAGTTTCCTACGCAAAAAACCATGCCCACAAACTGAGCATGTAAAAGAACTGTTGTCCTTGTGCACCCACCCGTGTTCACGCTCATCGATATTAATGTTATCTGGGCATTTTTCACTGGGAGTTGTCTTCTCTCAAATATGAGGCCAGACACAATCATTACATAATGCGGCACACTTGTAAAACAGTCTGGAGTTTCAAAGCATCTGGTTTCAACTCCCTTCTGTGTCAAACAGCATTTCCTAAGTAGGTTAATCATACAGTGCCACAGAGCGGCATCATGTGAAATGTGGATTAGACGCATGGCTGTCAGGTGTACTTTATAAATTAACTTGCCTGCAAGTGAATGCCATACAAACCTTTATCAACATTGAGAAATGTACAGTGACATACAGATTGAAACAAACGTGAGCAATAAGAAAATTCATGTGCGGTGATAACCTTTTAATATCAGTTGACCAGTAAAAATGCCATCATCATAGGTTTTCACCACAATTGTTTGTTACTAAAACACTCAATTTCCAAACTTCAAGTGTAGTGTATCAAGATCCACCATATCCAAAATATGCGTGCTGGGTCATTCAGATCATCTGGAGAATGTCTGCAAAGATTCAGCAAACTCAAGCGATATTTACTCATTTCTTTTCGCCGGGTTATTAGTCTGTGCATGCCAGCAAATTATTAGCAGAGGTAAAGATGCGGCAGAGAAAGGAGAGCATCAATGTTCTGACTGTGCATGCAATAATGAATACAGTCTAATCAATGAAAAAAATTCACATTACTGAGTAATTGGGTGCGCATACATGCATCAACACTACAGTGAATTGGATTCTAAAGGAATCGCACAGGCTTCAGAACAGACTCTGATGGATATGCTTAGACCATACATGATACTAATGCAGTCTGCATGACTATCTTTGTAACATCCTATCACACCAACTAATTGCAGCAACCCTTAAAATTACCTAAGAAATGTCTTCTTTAGTATTCACTGAAAATTTATAATGCTGGCTAGATTACGCGCACAGATGCATTGAGATGAAATAGATAAAAGTTGGCCAAGCAACTTAGCAATCGAAAAATTGTGTCAGTTTTCACCCCTCATAGAATCCAACTTAAAACGAGTAACTGCCTGCAGGCACCACTAAACCAGCTGCAGGATGGCTCATTCAAACAGCGATGGCGAAACACTTCTCAATGTGCCATGCCCAAATGGTTTTAAGAAGGGTAAACACTGGCCCAATTGTGTGTCTGACCACAGCTTAAACCTGATAGAACATTTGAAGCGATCAATTTTTCACTTTGCTTTTGCAGCTTGTTTAAAACATCATTTCAGGGCTCATCATGATGTGGCTCCATCTATTGACGTGTGCGATATGTCACTGTTCCATGTTTTGACTTCCCATAGTTGAGCAGCAATTTCTACAGTTTTCAAGAAAACATAGGATAAGATGTTCGCGACTCTGTCAAACCGGATCCATTAGATGTTTAATTGTTAAGATTTAATTGCCTCACTTTTTGGGTTGGCTATGTCAATGTGCATCTTAGGGCAGAACTATTTCATCCGTTGGCCTTCTTAGTCCAATGTTTGGCTCGCATAGATTTGCAACTAATTGGCTTAGTACTGATGTTCTTTGCTCCTTTGTCTGACGATACCAGATACAGTTAATCAATGAAAAGCTGCGAACGTGAGACCACACTCATGGCAAGAGTGGATATTAGGCAGTATCTATTGTATCTAGGGTCTAAGCACAATTAACTCTACCCACCAAATGCCTTCAGCCCTGATTCCCGCCAGAGGAACAGTGAACAGGTGATGCTGACAGGCTAGGCTGTGGAAACATCCAGACAATTTCCCTGAGCATCAGGCGAGCTGACATGATACATGAAGTTATAACCAAGACGTAAACTTGAAGTAGTGTAGTACTATCTGGAAACTAGCTTGCATGGGTGGTGGCTAGGTGTTGGCACAAATAGATAGTGCATCACTGATTAATGCTCAACTCTGCAACCACACTTTCAGATTAACTCAATAATTGGTTAACTTAGATGCTACTTGGTAATTAAGTCAACCATGACTGCTTTCACTACATCCTTTCATGCCAACCAATCTCAGCAATTCTTGAAAGTAACTAACGTTTACATCCAACCTCTGAATATTTATATTGAATATGTATGTGGGCAGGCAACATTAACTAGAAAGTAGCGTGTAAGCCTTGTTTTATAACAGAGACCCCGATCAATTAAGTATAGTGAGTAGACTACTCCTTAACTGATGTGCTGGTATTGTATTTTCTTGACTGCATTATACGCCGCCACAAAGAGCAGTTTAGTTCATGTAATTACTGACCTATAAGACTCCCTGCCATGCTCGCATCTTTTTGAAGGGCAGCTACCACCTGTACTTGTGAAATTCGTACTGATCTCCGCTGGACCATGAGCATACAACGTATAATAGTGATATACCTGGAGTAAACAGGGACAGATGAATTGTTTTGAATTAAGGCAATGCATTCTCTTGGTGTTAAAATTTGCACATCCATCATTATTTACCTTTCAGTAATTCAAGCAACAGCAGAATATTCGGTTCATGCACTGGGCAAACATCATCGGGTTTAAAAATGCACTCCTTGGAATTGATGGCATTTTAGATTGAACAGAGAACATGATGAGCATTTCCAATCACTAAAGCATATAAGTTTATTTTATGAGGGTTTCATCACTACTAAAGAGGGTTTTATTTTTACAAAGGTTCACGAGACAAATCATTTAGACTCAACAAATTCAGGTCATGATTCAATTAAATTTGTTAATACCAGAAATATAGCCTGACAGGTCAATTACAAAATCCTACTCACGTTTTCCATTTAAGAAGGGCGAGAAAGGATTTATTGAGTCACTTTCATGGTGAATATGATCGCCCCGAATATATGATGATGGAACGGCAGTGGTTTGAGCAGAGCGCTGGTGAGACTTATGGTGGTACAGGCAAGGCCTAGTGCGTGGTTTAGTAAACCAGACAATGAAGATAATAGCTCAATGCTGAGCTGCTGATGGGATCATGACGCCTCAGACATGAGTTGCAATGTGGGAGCCTGGACACCGAGGCATCTGAAGCCTGTAGATTTGGAATGCATTGATGTTGCTGGTTTGATGGATTCGGGGTGAATACTAACACTCAGCTTCTCAAGATTGATCGCAAAACCTGACCGGCCTTTTGGTTAATTCAGCCTTATTAATGTGCTGTGGTCAGACTTAGACAGTAACATCATCTGCGCGAGAACTAGGAACATTTGAAGAAGTGTCTCTAGTCCTAGGAAGTAGTCTTAATAGAATAAGACTTCTTGAGACCCAACGCAACTTTCAATTCAAGCACCTAGAGTCCTAGCTCGGTGAGAGCAGTATGAGCATTTGGGTGAGTAGGATGACATGATTAGGCGGGGGGGGGGGCGAGGGTAACTATAGCATGTCAGTTACTGATAAGATAAGACTGGTCATGAGGTCAAACTATGCTCTCCATGGAATGGATGGCATTTTAGATTGACAAAAAACATGATGAGCATTTCCAATCACTAGCACAGATAAGTTTATTTCATGTGGATTACATCATTATATTTACAAAGGCCCAAGAGACAAACTCCGGTCATGGCGTAGTCAAAACTGTTGCAATATCAGAAATATAGCAGCTGACATGTCAACTAAAAGATCCTATTCACATTTTACTTTGAAAAGGAATGGAAAAGGATTCATTGAGCCACTATCACATTGAATAGGATCGCACCGAATATATGCCGATGGAACGGCAGTGGTTTGGACAGAGCGCTAGTGAGAATTATGGTGGTACAGACCAGGCGAGGCCTAGTGTGTGGTTTAGTAAACCAGACAATGAAGATAATAGCTCAATTCTGAGCTGCTGATAGGATCATGATGCCTCAGACATGAGTTGCAATGTGGGAGCCTGGACACCGAGGCATCTGAAGCCTGTAGATTTGGAATGCATTGATGCTGCTGGTTTGATGGATTCGGGGTGAATACTAACACTCAGCTTCTCAAGATTGATCGCAAAGCCCAACACAGTTTTCTGGTTAATTCAGCGCTTATTAATGTGCTGTGGTCAGACTTAGACAGTAACACCATCTGCGCGAGAACTAGGAATATCTAAAGAAGTGTCTCTAGTCCTAGGAAGTAGTGTTAATAGAATGGGGCTTCTTGAGACCCAGTGCATATTCTAATTCTGATCAATCAACTCTAGAGCTTAGCTAATTTCGAATGATACTTTTCTCAAAAGCAGGTTATCATTCTCAAAGTAAGTCTGTCCAAAACTACAAGCTCACAGAACACCAGTGTCTTCTAGCATATGCTAACCATAATGATGCTAACTACTGTGGGTAGAGTGTGTTCTTATTTTTGTCCAATAGCCAGATAATGGCTGTCGAGGAAGTGGCTGTTGAAAAGCCAACAAGCGCCCTAACCACTCGGCCACAGTTCCTCCCCTAAAACATGTCTTTGACACGATTTGCAGTGGAACCAACCTTACTGTATTGATGGGCATCATTGTAGCCAGCCCAATCCATTGCAATGGTGGTCTGACTGAGCTCAAATGTAGATCAAAATGAGACCTGAAATCAAAGAATACAGTCTGTGAGCATGCGCAAGGATTATACCCATAGGTTCAAGCTTGTAATGTAATGTAACCTTGAAGCTCCATTTGAATAAAGTCTGTTCTGTGTCTGGGTGATGTAAATTGATCCACCAGTCACTTATTACTTTTATTTTCATTGCAAATCAAAACAACGCGATTCTTAAGTGGATATTTTTTGATTGTTTTTTTTTCTATCTGAAGATAGGAAGCAAAGTAGGTTATGTGTATCCTATTTTTGAATGAAAATGCCAATTTGAAACACAGACGGCCTGATGCATTTCAAACCATGGTTATATAAAACTTACCCACATCTTTCAGCTATGAGAGTGTTGCTATTGGCTGTTTTGGCAGAGTCATATAGCTCGAGACAATGAGAACTCTGCACGCGCACTCATATCTATCACTCATGAGGTCCAGATCGTAAGGTTCCAACAGCGATTCTCAGATCTAGCTTAAGGGGATCTCCATGCATTTGTGCAACAGGCTAATCATTTAAAGTCTTCAAATGAAACACTAAAAGGTTGTGGTCAAGAGTGTACAGGTCCTCAGACTATAATCTTAGATGCATATTCCTATCCAATTGGCTTTATGATCTTTTTAAGGCAATGTGCATTTCATTTCCTCTTTTTGCATTTGGTTGCCAGTCACTCAGTGTTTTGCCTAGTTGTCTTATCGTCTTGCTAGATGAAATGCTCATTTCCATATTTATAATGTTTGATGATCTCCAAAATGTCAAGTAGATTTGTTCTTTCCTTGATGGTTGTGTTTGGAATTCTATCATGCCATGCCACTCCTAACAAGTCTCTTTCCATTAGACATCGTCGGTCTCAGTGAACCACGAATTCAATGAGAGAACTATTGCATTTTACAACAAGGACATTCGCTGTATACAGTAGGACATGATAATCAAAGGGTCTATGGTGCCAGACTTTTAAAATAAGAGACTTGTAGGAAACATCAAATTCCCAAAAAAAAAATTCAGAACGAACAATTCACCGAACAGTTCAACTTAGCAGACGATATAACTTAGATGTAATACAAGCGTATGTACCTACATCATCCTATGACGATGAATTAGTAAAAATATTTTATCAAACTATATCCATTAACATGAATACTGATAAACAAAAGTTCAACATAGTGATGGGTCATGTTAATGCAAAGTTGGTAACTGCCAAGCGAATACCGCATTGGCACTCCTGGTGTAGGTACTAGAAATGAAAG
>Ga0224511_10001270_pt1 | contig 14829 bp, 13 predicted proteins | sample SF_May12_sed_USG_2_FD_169988 | JGI IMG/M metagenome (GOLD analysis project Ga0224511, IMG submission 169988) | Sediment microbial communities from San Francisco Bay, California, United States - SF_May12_sed_USGS_8_1 | ecosystem: Environmental > Aquatic > Marine > Sediment | place: USA...
CCATATGGCTGAAGGCTATGCGAAAGCCACCGGGAAGGCCGGGGTGTGTCTTGTAACATCCGGTCCCGGGATGACCAATGTGATTACGGCGTTGGCCGATGCGTATATGGATTCTGTGCCGTTGGTGTGTTTCAGCGGGCAAGTCTCAACCAGTTTGATCGGCAACGATGCATTTCAAGAGGCGGATAATATCGGGTTGAGTCGTCCCTGCACGAAGTATAACTTTTTGGTGAAGGATGTGAACGATTTGGCTGGTACGATCAAGGAGGCGTTCTATATTGCCACGACCGGCCGTCCTGGACCTGTGTTGGTCGATATTCCCAAGGATGTGTCACAGAACCAGGCCGAGTTCACCTATCCGAATTCCGTCTCGATCCGCGGGTACAATCCGACTTACGAAGGCAATAAGTGGCAAGTCAAACAGGCAGCTGAGGCGATTACCAAGGCCAAAAAGCCGATTCTGTATGTGGGCGGCGGTGTCGTATTTTCCGGCGCATCGCAGGAACTGATCGATTTGGCCGAGCTGACGCAGATCCCGGTCGACATGACGCTTATGGGGCTTGGCGCGTTTCCCGGCGAACATCCGTTGTCGCTGGGTATGTTGGGCATGCACGGTACCTATGAAGCGAACATGGCGATTCACTATTCCGATCTTGTCATCGCCATCGGCGCGCGGTTCGATGATCGTGTGACGGGCAAAGTCTCGGAGTTTTGTCCCCATGCCAAGGTGATCCATATCGATATCGATCCGACGTCGATCCGGAAGAACATTCATGTCGATATTCCGATCGTCGGCGATTGCAAGACCGTGCTTCGTGAGCTGAACCACATACTCAGAGCGACGGTGAACGGCGAACAAAAAGCCTTTCGGAAACCCTGGTGGGATCAAATTCAGGAGTGGCGGCAAGCGCATCCTCTCACGTATCAGCAAGACAAGGATGGGCCGATCAAGCCGCAGCAAGTGGTCAAGCGGCTGTACGAGTTGACGAAGGATCGAGATCCGATCGTGGCGACGGATGTCGGCCAGCACCAGATGTGGGCGGCGCAATACTTCAAGCTGGCAAAGCCGAATCGGTGGCTGACATCGGGCGGGCTTGGAACCATGGGGTTTGGGTTTCCGGCAGCAATGGGCGCGCAGGCCGCCTTCCGTGACCGTCTTGTGCTGTGTATCGCCGGAGACGGCAGCATTCAGATGAATATGCAGGAAATGGCGGCGGCCGTCATCAGTAAGTTGCCGGTCAAGATCGTTATTTTGAACAACCGATTTCACGGCATGGTGCGGCAGTGGCAGGATCTTTTCTACAATGGACGGTATGCATCGAGTAATTTAGAGACGACGCCGGATTTCGTGAAGCTGGCCGAGGCGTACGGAGCGGTCGGGTTGCGGGCCGAGAAACTGGCGGATCTTGACGACGTGTTAAAAACAGCTTTGGCGACCGAGGGGCCTGTCATCGTCGATGTGCCGACGTATCGGTTTGAAAACTGCTATCCGATGATTCCGGCCGGCGGCTGCAATCATGAAATGATCCTCGAAGATCCTCCGGAATTGAAGAAGAATGATAATAAGGATACGGTGTTAACAGCATAAGGGGAAGTGCTGAGTGCTCAGTGCTGAGTGGCAACACTCAGGTCTCAGCCCTCAGGTCTCAGCACTGAGGAAGATGGAACATATCATTTCGGTCACGGTTGAGAATAAATTCGGCGTCTTGTCCCGTGTGGCGGGGCTGTTCAGCGGACGTGGGTTCAATATCGAGAGTCTTTCGGTCGCTCCCACGCTCGATCCGTCGATGTCGCAGATGACGATCGTCACGTCGGGCGACGATCGGATCATCGAGCAGATCGTCAAACAGCTCAATAAACTGATCGACGTCATCAAAGTCGTGGACTTGAACGAGACGGAATTTGTGTCGCGAGAGACGGCGATCATCAAGGTGCATACAAAGGATGAGGATCGGGCGGAGGCGCTCAGGATCGTGGATATCTTCCGGGCAAACGTCATCGATTCTACGCCGAGCACCTATACGATCGAAGTATCCGGCGACCCAAAGAAAATCGAAGCGATCATCAATTTGCTGCAACCGCTGGGAATCAAAGACTTGGTCCGTACCGGACGGGTCGCCGTGGCGCGCGAGCCGATTCGCCAGGCTGCCGCACAAGCCAAGAAGGTCGCACGCGAATAACGTGTCCCCTGAACATGCAAGCCGGCATGCGACAACGACATGCCTTGTTGAAGGAGTCTCCATGAAGATTTATTACGATAAGGATGCGGACATTCAGCAGATTAAGAGCAAAACAGTCGCGGTCATCGGGTATGGCAGCCAAGGCCATGCTCATGCCCTGAACATGAAAGAGAGCGGCGTGAACGTCGTGATCGGTCTTCGTGAGGGGGCCTCCTGGAAAAAGGCGGAGCAAAGCGGCCTGAAAGTCATGCCGGTGGCCGATGCGGTGAAGTCGTCCGACGTGATCATGATTCTTGCGCCGGATGAAGCGCAGGCCGCCATCTATCGGCAGGATGTGGCGCCCAATCTCAAGGCCGGGTCCTATTTGGCGTTCGGCCATGGCTTCAACATCCATTTCGGGCAAATTGTGCCACCGGCTTCCGTCAATGTGTTCATGGTGGCGCCCAAGGGGCCCGGCCATCTTGTCCGATCCGAATACACAAAGGGCAGCGGAGTGCCTTGCCTGCTTGCGGTTCATCAAGACCCGAGCGGCAATACCAGGCAAGTAGGGTTGGCTTATGCGAGTGCGGTCGGCGGAGGCCGGGCCGGCGTCATCGAAACGAGCTTCCGAGAGGAGACTGAAACGGATTTGTTCGGCGAACAGGTCGTCTTGTGCGGAGGGCTCACGTCGTTGATTCAAGCCGGCTATGAGACGTTGGTTGAAGCCGGGTACTCTCCGGAGATGGCCTATTTCGAGTGTTTGCATGAGGTGAAACTGATCGTGGACCTGATCTACCAGGGCGGCATTGCCAATATGCGCTACTCGATCAGTACGACGGCCAAATACGGAGATATCACGCGCGGTCCCAGGGTCGTGACCGAACAGACGAAGCAGGAAATGAAGAAGATTCTCGGGGAGATTCAGAGCGGCCAGTTTGCTAAGGAGTGGGTGCTGGAGAATCAGGCGAATCGCCCTGTCTACAATGCGTTGTTGGCCAAAGGCGAAGCCCACCCCATCGAAGACGTGGGGGCAAAGCTGCGGGCGATGATGCCTTGGTTGAAAAAAGACCAATTGGTGGATCGTACGAAGAACTAGTTCGGAATTTCGATCTCGATTGCGCTTCTTTGACAGCTCCCGTATAAAGTCGGTATGGATGCCGTAGGTATCCGATCCCAGTGTTTGCCGGTTGACAGGATAAGCGGCTGGTTGGTTGTTGGAACAGGGTCATAGGAGGGGTTGTGGTCGATCGTGCGGTGGGTATTCCCTTTGCCAAGGAAGGTCTTCCCTTCATCGCGATTCCCGGCGTCCTGATGCTGGTGGCCGGATGGCAAGGGTGGATTGTTGTGGCAGTCGGGGCGGCGCTCCTCACAGCTTTCGTCGCGTGGTTTTTCCGGAACCCCGCCAGGGTGATTCCCCATGATCCGCATCTCATTGTGGCGCCTGGAGACGGGAAAGTTATCGCCATCGAAGAAGAGTTCGAACCCCGGTATCTCAAGGATCGCGCGCTTCGGGTGACAATTTTCTTGAACGTGTTCAATGTGCACATCAACCGGATGCCTTGTGATGGAATGGTCGAAGATGTTCAGTATCAGCCGGGGATGTTCTTGGTCGCCAGCAAGCCGGAAGCCACGCTGAGAAATGAGCAGAATGCCTTGATGATTCGGACGGTCGAAGGGGTGAAGGTGTTGTGCGTGCAAGTGGCGGGGTTGATCGCCCGGCGTATCGTGTGTTGGGCGTCCGCCCAGGATCGGGCGATACGAGGGGAGCGGTATGGGTTGATCAGATTTGGATCGCGGATGGATACGTTTCTTCCAATCGGCACACCGTTGCGGGTGTCCGTCGGAGACCGGGTAAAAGGCGGAGAAACTATTTTAGGAGAACTGCGATGAAATCCGGCGCATTCAAAAACTCGTTCGGCAAAGATAGTAAGCGGCGTAAAGCAGCCATGCATTTGATCCCGAACCTGTTCACGACCGGCAACTTGTTCTGCGGCGTCTACGCGATGCTCTCGGTATTCAACGGCGATTATATGTCCGCGGCCGTCGCAATTCTCGTCGCGATGATATTTGATGTGCTCGACGGCAAATCGGCTCGGTTGACCAACAGCACGAGCCATTTTGGGCTGGAATACGATTCGTTGTCCGATGTCGTCTCATTCGGCGTGGCTCCCGGGTTTCTCATTTACTCGTGGGCGTTGAGCGGACTGGGTACCTTTGGCGTCGCGGTCATGTTTGCGTATGTGGCGATGGGTGCGGTTCGGCTGGCGCGATTCAATTCGACGGTGGCATTATCCGACGGCAAGTACTTTACCGGCCTTGCCATTCCCGCCGCGGCAGGGGTTGTGGCGTCGTTGGTGGTGTTCGATCATTACGCTGTTCATATGACGGGTGAGGTGAAGCCGGTTCTTGTCTTGGTTCTCACGCTGATGCTGTCGTTCCTGATGGTGAGCACGATCAAGTATCGTAGTTTCAAGGATCTCAAGTTCAAGGGGCCTCAACAGATCACGTATTTGGTGTGGGGAATCCTTGGGCTGATGATGGTGGCAGCCTGGCCGCAGGTTATGTTATTCGTCGTGTTTGGCGGCTATGCGTTGATGGGCCCTGTTGAAAAGATATTCTGGTTGCTCGCGCGAGCGATGGGAACGAAGACGACGACAAAGACCGAATTGCCGTCTCCGGAGCCAAAGCTCTAGCATCAATCGACAGAGGCGATGAGTCGTACACATAGGTGTCGGGAGTCCCAGAGGCTAAGACGAGGAGTAGTAGGCGCAACGTGTAGTCTGAGAGAATTGGCGGACGGTGCGAGCCAATCTACACATCGCCGAACTCGCCTCCGAGCCTGAATCCACGAAACCCGAGTAGTGGATTCCGCATAGCCCCCGTAAGGGGCTGAATGAAGGGTTGGGGACAGCCAGGAGGCTGTTTCGACCGAAACAGGGTGGTACCACGGAGTGCGTGAAGCCTTCGTCCCTGCCGATGACAAGGGATGAGGGCTTTTGTGTTTGTGAAGCTGCGAACAATACCCTTCGGCTACGACTTCAACCTTCAAACCCTTCAACGTTTGGGAAGACTGATTCTTGCTGCTTGCTGCCAGGCCGGAGGCAGCGAGGTCAGCTTGTTGGTGGAGGTGACACGATGACGCGCATGATACGGATTTTCGATACGACGTTGCGGGACGGCGAGCAGTCGCCGGGCGCCAGTATGAACGTAGAGGAAAAGGTCATGGTGGCCAAGCAGCTGGCGCGCCTCGGCGTTGATATCGTCGAAGCGGGATTTGCGTACAGTTCTCCCGGCGATTTCGAGGCCGTGCGTCGTATTGCGCAGGAGGTGGAAGGGCCGACGATCTGCAGTTTGGCCCGTGCTCGTCCTGAAGACATCGATCGGGCATGGGAAGCGTTGAAAGGGGCGCCGAAGGCCCGCATTCATACGTTCTTATCGACGTCGGATATTCATTTGAAATATCAGTTCAGGATGACCCGCGAGGAGGCCAAGAAACGCGCAGTTGAAATGGTGCAGCGCGCGCGGAGTTATGTCGATGACGTGGAGTTTTCGCCGATGGATGCGAGCCGCTCCAATCCGGCGTATTTGTATGAGGTCATCGAAGCGGTCATTGCGGCAGGGGCTGGTACCGTCAATATTCCCGACACGGTCGGATATGCCGTGCCGCAAGAGTTCGGTGCTTTGATCAAAGGAATTTGCGATAAGGTGCCTAATGCCAAGCAGGCGGTGATCTCCGTCCATTGCCACAACGATTTGGGTGTCGCCGTGGCGAACAGTCTGGCAGCTGTCGTCAATGGAGCCGGTCAGGTGGAATGTACGATCAATGGAATCGGGGAACGCGCGGGCAATACCTCGTTGGAAGAAATCGTGATGGGGCTTCGAACGAGAAAGGATTTTTACCAAGCCGATACGGGGATCAAGACGGAGGAAATCGCCAAGACCAGCCGTCTTGTCAGTAAAATCACCGGCATGGCGGTGCAGCCCAACAAGGCGATCGTGGGGGCCAATGCGTTTGCGCATACCTCCGGCATTCATCAGGACGGTCTGCTCAAAGACAAGACAACCTATGAAATCATGCGGCCTGAGTCGGTCGGTCTTGTCGAAAGCCGGATGGTGATGGGAAAACTTTCCGGCCGGCATGCCTTCCGCCAGCGGATGGAAGAATTGGGGTACAAGTTGAGCGACGAAGAGCTCAATCATGCCTTCGAACGGTTCAAAAAACTGGCCGACCAAAAGAAAGAGATCTACGAAGAGGATCTCGAGGTGATCGTGTCGGAAGAACTGGCCAAGATGGCGGAGCGGATCGTGCTGAAGTCGTTTCACGTCGAAAGCGGAACCGGTCAAACTCCGACGGCGACGGTGGAGCTGGAAATCGATGGGAATACGGTCAAGCAATCCGGAACGGGAGACGGCCCGGTCGATGCCGTGTATCGCACCATTGCGGCGATGACGCAAACCAAAAGCACCCTGCTCATGTTCGCCGTCAACGCGATTACCGGCGGGACCGACGCACAGGGAGAAGTGTCCGTGCGGGTGCAGGAGGACGGGCGAACTGTGTCGGGCCACGGCGCGGATACCGACATCATTGAGGCGGCGGCCAAGGCGTACCTCAATGCGCTGAATCGGCTGGCCTATATGGTGTCGAAACAGGCCGAAGGCGGACAGAAGGTCCGCTTGATTTGATCGTTCCTGCCGGGCTAGAGTAAATTCCTTTGGCCTGTGGCGGCCGAAGAGGCCTCTCGAATGCTGAAGAGAACCCTTGCAGACTGTCGGGAGTTTTTGGCCGGAGACCATACGGTACTCCGGGAGTTGCTGCATCCGGCGAAAGAGACGGTCTCGCTTGGGTACAGTCTGGCTCACGGTAAGCTTGCGGCCGGGCACCGTTCCAATCGGCATGCGCTGACGTCGTCGGAGGTGTATTACTTCATTGCGGGGCAGGGTCGGTTGATCATCGATTCTGAGACCTGTTCGGTTGAGGCGGGTTCGGTGGTGTATGTGCCGCCTGGCGGCACACAGTCGTTGGAGAATACCGGAACTACGGATATCGAGTTTCTCTGCTTGGTCGATCCCGCCTGGCGGATTGAGGATGAAACGGTATTGGAATAGGGGATAGGTTGAGGGCACGAGAGGAAGGAGCACGTAACGTGAACGCTAAGATTGCGGTGCTTGCCGGAGACGGAGTAGGGCGCGAGATTGTTCCTGAAGCGGTCAAGATTTTGAAGGCCATCGGGCAGAAATATCACCATGCGTTTGAGTTCGTATCGGCCGATATCGGGGGGCATGCGATCGACAAAGTGGGGGTTCCGTTGCCCGGCGACACATTGGCTCTGGCGAAGCAAAGCGATGCGGTGTTGTTGGGAGCCGTAGGCGGTCCCAAATGGGAAGGACTGGAGTACAGTATCAGGCCGGAACGCGCGCTGCTCGGTATTCGAGAGGCATTGGGGTTGTACGCCAATCTGCGTCCCGCAAAGGTGTATGCGAATCTTGTCGATGCCTCCACACTGAAGCGGGAAGTGATCGAAGGGATCGATATTCTCGTGATCAGGGAACTTACCGGCGGGATCTATTTCGGGCGGCCCAAAGGAATCGAGCCATTGCCAGGCGGCGGTGAGCGGGGCATCAATACGGAAGTGTATACGACGGAAGAAGTCAGGCGGATCGCCAAGGTGGCGTTCGATGCGGCGCGGAAACGGCGGAAGAAAGTCACTTCGGTGGACAAGGCCAACGTATTGGAATCATCCGAGTTGTGGCGGAAGGTCGTGATCGAAGTCCACAAGGATTATCCCGATGTCGAATTGGGGCACATCTATGTGGACAATGCCGCCATGCAATTGGTGCGCAATCCGCGGCAGTTCGACGTGATGTTGTGTAACAACATGTTCGGCGACATCCTCAGCGACGAGGCGGCGATGCTGACCGGCTCGATCGGGATGCTGCCGTCTGCGAGCATTGGGGCCAAGGTTGGCCTGTTTGAGCCCATCCATGGGAGTGCGCCGGACATTGCCGGTAAAAATATCGCCAATCCCATCGCCACGATTGCCTCGGCGGCCATGATGTTGTCCTATGCGTTTCAACTCGATAAAGAGGCGGAGGCTATCGACAGGGCGATCGTCAAAACGCTCGATATGGGGTATCGGACCAAGGATATCCAAAGCCCAGGCGCCCGGATCGTCGGGACGGTGGAGATGGGAGACGCGATTCTTCGAAACTTGGATTAGCCCACATTATTCATGAACACTTCTACTGCAACCGCCGATACGCCGCTGCGACAAGCCTGGCTGCGGGCTTTCTGCAGCCAGGCGGGCAGGCTCGCCCTTCGTGACCTCAACATACTATTTCAAGTATGCTTCGGTCTCTCAGGGCTCCGCGTGCCCGTCTCGCCCGGCGTCTTGGCGGTTTCGTCACGAACCGTCATGAATAATGTGGGCTAGCGACATCGTGCTTTGATGCTATGGCTACTATTCTTCGCTCAGGGACAATTCGCACGATCGCCGGAACCGGTGATCCGGGCTATGCCGGAGACGGCGGACAGCCGGATCGGATTTCTCTCAACGAGCCGAAGGGAACAGCGATTGATTCTCTTGGGAACGTTCTGATCGTCGATTCTGAAAATCATGTGATTCGGCGGATCGATCGGATAACGGGTATCATCTCGACTGTCGCCGGTGTGGCTGATGGGGAGAGTCTCATGCCGGAGGTACGGCAAGAGGCGGGTGCGTTTCAGCCGATGAGTGAAGACCCCTTTGCAGAGATGAGCCCCGCCATGCAGAACTACGGGCAACAGGCTGATTTGAGCGGGACCGTCCGGTATATCATCAATGGAACAGCTGCGCGAGACCGATTCGGCGGTGACGGCGGGCCTGCCACCGGCGCACGTCTGAACTTCCCGACGGCGGTTGTTATAGATGGGCGGGGTAATTTGTATATCGCTGATACCATGAATCATCGCATCCGCTTTGTCGAGGCCGGTACGGGGATGATCAGTACCCTTGCCGGTGTCGGTCAGCCTCGATACAGCGGCGATGGAGGTCCGGCGGTTGCAGCGGGGCTCAATGAACCGGCGGCCCTTGCATTGGATGGGCGAGGTACCTTGTATGTGGCCGATCAGAGCAACAACCGTGTCCGAGCCATCGACTTGGAGACCAGGATGATCCGCACGGCCGTCGGCACCGGGTCCGCAACATACAATGGAGATGGGATGCAGGCTACGGTGGCTGCTGTGGCAGGACCAAGCGGTTTGGCTTGTGCGGATGACGGGACGCTCTTCATTGCCGATACGTTCAACGGCAGGATTCGCGCCGTCGATCCTGCGACGGGACTGATTCGAACCGTGGCAGGAGATGGCGGTGAATACCGATACCAGGGCGACGCCGAGCCGCCTTCAGCCAGCCTGTCCAGACCTTCAGGAATTGCCGTGGATCAGGATGGCAATCTCTATCTCACCGATTCGGACAACCATCTTATTCGCAAATGGAATCGGGGCAACGGAGTGCTTGAGCGAGTAGCCGGCGTAGGGGCTACTGGCTTCAGCGGAGACGGCGGGCCGGCATTGCAGGCCGCCCTCAACTATCCGTTTGGGATCGCAGTGGATCGGGATGGGCGGCTCGTTGTTGCAGATACATTCAACCATCGACTTCGGGAAATTGCTCAATAGCGAGAGGTAGGCAGGTTTCGATGCTGAAAAAGAAATCGACATACGTGATGGCCATTCTTGGTGCTACCGGCGCCGTGGGGAAGGAAACATTGGAGATTCTGGAGGAACGGAAGTTTCCCCTGGAGTCGCTGCGTCTCTTTGCTTCCAAACGGTCGGCCGGGGGGACGATGTCGTGCCAGGGCAAAGAGTGGACGATCGAGGAGCTGACGCCCGAGTCCTCGTTTGCCGGCGTCGATTTCGCATTGATCTCGGCTACGGATGCGATCAGCCGTGATTATGGGCGCAAGCTCGGCGCGGCCGGTGTGGTGGTGATCGACGACAGCGGCGTGTTTCGGATGGAACAGGATGTCCCGCTGGTGGTTCCGGAGGTCAATGCCCATGCGCTGGGAACGATGCCGCTCGGGATCGTGTCGATTCCAAACTGCACCACGACGCCGTTGGTGATGGCCCTGAAACCCCTGCACGAGGCAGTGGGGGTGAAGCGTGTCGTCGTGACGACCTTTCAGTCCGTCTCGGGAACCGGCGCGGCGGCGATGGACGAACTGATGGATCAAACGAAAGCGCTCATGTCGTTTCAAGACGTGAAGGCGGAGGTCTATCCCTATCAGATCGCATTCAATCTGCTCCCGCAGATCGGATCCTTCAATGATGGCGGAGATTGTTCGGAAGAAGTGAAGATCGTGAAGGAAACCAGGAAGATTCTCGGCGCACCATCGCTCCGTGTGACGGCGACGACCGTGCGTGTGCCGGTGTTGCGTTGCCACTCCGAGGCGATCAACGTCGAGTTGGAAAAGCCGCTGAAAGCCAATGAGGCCCGGGCGGTGCTGGCCGCCATGCCGGGAGTCATCGTGTTCGACGATCCGGTGAAGAAATTGTATCCGATGCCGCTGGACGCGACGGGAAAAGACGACGTGTATATCGGACGCGTGCGCGAGGATGAATCGATCACGAACGGTCTCAACCTCTGGGTCGTGTCGGACAATCTCCGCAAGGGGGCTGCGCTGAATGCGATTCAGATTGCCGAATGTCTGATAACGGGTTAAGAAGAGAGCTCGACCGCCCGGCAGTCGATGAGGGCGGCCCTGTGTGAGCCGCCTCCACATTTCTCACTCCCCAGTCTGGATATGAGCAGATGCCGGAATGGAACACAATCGGCAAGGTCATGATCGGAATGGGGCTCATGATTGCCGGGTTGGGCGCCGTGCTGGTTGCGGCAGATCGAATCCCTGGGCTGAGTAACCTCTTCAGCTGGTTGGGAAAGCTTCCCGGAGACATCTCGATCAAGAAAGACAATGTTAGTTTCTATTTCCCCATTGCTACCAGTATCCTCCTCAGTGTCATTCTGAGCCTGCTGTTCTATCTCGCAGGATGGTTCTTTCGACGATGATGAGACAATGGTATCGCGCCGGTCTGGTTTGTGCGGCTATGGGGCTGGGATATGTGGCGGCGTCTCCGGCCTGCGCCGCACCCTCGATCCGTGTCCTGTTGGCTTCGGATGTTCAGCGGCTGGAGGCAGGGGCGGAGCGCATCATGTGGGTCAGCGATGACCGGGGGCGCTCTCGTTCCTATCGGACAACCCTTCGTATCGAAGTTCGCGGCCAGGCGTTGTTGCTCAACGGATCTCGTGTCGTCGGTGAGCAGGTGACGTTGCGAGCCGGTGAGCGGGATCTCAAACTGTGGCTTCCGCGACAGACCGGCAATAGCAACGGGGCGCCGTCCAAGACCGGGCAAGAGAAAGTCGTACTGCAAGTCAGCGGAGTGGTTCAACTGGTTCGCCGCGGTACAGGACTGATGGTCGTCAATCATGTGGATTTGGAAGAATATGTGAAGGGAGTGGTGCCGTCCGAGGTCAGTTCCTCCTGGCACCCTGAAATGCTTAAGGCCCAGGCGGTGGCAGCCAGGACCTATGCGCTGTACCAGCACATGTTGAGCCTCTCGAGGGATTATGATGTGGCTGCGAGCATTCAGGACCAGGTCTATCGGGGCCGCCACGGCGTCGATGAGCGAGTGGAACAGGCGGTGGAGTCAACGAGAGGACTGGTGGTCACCTATCAGAACGCGCCGATTTATGCGGCATTTTCCTCAACGGCCGCCGGTCTGACGGAGGATGCCACGGTGGTGTGGTCGAAGGACCTGCCCTATCTGAAAGGTGTCGAGTGTCCGTTTGATCTGGCCTCCCCCTATTATCAGTGGAAAACCTCTTTCAAGCTTGAGACGTTGGAGAAGAATCTCAGACAGCTGGGGTTTGATGTCGGGACAATCGCTACACTCACCCCGCTCTCCTTCAGCCGGTCCGGCCGCGTGGCAACCCTGCGTCTCTTGCATTCCAAGGGAGAGCTTATCTTGCGTGGAGAAGAGTTACGCAAGGCGATCGGGTATACGGTCGTGCCCAGCACACAGTTCACGATCGACTCGTTCGGTGAGGAGGTCGTGATGTCCGGGTATGGCGCCGGACATGCGGTCGGCTTGTGCCAATGGGGCGCCAAAGAGCTGGCGGAATTGGGCTACTCCTATGCCAGTATCCTCCTGTACTACTATCCGGGGACGGAATTGCGGAATGCCTCGTTGACCCAGGCTCCTCCAATCCCTCCGGTTATTCCTGCACCTGCGTCCTGATGCGACTCGCCGAGTTCGATTTTCCCTTCGATCCTTCTCTGGTTGCACTGCAGCCTGTAACTCCGCGGGATCGCGCGAGGCTGTTGGTGGTCGATCGCCGTACCGACCGGCTGGCGCATCACCATGTGGCCGATCTCCCGTCTTTGCTCGATCCGGGAGATCTCGTGGTCGTGAACGACACGAAGGTGTTGGCGGCACGGGTTCCCGGGAGAAAACAGCCGGTAGGCACACCGGTCGAGATGCTGTTCGTCAGGGATCTCGGCAACGATGTGTGGGAGGTGATGGTCAAGGGGACGTTTCATATCGGCCAGGCCATCGAATTCGATGGCCTGGCTCGCGCGACGGTGCTCAAGCGTGATGCCATGGGTACCACGGTGAAAGTGGAGAGTCCGATTCCCGTGGTCCAACTGTTGCGAGAAATCGGACGGATGCCGCTGCCGCCGTATATCAAGCGGAAACCGAGCCGGGACGATCATGAGTGGTATCAAACGGCGTTTGCCAAACATGAGGGCGCCATTGCTGCGCCGACTGCAGGGTTGCACTTTACAGCGGAATTGCTCGCACGGTTGGCCGCGCGATCGATTCAGGTTGCGTCGGTGACCCTTCATGTCGGTCCGGGAACCTTCAAGCCGGTGGTGACGGAACGTATCGAGGATCATCAGATGGGAGCGGAAAGATTCGAGGTCGGCCTCGACGTTGCTGAAGCGATTGCACGGACGAAGCAAGCAGATCGGCGGGTCGTTGCGATCGGGACCACGGTGGTTCGCACGGTGGAGACCGTGGCAAAGGAGCATGGGTTGGTTGTGCCATCCGGCGGTGAGAGCCGCCTGTTCATTACACCGGGGTTTCAATTCACGACGGTCGATGCCCTCATGACCAATTTCCACCTCCCCCAAACCACCCTCCTCATGCTGGTCTCGGCTTTTGCGGGAGTCGAATTGATGCGCCAGGCTTACGACGAGGCGGTCAAGGAACGGTACCGCTTCTACAGCTACGGCGACGCGATGCTGATTTTGTAGGTTTTGCCCGATTCAATGCATATGGGCGCATTTCCATCTGCTTCTCAGGCGCACACTTTGTGGGCTCAGCTCAAGATGACGTGGATCGGATATGGCATCGCAGGGGACTGATGCCTTTCAGGTCCGAGCGTTCGGGGCTGCCACATCAACGTTGACAGCCATTCTTCTGAACGATAGCCTGTGCTCGTACCTGACGTGCAACCTGACAAGGAGCCCATTTCCATGACAGAGCATCAATACCCCCGCAGTCCTAAAGTCCTCATCGGCGGCATCGCGCATCTGGGCCGGTGTATCGACAAGATCCGTCTTCGTCATGCCGGGCAGATTCAGGACTATAACTATATGACCGTGGGGTTCGACAAGTATCTGATCGATTTTCTCGGCATCGATGCGCAGGCGTTTGAACAGCGAGTGTTAGCGGGAGGGACGGACGACGAACTGCTGGCTTGGGTGCAGGCGCATGGATTGCCGACTACTCCGGATCGGATCGAACAATGGTCGCGCCTGTTGTTGGCGTCGAAACCAAAAGACGACGAAGCCAAGCGGCGTTATCAAGAGCGGCTAGAGGGTATTGCCGCAACACGCGGGGTGTCGGTGAACGAGTTGCCTCCCATTTCGACTTGGGCGGATGCGATCGAATTGGACGAGGGACGGATGTAAAGGGCTTGCAGAGGCCGCACAAGCGTTCGTTGTGCGGCCGTACGCTCAAGAGTGTCAGCCGTGAATCGACAGTTGATCGAGAAGCCGATCAGAGCAGTTCACGGTGGATCGTGACAGGAATCTTCGCTTTCAGAGATTCTTGATAGGCAGACAGGGCCCGTTGCTGTTTCTGTAAGAGCATGTCTTGAATGGCTCGTTCTCTACCGGCAATCGGATTGGAGGCATCGGAGTCTTGCGCGCGTGTGGTGAGGGCTTGCCCTTCCGCGATTTCCGAAGGAGTCAACGCGACCGAGTCACGCACGACCATCCGCGCCTTACCTGCCAGCAGTTCCCGTTGCTGGGTGGACTCAAACGTCGCCGGTGTCCAGTGATTGGCCGCGAGCAGGCGGCGGTAGAGCTCGGGGTCGAAGGCGCCGTTCTTTTGAAAGTCGGGAATTTGAAGGATCATCTCGCGCAGGTCTGCATCGGAGACAGTGATGCCCATCTCCTTCGCCGCAATGACCCACAAACGGCTCTCGACCAGCTGGTCCATGACGAGTTGTTTGAAGGTCTCATCCTTCAAGTCCGCGCCGCCGCGCTCTTTATACGTGCGGTACATGAATTCATGGGCACGTCGGAACTCGTCGCGTGAGATCGTCAGATCTCCCACATTGGCTACGGTGTTCGTCGATTCCTCGCCGAAGCCCCACCAGCCCATGGTGATGACGAAGGCGATGGCCAA
>Ga0224511_10001271_pt1 | contig 14828 bp, 6 predicted proteins | sample SF_May12_sed_USG_2_FD_169988 | JGI IMG/M metagenome (GOLD analysis project Ga0224511, IMG submission 169988) | Sediment microbial communities from San Francisco Bay, California, United States - SF_May12_sed_USGS_8_1 | ecosystem: Environmental > Aquatic > Marine > Sediment | place: USA...
GCTCCTGATCAGGTATCGCTGCTGATCCGATCACCCTTATGATTAATTAAAGCTCATTGAATAATGAGTTTACTTTATTTAAATGTGTGATATACGCATTTATGTTGAAAGTGCACCGCGGTAAGGAAGAGATAAACATGCAGAAGCAAAACGCTAAACGTACTTTATGTAAATACCAATATGACAAAAACGCAAAAGTTTGACAAATAATAAAAATATCATAGTCTTATATTATGCTTTTCTGTCACATTTGTTATTTTCTACTGTTCATCTATGATGACGCTGACGTTAGTTTGCCCCCAGCACACTTTAATAAACACAACGTACCGTTAATGAAGCTAGGCACAAACGACGCCAAAATGCCGTCATGACGTTATTGTTTCCCGCCCCGCGCTTTATTGTTGTTGGCTGTTTTAGCCTTAAAGAAACAGAAATGTTATTGAATTGTTGGTGTAAGAAATAATTATTTTTCACTCATAATCATAGACAATAATATTTCCATTCGTAGCTTTGCCAATCGTGAAAATAATGCTTTCTATGATTACTCGTGAAATAAATTTCATTCTAACACCAGCATTCAACAATTATCCTCTACATCAAGCAGCCCCTCTCGTTTTCAATGGAATAAGGAATATTTAGACGCCACAAAATAATAAAAATTAATAGGAAACATATGAATGAAAACAATAATGAGTATTATCAACGCATGACAATTGTTTCTGAATCCAATTGCCAGGCTCATGACTCAGCATGAATAAAACAGAAAAAAATACAATCCGAAACCAATAACTACAACTAATTTCAAATGGAAAGGGAAAGTGAAGAGTCTTATCAACCAATCACCTTTTCCTATGGAACTATATTTCTGGAATCATGGCACGCATCGACGACAGTCTGAGAGAGACGTCTTTTGGGAGGGCATTTATCTTTCCTAGGCGTTATCGCAAGCTATTTGCATCACGCTACTCACACTGTTCTTAATTGACAAGGAATGCCCTGACCGTATTTAACGAACACATGTCAAGTATGGTAAGCGGTTTGACGTTTTTTCTTGTAAAATCCATACGGGAAAACCAGTGCAAACTATGACACGTATGACTATTTTGTAAATTAAGTAATTAAGTTAACTTTATAAAATATGAAAATCGCATAAACCTGTGTTTAGTATGGTTACTTGAGGTAATCATACGTAACAAAGACGTTGTTTTAACTTATCTTTGGCCATAACATTATTGACAGATTACGTCCAAATTCATGTAAAGGATATTATACCACCATTGTGACAAGATCATATCGAACCAGAAACAGGACGTTCACGTTGTCCTCTTTCTTTTATTGTCATATACATGAATATCTACGATAACAAAATGCTGAGACGTCATTGATAATTTAATAATTGTTCCAGCAGAGTGACGCCAATTATGTTTCGTTATTTGTAGCAGATAACGCACCTTTCATTGAAGAAAAGATGTTCATGAAATCACAAACTAATTAAATGTGTTCTTTTTCAGGCGGACCTGTCAATACGTTTAGATTTTGATGTAAATATCATCATGAAAACTCACGCAAGGCTTTGTCAGTTTCCAGATATTCCTTCCGCCTGTAGCATCACGTCAGCCACTTCAAACAGTTGTCGTCGTTTAATTAAATCAATTGTGTGTCTATCTAAAGACTACCGTTGTTTATTTTTGGACCCTTTCAATCAAAATATTGATAATGAAATTAGCTCTTGTAACGCGTTGACGTTTTTTCCTGATTCTTACCTTAGTGTTCAAAACGGTCCTTTAATATAGTAAATAGTTACATTTACCCTAATAGGTTGAAGATTTGAAATGCCTCAACATTTATGACACCATATATTTGAGTTATCTATTACAACTACTTTCAGTCTGAACTCGTTTACAAAAGACACGACATATAAAAACCATATAATCATATAATAAGGAAACACTCGTATGTCTACGCATCACACATACTTTACAAATATATGATACACTGGGCACCAAAAGGCAAAGTTTTAGCTTTAGTTTTAAATAAAATAAAATAATAAAAACCTTTTTTTCTAAATGTCTGCTGCGTCTTGGTGTTGTATTGTGTTTTTGTGTTGTTCTGTGTGTTGGTTTTTTGTACGGGCCATTTTGCCATGGTGCCCTTAAACTTGACATATCTACATTGTTTACAATATTCTTTCTTTGAACATCTCTTCAATTTATAAACATTTTACAACAGGGGCAGTGTTAACAATTGCTGCATCTCATCAACATGATAAAGAAATCGTTGTTGTAACGAATATATAATATGCAACATGTAACATTACATTGTAATACATTCATTTCTCTCAGTACATATAGGATTTTTTTGGCAAATCTTTAATTTGACATTATCAAACTTAAAGTATTTCTGATAGTTAGTAAATATCTCAGTATTAACATGATGTGAAATTGAAACATAAAAACAAAAAACGATACACATGGTATAAGAAAGTAAAGTAGGCAGCAATCATGATTTAACGATGTTAAAAAACTAATGTCACTCAAAACTATTTACTTTGGCAGTGGTTCTAACATCTGAGCGTTTTACACAACATCTGAAGGGCCCGGGTAAAGTCGCATCTCTAGTCGTGTCTTTTAATTAAGAGCTATCTCTTTACAAATCAAACAAGCTGATAGCTTGGTTTGAGAACTTATAGACACTCCTTTGTGACAGTCACAAGTTTAAATGTATCGTTTGTTAACTTAGCGTACTTTTGACCCTGTGAAATGCCCGTAGCGACACAAAAGACATGGGTTTTAATTTAATTGACAAGTTGTAGAGAAAAGAGTTGTAACAGATTTTGAAATTGACGAGGTCTTACTTTTGTACATTTTTTATGTTTTATTTAAATCTTAAAATCTTTCATACGTATATATTTTATTTAAAACGTCCTTCTATAGAGCAGAGCAATCTTGTTTTAAACTTCTGCTGACATACTCAAATTGAAATTAACTAAATAAGTGAATAAATAGAAATATTAAACAAGTATTTCATTAGGTTTCACATTCTTCAGAAATCAACACACATAAAACAATATTACAAATTCATTCATATCTTTGTGAAACAAAAAACCCGTTACTCTGTCTTTGCGATTATCCATACCAACCCCATCTGAAGAAAGTGTAACACGACACTAATCGAACAAATGCTTACATAAATTACCATGTCAATAGCTCGATGCATCTGTATTGCATGGCCAGATGGGTGTATCACCTTCATAACTTGAATATCAGTTGTAGACAAAAAGTTGACTAAAATTGACAAAAATGCAAGTTGCCACCATGTGAGAAATTACGCACGCTTGGATTAGTGCTGAATTTTGTTACTTGGTTGTTCCAGAGGAATGTTGCATCGAGCGCATGTCCTAATTTATTCTGAATGTCTGTTACGTCTTGTTGTTCTGTGTGTTTTGTGTTGTTGTTTTTTTTGTACGGGCAATTTTGGCATGTTGCCATTAAACTTGGCCTTTCTACATTGTTTGCAACCTTTTTTCTTTGAACATCTCTTCAATTGATATTAAATCATAATTATATTTTAATAAACACGATACTGGACATACACAACGTGAGACGGCATAGTACTTCGAACACATTCGTTGGCGTTAGCGCGTTTGAGTAACGTGCGAGAGCACCCGGGTTTAAAATCGATCACGACATGTGTGCATTTAGAGTAGTATCGTTTTAATTTTGAAGTCTTTGACCTTTGTTATTATATGTTGTTGCCATTTGCAGTTCCGTTTGGTTTGTGATATTAAACATATCGTAGCGATTATAGATCTTAATAATGACTATGATATCAATACATATTTATTTAGAATTTAAGAATGCGCTACACTTTGCCGGGAAAAGTACATGTACAGCAATGATGAAAAAGTGAAAAATCACAATTAAGAATGTTTAGATCATGCACAAAAACGTTTTAGTATAGGAAATACAAAACGTGTATATTATGTAACTAAAACCAACAACTGCTTGTAACAAGTATCGAACTAAGATCCAAACTTAAACAAAACAAGTATCAAAACGTTGAGTCATTAATCTTCTGTACCCATCTTATTGACACAATTTGGTATCAAAATTAGTCACGGGATCTTAAATATCATTAATCTTAACAATCAAATCTACAACTGCTAGTTTGTCCTCGGGGTTGTACAAGACTACCAGAACACACACCTACAACCGACGCCCAAATGTATCGGTGTCTGCCAAATTCAAGGGCAAGGTACCAGTACATAAACAACGGTCTCATTCACGAAATCTCTGACCTCACATAGTGCGGAGTTGGAGCTGGCCAGATGTGCGGTATGGTGGTTGTGTTACAATAGGTGCACGGCAAGGTTACGCAATATGGGGTTTGTTTTTGTGGTTTGCTTTTCGTCTATTTTTGGTTGAATATAGACAGGCATTTGATACACTAAATAATCAATTTTGGATATGAAGAAGGCGAAAAACAAATATTTGGACTCATAACCAGCACACGCATAGATTACTACAAACAATATTTTAATAGAACAAATTAAATTACCGTACAGTGTGGAAACGAACTAAATTATAGTGTTTTTTTTCATTTTGACGCATATTCAAATGGGGCAGTCGTCATAACTGGCACGTGTTTGTGCATTCAAGCGTGGGTACATTTATGTCGACTTATTTCTGACAATAAGATTAAGTTACTTAAGTGACCAAAATAAAATGTCCTAATGGGGTTTTGAACGGCGTAAAAACATTACCTCAAACCAAACCAAGATTTCACCAATTTTGGTTTTAACTACAACAAAAATGACATTTAACGATTACACCATTAACTGAAGTAAATAATGATGGGGTTTTTTTTCTAAAATATTACAAGTACATTTAAATTGCATTAGTTGATTTATTCTACTTAAATTAAAGACATCGTAGTCAGAGTGCATTTGTAGCCATGTTCACATAATTCGGGAATCAATTTAGAACAAACGGAGAAATAATGTGAAAACAAGTTGTCATTTTGGGCTTTCACTAACTAATTCACTAACAATATCAACTTAATGTTCACCTCTTTATTTGCAGTGGTCAAAATGTGGCATTTTGATTATGTTTTAAATCTTGTTCGATGTAGTTTCTTATATACAGTTTATAATATACCAAACCGTAATGTGTTTGTTTCTTAGAAAGACAAAATGATGTTTATGTGGTATACTAACATTTTAAAGTGTTACTATTGTTTATGATCAAAACAGACAAAGGTATATGATCTAGTAATTATAAAAGACATAATATTATATTTATTATACATGAAGTAGTATAAAATGTACTTTATTGACGAATAGCTTATTCACCTAATTGTTGTGGTTTTTTTCTTGGCCTACATATCCCTTATAATAACCAAAATGGTAATAATATTTGTTAGCGGCTTCCTCAGTGGAAAATAGTGCGTGCACTCCAATTAAATGACATAATGCTTACCTTTGCGTAATAATCCCAAATAATAAAATAACAAAAATGACAAAAATAAAGTCCTTCTTCGAAAGATGCAATCGAAATACACGTTCCTTACACACTTTCAGAGAGGTCCATACATAGATTGTATTTTACACTCAGTGTATAGGTGGTACAATATGAATATATCATCTACTAAATCTGACATTAGATTGACAGGTATCCATATCAAGATGTGAAACTCAATCAAGTCACCTTCTTCAGTCTCTTTTTCCAAAGACAATATTAAAGGGGGAACTCTTTTTTCTCTCCTATCGACTAACTATCAACTATCTACCCGTCTTACACTTTGTGTGTTCGCCCCTTTCTGGCTGATTGTTTTTGTTTCGGTCTAACAAAGACTTGTCCGTTGGCGACAAACGTTTGTTGTTCTTCTATGACAAGATAGGAACAGAGCTCCAATTATTGTAGGGTATTATTTCAAAATGCACCTGAGCATTGCTATCCATGCACGCAATAGTTTGCACCGACAAAATTAACACTCTTCTGATAACGATAAAAGCTAGTATCAAAGATGATGAGCATGCAACACTAAAACGCGGTCGTGCTCCTAAGCACCGATAATGTACAAATTAAATTTCGTTCCAATTTGAAAATTCAATCTTGCTTAACACACAACAGTCGACATTTCTATTTTTGCCCTTACAACGTTAATGGTTATCTACTTTTTGCAGTGTTCCAGTTAAGGATTTCAGGCTTGTGGCTGTATCCTTATTGAGAGTTCCTTTATCTATTGGTAATTCTATTGGATCAGTCTAGTCATCTAACTGCTATTGACCGCATGACCGGACTTGAAGGACCATACCATGATGGGATTCTACGATGGGAATTACTTGCCTCTCGCGCGTTCAGACCTCATTTCAAGCACTGGCTATTGTTCGCACCATATGGCACTCGACAGTCATAAGCACACAGTAGCATTATTTTAAATGACTCTTAAACTATCCGTGTCGCTCCGGGCACTGCCCATGCAATTATATCTTGACCAGTACTGGCCGCAACTGACCCCTAGCCGAAGCCTCGCGCAATAAAGCCATCACATTCACGGCAGGGTTGGTATCCGCAACACAATGGACGCACTTGCAATAAAATCACTATCGTTTATTTTTCACAGGTTTTACGATTCCGATCGTCTTAGGACACTAATATAATCCAGTTTGGAATTCTGTTCGTTTATACCCACAATTTACTGCATTAAAATCATCAATAAACATCTTTGTTTAAGCGATACGTGTGAAAGACAGGTAACACGATACCTTTCAAGTTTAGAAATGCAAAACAGAATCATCATATAGCTGTAATTAAAGTAAATTTGTGATCTTTCACAATACAAATTCGTTATAAGTCATTAATTTAATGTCCTAAATTTAGTCGATAGCATCGGGTGAAGCATGTTTGCATTCTGCGATGCATTTTTAAGTGATTACTCGGTTCTGCGATTATTTTGTTCTAAGTTGAAAGGTCCCTCATAAAAATTAGACCCGTCAAATAATTTTGCTATATTTGGTTATCTTATTTCTATAGAATCAACAATACTTGATTTATATCCCGTTGAACAGGCGGGGCTCTGATGTCAGATTGTATGTCTTATTTATAACAATGTGGGGCATTTTGAATCGACAATAGATTAGAAAGAATAATATTTGTATGTGAAAATACTTTTTTACTTATGCCTAGCGAATCTACATGTAATTAACACAGAGATAAAATTAGATGTCAATTTAGAACCTAAAATAGACGTTTGCACACTGGTCAACAATAAACTATGTTTGTAAATTGTTTTATGTGCATTTTGTTTTCTCTTCGTTTATTGTTAGTTATGCTTTATCCCGTTTTCAGCATTAGCCTTGATAGCGTCATAGTACACTGGTCAGTTAACCAACACAAACTTGTCACGGAAATATTTAACAACCAAACCCTATCCGCTACTGAACGAACACGCTTTTGCCAGTAACTGAGAGCTGCCCTTCTTGGTTGGAAAGTAGGGCATGGCCATATACATTATTTCGTGACCAAATGTCAACAAAACGTATATGGTCAGGCAGGAGAATTATCATTTAGAAGGCTAGTGGATTCTGGCTGTTTTAATATTAATTAATCGTTTGGGCTCAAATTGCATTATGATTACTTTTGGAAAAAAATTTGCTAAATTAATGTTAGACTGATACAGTTGTAATAAACATCTTTTGTCGTTGGAATCAATTTTCAATACAAACTCATCTGTAAATGAAAAATACAAAATTGTTTTACATCTGTTTTTAATTAAATAAAATATAAGTGTCTTGAAAATAGAACACAACATAAAAAGTACAAATCCATGTGTATAAATATTAATGTTATTTTAATGCCTATGCCAAAAAGACATACACTGTTATTAAAATGTCAAAGGAAAAACGTAAGAAAACAGTTTTGATGTCTAAATTACGAGGTTACAACATAGCCGTCTGCACGTTAACCTTGGGGAAGAAGTACACTAATTTGACGTGTCTGGTCGATCTTTCCCCTGGCGATTCATTACGATGTCTGGTTCCGACCAAACATGGAATTGCGCTTCTGTCTGCAAAGGTTACGTAAACCATTATCACTTTGGAAGAAAAAGCACTGATGGATTGACAGAGAATGTTAACATACTGACACACATATGTCGGAATGAGCATTTGATCTTTGCGTCCATTTTCGTTTTAGCTGATTTAACCGTTGATCTTTGCGTCCATTTTTGTTTTAACTCATTTAGTTTAAATGAATTTTGTCGTAGTTATTACGCATTGCCATTGGTCAGACTCTTGAAATAACATTCATGGAACTTAAACAAATGGAAGGAATCGAACGTTGGTGATTTAAGAAAAGCATTTTAACGTTAATAGATAAAACCGTTGTGAAGTACTTTTATTCACACACCTAATAATTTATAAAAAAAATGTCTAATATAAGTAAATTAATCTTACGTTTGAAGACAAATACGTCTTTTGACAGCCGCACTGTTAACTAAATTACTGTTCATAACATTGAAACAAAAACAAATAAGTTAATAACCTAAGTCGGTAGACTTAAAAAGCTTACTAGATGCATCTTATTCGTTGAATGTGTAATAATTCGAAAGTCGTAATGGTCTTTTGACACGAATGCAATAGTCTAAGGAGGCTATTCATTAAAGTCTGAGACTGTCGTTATGTATTATGACATGTTGTAATGCCGGTTATGTACCTCATAATTACGCTGTGTTATTTCCAAATGAGTTGTACTGAGTTCTCATTATTTGAATATATTCTACATTATTTCCTTGTGTCTTTGTAACTGTCCTTTCAGACAGTGAAATTTGTAGAATGTTGTTATTTCAAGGGCGTTATTAAGAACACTACTTATGATCATTTTACATTCATATGCATTTGTACATAATTTCCAGAAAAGGTGTATGTGTTGATTGCGCAAAACACAGTTTGTATTTTAAAATAAATTATGGTTACGTACAGAAACTGGTCAGCAATGCTGTTTCACGTTTCTTTATCTCGTACATTGTACGATTTGCGTGGGTAAGCGTTTTCTCATTAAATTATCATCTATGATCCAAATTGCCTTCCTATGTTATCAACAACTTATTTATTATAAATTGAAGAGGTTAAACCGTCACTATTTGATAATACCGCACACGTATGGGTTTTTACTCTGAAAAAGCTATTAAACGCAAATGTGTATTTAAATAGAAAGAGCTGTCATTTCTTAAGAAAATTAAAAACAACAAGAAAGGGAAAATAAAGATATTACGTCGTGTATAATGTCAGTAAAGACTAGTTCTATCGGCTTCTCGCTGACAGGACAGCAAACATTTAACGTCAATTAAAACATTGACATGCAACGCCATCTTTTATAAACTCATAAGTAGGGAGTATGCACGATCTTTTCTTATTAATTTAATTATTTTCTTGTCATATATGGATTTAATGTCCAACATGAAAAAAACCAATCTACTGAAGCATTGCAATAAATACGCTCAAGTTGAAGTACGCTATATGATGCTAAAAATGAGTGTGTTGTCCTATACTTCGTCTAAACGTTTATTAAATTTTCTTCTACAAAGTTTATTATTTTGGTATAAAAAAATTGACACGATAGGACATGGTCGTTTTAATACATGGCATAAATAGCCATCTTTTTATCTCATTAGTTAACAAATTCTGATAAACACTTTTTAAAACCACACTGAACACAGAAGCCACATAAAAACTTCAACAGATAATGTCCTTCATCTAACCACATAGCCTGTACGGAGGAAAGAGGCGACACTAGGGACACTAACAGCATCCACACAGATAAAGGGCCTCTCTTTTTTCACCGTGTCTAGACTAAGTCAGAAGCAACATTTAGGACAAGAGCAGTCCTACAAACAGATCAAGTCCCTCACTTGACCACATTGTCTAGAATGTGGACAGAAACGACACTAAGGACAAAACCAGTATCCCAAACAGATAAAGTCTATCACTTAACCACACTGTCTAGAATGAGGACAGAAACGTCACTAAGGACAATACCAGTATCCCAAACAGATAAAGTCCCTCACTTAACCACATTGTCTAGAATGAGGACAGAAACGACACTAAGGACAATACCAGTATCCCAAACAGATAAAGTCTATCACTTAACCACATTGTCTAGAATGAGGACAGAAACGAAACGACGCTAAGGACAACACCAGTATCCCAAACAGATAAAGTCCCTCACTTAACCACATTGTCTAGAATGAGGACAGACACGACGCTAAGGACAACACTAGGTGGTCAGTATCCCAAACAGATAAAGTCCATCACTTAAACACATTGTCTAGAATGAGGACAGATACGTCACTAAGGACAATACCAGTATCCCAAACAGATAAAGCCCATCACTTAAACACATTGTCTAGACGGAGTACAGTGGCGACATGAGAGACAGCCACAGTATCCAAAATAGATATAGTCAATCTATTTACCACGATATTTAGACGAAAGACAGAAGAAACATAAAAGACACCAACATCATCCCAGACAGATAAAATCGGGCTAGAATGCACTTTTTTCTTGATGGAATATATTCAAATTAACTCGCAGCTTTTACATTCTAATCGTATGTGCCGGACTGTGTGTAAACTTTAAAGTATATTGTCATACCTTAAAAATGGACAATTTCACCTTAGGAAGAAAACCAAAGATTTAATATTTTATCACACGTGACCTTTCCACTTGAAAAAGTGGCAGGTTTGATCATATTAACAATTAATAATATTAAAAATCCATATGATATATGACTATACTTACAGGTTTATATTGATGTCGTCGTATGCTACACTATGGATGACCGTGTATTCCTTTTAAATATGTTAATGTTATATACAGTAAAGTCCCCTTATAACGCACCAGCTTATAAGATACGTCCGGTTATATGGAACTGACTTACATTCCCCAATATGTAGCAAGGAATTAGTTCACTACATGTTTATAGGGATCTCCAGTTATAAAGAACACTGTTTCGTGGTCACGATGAGTTCTTTATAAGAGGGTTTTAATGTAATATTTTTGTGAAAATGAGATAGCATGCGTGGCACCATCGTCCATTCCAACCTTAGCAGATTCTCTTTAAAAAGTCAAATCCATGTCTAAATTGGTTCGCAGGGACGGGAATTTTTTACTATAAAAATACATCTTCTTGTTGGCTTTTCGACTTGAAATTAGAAAAAAATCTGACTGTTGTCAATTTCTAGATATGGTCGGGATGACCGAACACACGTATTATCCTTAGGCTTAGTTATATCGACATACTGTTGAAGAGAAAAGTACATCCAAGAAAATGATATAAAAATAGAGCTTTAAATAGTTCAAGGTAGTCATTTTATGCCAAGAACTGTCTGGACATATGAGAGTGTTCTGTCTGGATACTTTACATACATAATTATAAACTAAGAGAAAGAGAAACAAGCTTGCATTGGGAAAATAGCACCATCGGTTTATAATAAAAATAGAACAATCCAAAACACACAAAAATAATTTATTCTGAATGTCTGTTCGTCCTGTTGTTCTGCGTGTTTTGTGCTGTTCTATGTGTTTGTTTTTGTACGGGCCATTTTGTCATGGTGCCCTTAAACTTGACCTGTCTACATTGTTTGGAACATTGTTTTCTTTAAACATCTATTCAATTCATATTTAAGAAGCTGTTAATAAATGGTAATGAAAGATGTCACATCATGGAAGCCCCCAAAATGGCAGTTTAATTCCTACGCATCGGAACCCCGTTAGTTATTACTGCGATATACCACACATGAATGATTTCTATATAAGACAAATTCTGATAAACACTTTTTAAAACCACACATAATATTGTGCATAAAGTTTATGTTTTAAACATATCTGTTGCAAAACCATTTTATTCCAGCGTGCTCTACAAAAGATTGTAAATAAATACGTTAATGTAAAACCTATACTATACCATAAAGATGACATATTATGTCATTTTTTGTAAGAAGAACCTGTAACAACCGAATCAAATAAAGCCAAATTATGTCAACAATTTCAAGAGTTTGCCATGAAGACATAGTACAAAGACCATCTTGTTTTGGACTGTCTTGTACGATGAAGGCGGTCGGAAAGGTGATATGCGAGGACCTTCGAACCCCCTACGCCTCTGCGAAACATCAAACCAGGGCTTATTATTCAAATGCATGGAATGCCTGAAAAGATCCGTGTCGGTTTAATTAAAATCAATTAGTCACTCAATCAATATCTCCCGTTTGATCTTTCACGGCCCACGACACCTGGTGCACCTATATGCATTTCAACTACTAGATCTGTAATAATTAACAATTACCCCGCTATCGTGTTATCTCCTTGTAACTGTCAGTCTCTTTTCAGGCGTTAGTGCATTGCGATGAGCCTCGCACACAGACATCAGTTTATGTAATTACAGACCGACAGTGACCCTAGAGAACCGCAGATATTGCATAACCGGGTTGGAAGATACATGGACGAGTTGCGGTTACAGGGTCACGGATTCGAGACCTTCGCATGCAAGAAAAAGATGCGTTATACGCGGAGTACCGCTGATAACAATGTCAACTAAAAACAAAGGTGTATTAATTTCTACAATCGAAAAAAGAATTGCTTCTGCTTCGCCAAATCTAATTAATAACGAACTTTCTGGTTTTGTATTGACTCCAAAATCTGTATTCTTTATTTTAATGAGGACGTACTTAAAGTGCCCCTTTGTTCAATCAGTGTCTGTAAGTGTTAAATAATGTTATAGATATTCTTTAACCCAACGTAATAACTATTTATACAAATGTGCATGAAAGTAGTTAAGCAAAGTTACTCTTACATATGTATTACATATTTACGGTATATACGTAACACAAATAGCATATAAACGTATGCGTACGACTAATTCAGAGTTCATACGCAAATTGCAATAACGTTCTGAATGCTCATAGACAAACGTGTACGAATAAACCGGAAACTTTAAAAATACTACTTACGTGCATTTGTCTACTTAATCTGCACAAACGCATAAATTGACATCACGCTGAGGCCACTATAACCGCGCCCTTAGACAAGCGGCTAATTTGTTTAACAAAGTAATCCTTTGTGTCCATAGATGTGTGTCCAAGTATACGCTAATCCTTTCACTGGTGAACGGATTATGAATATTTAGAAATGGGAGGTCCTGCGTTATGTTCATTGACCTTGAAGAACCTTTGTCTATATCTTAAGTCACATACTATACAGTATGCTAAGTACGCGTAATGAAATAGCATTGCAAATAGAATGTCCAAATGTAAGGACAAATCATGATTTTTATCACAAAACTAAAAATACAACACAACCAAAACAAAAAGCAATTTTAAAAACCCTTGTCTGGCGTGGGATTCGAAGCTGGGACTTCTGACATCGCAGTCTGATGCGATATGTCTAGAGCACCGAGTTAACTGATACATGTATTGGCAACTGAAATTCAGCTATTTATATGTTAAATTATCTGTGCGTAGTCATTATGGGCATAATAGAAACAATTTATATGCAAGCACATTCTTTATCAATACAGAATGTTTGCGTATAAAATTCCATAGTTTAGTGTTAAGATGTGCCAAATATTTTACTATGATATGTTATGCAATAAGATATATTTCAGTCAGGATTTCGCACAAAAATCTCTAAATAAAATCACTCAAATAAAAATTTAATATCTGTCAACCTACACGTGTGTAAGACTATGCAATGGCAAGTCCTAAAGAAATTTCCAACTAAAGTGAACATCAGAGAAAATTCTTTAAACATGTGTTTCAACCAATCATGCAAAGCTTTATTTACATTAATGTTAGGTCAAGCAGATTGTATCTGAAATCAAGCTGAGTATAGCATATGCTTAATATTTCAAGTACATATCTAAATGCTGCTGTGTGCTAGATTTAAGCCTCGATAATTTACCCCTACAAATATGTAACATGTACGTTTTCAAAGGAATATAAAATATATAGTGTACTGTTTCACAATACGAAAATTGAAAAATAAACAGGGGCAAGGGAAACCACAGCGTTACACCTAGTATCGAATACGGAAATTTTTTTTACAAGCAAAGCGCGTTATCAATTATGCTAACTGGACGTTTAGTAGTTAAGAGTGAAAAGAAAGTTTACTTACCTACTTAACATAAACGTTAATTACATTACTTAAATACTAGCAAAATTTGGACTTTAACCAGCAAAAGTATATTAACCCAGTTATTGACATTATTTAGAGTTGACGTTTAACGGTCGAAATATCAAATTAAGTGTTTGTTGTTGTTTTGTATGGATACACAATTTAAACATGGTCATCGTTGTATGCTTCTAATAAACGGACCTGAAATCCATATTCTACATGTATACGACAAACATTACACAATGTACTTAATACGACGAACGATTAGACTCAAAAAACTATTAAGCTTACTTTTTGGACATTAAGATCTCTCTTTAATGAAATCCGTTGTCACTTTCCAAGTCTATGAGTAATTCCAAACTAAATCAAATCGCAATATTGTTTTCCAAATATTCTCGACATTTTAAATCAAGCTGGCAAACCATCTCAAGCTTCATGTCAAGCCTAGCTACATCATTATTTACCAAATAAGTCTAGAAAGGGAAAACGATAAGACATGTCTGTTATTATTTTCCAGAAAGTTTTCTGAGACCCAGGGATGACTCACTGGACTTGGACGTTCCAGAGTGCTGAATGATGTCTGGACGCTTCATTGTAGTAGTTTTCTTATAATCGCCTTCATTGCTGGCATTAAAGCGCAAAGGTATATTATTAGGCCAAA
>Ga0224511_10001272_pt1 | contig 14821 bp, 5 predicted proteins | sample SF_May12_sed_USG_2_FD_169988 | JGI IMG/M metagenome (GOLD analysis project Ga0224511, IMG submission 169988) | Sediment microbial communities from San Francisco Bay, California, United States - SF_May12_sed_USGS_8_1 | ecosystem: Environmental > Aquatic > Marine > Sediment | place: USA...
CTCGCCGGCGGGAAATGGAAACTCCCCGCGTGTTTTGGAAGAAGTCCTAGTTCGCAACCCAGGCTTTAGAGTGTCCCTGTTAAATTATGGAGCTATTGTGTTATTAAAATGTCAAGGGTATGTCAAGTCTAAATTATAGCAAGTCGTAGGCCCAAGGGCGTGAGTTCTTAATAAATATTTTATTGAGCATTCGTTAGTCATGAAAAAACACACTTTTTTCTCTTTAGTTCAAAGCGATTGTCCCTTGTAAATGGTCCCATGCATGGTCAGTGGACTGCGAAAACTAAAACGGTCAAGCGAAAAGATCTGATCAAATATCACAACATTAAGACGATAAGTAACTTATCACCTTTGGTGTTAAAAGGTGCAACGTTTTGCCATAAATCTTACTGTCGATGTTACAACGAAATGTGTTCATGACATAATGAGAGCAATGTGGATTTAGCGCTTGAAGTGAAATGTACTAAATAAATGTGACCGTCCTTGGACGTTTGCTTGTCAATGTATTTCATCCGATCATGTAACAGGCACGGCAGCTATGCATTTTGAATATAATTTTATGAACAAACGCACAACTTGTCATAAGTTTAAGTCATTGAATGGTGAAAACTGAAACTTAGTGAATGAAACAGTTTTTCACTGGGTGAGGTCGAGTTTATTTATTCGAAGCTGTCGTCTGGAAAAAAGTATTCATTAGCAGACGACAGCTTCATTATTAGCGCGAAACAATTGCAAAAAGGCGAGAAAGCCTCTTTCCCCCCGAGGCCAGGTGATAAATTAGTCCAACAAGGTCATTAATTACCATTTTACACCCAAACCTGCAAAACATTTGTTAACTAACTGAAGTTGACAAAGGTGAGGCAAGCGTCGGAAAGAGCCAGATGATGATGAGGCTACTTGACATTAACACCTCGAATGTCGTAAAATGGATTGTTAAGATTTTAGAGCGTCACTTATTTCGCTTGATATGATAATTTTTATCTTCATTTCATCAAGATAGCGATTTTATTGACTATTTGGTCCGGCATTTGTGGCGTTTTCTAATTATTGCAGAAACGCTTTGACGCCAGCTGTATTTTTGGTTAAAAACAAGATCATCTACTTGCATTCAATCATTTTTATTTTCTCATTTACCCTTTTCCCCCAGTTCTTCCGCCAAAATTCTTACCAAGAAACAACTTAATCTCTGAAATCATTTTGACGAGATTTGTTTATAGTTTTGTTATTAAATAATTCTCCCCAAACTGTCAAATGATATTTATGACGGTATTATGTATCAATGCGTCTGCCTGTCTTGAGCCAATGTTTCATTTAAAGGCGTTTTCCCGACGCCTGTAATCGAGTTGAAAACTTATTTTAGCTTAACTCTCTAAGAATTATCTACGCAAACGAAATTAAAGGAACGTTATTAATTGAATGGGTTCGGCACTCTCTAGACAGCTTGCATAAATATTGGAGAAATCGTGAAAAAAATTGCGAGAATTGATTCAAATAAAGCCCCCAGTCCGCTAATAGGATTAAATTTGCTGGAAAAAGTAATTTCGTACATTTTTCGAGAAACAGTGCCCTAACACTTCAATCTGTATTGATTGAATTTACCCCATATTGGGGGTTGATGATGGAACTGCAATAATCGCTGATTACAACTAAACATTCGGACGAGTTGCCCCCTTTTTCTATATTTTTATTAAGTGTTCGCTGTTTGCCACAATTTCTTATCAAATGTAACCACTTTACTTCAATTTTCTTCATCTTATTCTTTTATTACGAAATTTTTGATCGGGTTTTGTCTTATTCCTATAAATTACTAATTAACCGCGTTTCCAAAGACGAAAAGATTCTATTTTTCCCTGAGTATTGCCGATTTAAAAGTATTCAACCGTCACATTGGTACATATGCACTAAATGTGTAGTTGAAATTCGATTTTCTAAAGTGCGACATATCGTGAGACTTTATATTAACATATATCATTATACATTCATTTATCACCTTAATACGAGGGACCGCCCGGCACACATTACCATGAGCATGGCGCATGCGCATGCGAATAAACAAAAGACATCACAAACCACCCCAGACAAGACGCCTCTTTAATGTACGTGCACATGCATGGTATTGTTCAAAGGCCATCTTTTAGTTGGCCCCTAAATTAATGAGAATGTTGCGTTTGTGGCGCACAAAAGATAACTAAAGCAATTGCGCACGCCGTGCACGGTCTACAAAGCTTTTCGCGATTGTGTTGCCTGTTTTCTTGGAGACTTTTGGCCGCATCCGACACCGTCAATTCCCTTTTCCGTCGCTTCAAATACAGAACACAATCGCCGGGAATCGATCGCCGGCACCTCGACGTGCCAACGTTGGGGATTACAAGATAATTGCACGACTAGACTCGGTCATGTGACGAGAATATGGGCGTGCATTTTGGCAACTTTGCAGACGGATCTAAGGATCCAAGGTCTGTCGCCTGATGGCGTTCAGTTTTGCATTTGATGGTTAACTGTCTTTACTAGAAACGACAAGCCAAGTTTAATAGCCATTATTTCCAAATGAACAATGCCATTTCTTTCCGTCTTGTAGTCGTAAGCTAGCATTTTCTTGGCAATTTGTGATTTTCTTTACTTAAACACAGTAAACAGGAATCATGGACTGCGATATTTTAGTAGATGCGCTTCTGATATTGATGTGTGCTTCAAAGATTGGGTCTCTACCAACAACATTGTATTTTTTTCTAACTTTTGGTCTTTTGGCGTAAGGGTGGTGTCCAGAGGCCAACACGAAGCTAAAGAAGGAAGCTTCTGAGATTGACGGGATGTTGTGTCAAAACATATTTACCCACACGCGGCGAGTATTTGCTTTAGTTGCTCAGTGCGAGGGGGCTATATTTGCTCTATGATTACAATATCATCCATTTAATTCCCTGAACAACTAGTGGAACTGATAAAATTAATACAAAATGTCCTCAGACCCGTGTTCCCTGACTATTTACTATCGGAACTACATTATGCCGCAAGATAAATGTATTCCTACGCGTTCTTATCATTTGGCGGATAGACACTTCGCACAACTTGAGAAGCATGTTAATCAGGCCCACTTCAAAATGCATTATTTCTCGAGAGGCTGCTAAGAATACACAAACGTCAAAATGAGCGTAGATTTATTTGGAAAGCCTATTAATTGCTATTTATTATATCAATGGCTCTTTCCTAGCGTCTTTTTGGTGCGTTTTGCATCAAACTGTGGGATTTGTTGCACAAAGTTATGACATGTTTCATGAAACATGTCAATCCGTCAATATTATCCGACTTTAAGTCATTTAAGACGTGCAAACACCCTTATTCGTATATGACAGAAGTAAATCGTGTCTAACAAAGTTGTTGAATAATGTCTGCTATTCCGATTTTCTGAAATGGAAAACTCCAAATGGTTTTCAGGATTGCCTTATTGCAAATCTGCCATGCGTTAGAGTGGAATGAATCCAAATAAATCGTCTAGACTTGGCAATATCTGAAGTTTTATTATTCGTTGGGCAATGATTAAAATACAATATTGCGACTGCCATCGCATTAACCCATAAACAAGATTTGTTCCCTGTTTGGAGAAACGCAGTCAACACATTTGTCAAATCAGTGAAATGCAAGTAATAGAAATGAATTCAATTGTTTGGTCCAACTGTAACATAGATTCACGTAACTTTCCTATGTTGTAAACTTTCTGGTGCCAATTTCAGACAATTCTAGACAATTACAAACAATGTTCTGACAGGAGGCATTTGTAATAATCACCGATAGCACGAGTACTGCGGGGTATTACAAAACACGTTCTCTCGGGGCGCTGACGGACACGGACACCATGCTACGGAATGTTTTAAAATGACTGAACTATGTTTATCAAGATCCTTAGATCATGAAACTTCACTCAGATGGCACAGACAATCACAATGTCGCGTTCATAAAAAAAATATGTCTGTCTACACGCATCGAGCATATTTGGTTAGTATGAAACAACGGTGTGTCTGTTCCTCACTGCATCCACGGCACTCTCTGCAGACACGACCGGGAACTTGGAACATAGACACAGACACGTATGATTGATAAACGTTCAGAAATACATCAGACACAATCAAAACATAGAGACTGTGTGATTAATGAACGCTGTACAATTCGTCAACACTACCAACGCTCGTGTTATAGCTGTGTTTGTGGCTTCCGTATTTTGTTTTGAATTCATACACGAAAGTAGTTCTCTTCTGTGGTATTCTTATAATAACAACTATACAGTAAAGTGGTGCTATGAAAACATTTAACATATTTTTATATTATCTTTCCATTTGTATAATTATGATAAGACGAAAACAGGAAAATGGATAATTCCACTTAATTTAAAATGAATCATTTCCGCTGGGAAATGGCTGGGATCTATTTGTTATTTAGATCTGATGCATTGCGATATAAACGTAATTGTGCAATTAAACTCTGGTCCTGTTAATTAAAATTTAAATGTTGTCAGTAGAATTTTGGCATTTTAATACTACCTTAACATGCAACATTTAATTGTTATAAGGAAACAGGGACTCGTACATTTGTGGTCTAAAAATGCTTCTGCCTTAAACACACGTGACGTTTGAACAATAAACATAGTTTATGCTAAATGTATATTTTGACAGCACATGAACAATCTCATGTATTCGAATGGCCGTTCCATCACTTGCACATGTTGCTATGCGGCGTCATGCAGACGCACCGTTGTCGTTTGGCGCTGTCACGTGCAGATGTGAACTGCCGTCTGCTATTGACAATGTTTACTCTGTAACACGCGTCACTGATACTCCACACACGCTATATACCAAATATGAGATAAATGACGTTAATGGTGAAGCATTAACACAAACAAGTGTAATTATTTGAGGACCAGAAGTCATGTATGTCAATACGACAGCGATATGTGTTGTCTTTGCATGTAAACCTATGCAGATGATTGAATGTTTATAAAACAATGCTTTTAATATTCAGTGTTTGTATACGCGTTCAACTACATTGTATTCACTATTCCATTGTCCAAGAAGTAAATCTTCCATTATTGGGACCACTATTTACATTGCGACAACACCAAGACCATCGCTGGCGGCGTCCGGTATAGACTTGGCCAAAAGTTTTGTACTTAAATCACAGGAACGAAAGTATGTGTAATTTTCTGAGTTTGGCGTTTTTGTTGTTTGGTAAATGGCACATACTCTCACACAAAGGAAATTACATGTAATGTCACCAAATTGGCTTGCTGTTTAGCCCAATTTTCGTCCTCTCCCGTTTGTAGTTCATCACAACGTGACGGAGTAGATGAACAGAATATACAGCCAACTCTTATTTAGGGCGACACATATTGTGATAACAAAGACAATAACAGAAACAGTTTCCAGTGCTTGTAACGCTCAGCTGTAGTTTGAAATTGAATTTGTTTTAGGGCCATAATGAGGAGCTGGCGTGTTATGCTTCAATTTGCTGGGCAAATTTGAAAAATAGGAACAATTTTATTCTTCGCTTGTTGTTGAACATTCGCATTGAGATACATCGGTATGCTAAGAACTATCTGTAATTGGGTCAGTTTGGAATAGTCGGCTTGATACAAACAATATTGTTATTTATGGGCTTCTAAACATGGCGCTTAATATCCAATTTATGAATATTTTAGAAATTTAAATGAATTGTTATTTTATCTTTTTTTTTCAATCCGTAGTTTGATTGAATTTAATTAAGGAATAATGATTGAGATTTGAATATTTATTTTGTATTAGTGAGTCACCCTCCTGGAATGCAGACGATTCCTTCATTATCCTGGGCAATTATTTCCGGACAGTTACAAACTGCCATCAGATGCGTTTTTGTCTTGTTTGACATTAAAATAACACATCAATTTTCAAACATTCCGAGGGGTCTTGGGTTCCAGCCTCAGACAATATGAAGACCCTAAACAAACCAAAACAACGGCATGACATGTTTTATGTTTCTTTTTTTTTCTCCGATAATGATAAAATTTTAGACATCGTTTTGTTATTTGACAGACAATTAATTCAAAAGCTTTGATGACTATAACGTTTCTTAAAATTCTTCTTAATACGTTAGAAGATGCAGAATTAAAACCAAATGTACGTTTCTATGAAGGGGTCTTGGAGAGGGTCACTTATCCCCCCATCAGACCTGGAACTCTAGCGCGCCACTAAACGTCAGAACCAGTCAAACAGTGACCACTGAGTGACACTCGTTATGACGTGTATGTCTCGCGTGCTATGGTTCTGACCGTTCTCCTGGGAACGCCGAACGTCTCCACACCAGCTTCGGGACGTCTGGTAAAACGATTATGGGTGGGAAGGGAAGTTCCAAGCCACAATCATCGCTGTCAAAGGGAATTGGAATCATAGTGAACATGTTCAAAGAGACGTAATCAACGTTGATCGTTAAACTCAAATGAAAAGCTCTAAGATTATGCTTAAAGATTATTGCAAAACCTGTGTTTTTACTATTAAATAATTTTATAATTAAAACCTGCACGTTGCATTTAGCTGTTTTATACTAGTTTCTCATATTTACTAAAAAGTACTCAAATCTCTTGAAAGCAGCCATGCCTTTAATCACAGCACCTTGCGATCCTAGTCGGAACGCTGGTTTTTGCGGGAAGGGAAGTCGCACTTTTGATCTACGAGGCACCGTGCTGCGCGCGCAAGGAGGCGAATGGGTTTTCCGGTTGTGTCTCAGCACGTGGCATTATCTTCTGTGTTGTTGAACGGTTGCACAGGCCGCGTCAATTCATTAGCGTCGCCAAACACTTTCACGAAGCTTGGTTTCTCTTGGCATGCAGCTACAGAGTAATTATACTTTTCTTCGATTTAATAGTACTCGTTTAAATTGCAATACTCGCATGAGTATGAAAAACAACATGTCATTGGGTAATTGCCTCTTTACCTTCCACGTCATGTCACGTATCATTATCTTAAATTCCTCGTGCCAGGTTAAAATTTCTTGTATGAACATTCAATTATTTGCATTGGAAGTAGTCAAGAATGTATGTCCTTATTTAAATTTAATTAAAAATAAATAATCTGATTATAATGATGCAGTTTATTTTGTTACCAGGCTATCGATTATTATTATAAGACCGGATTTGATTAAAATTGCTGGGTGGTTAACTGTCGATATACGGGATACGGAGGATTTGATAGATTTCAGATGAGATGAAGGGTCGTTTTATACCGCACATCTTTCAGTTGTCGCTGTAAGCGGTGCAGGCAAAAACATTGACGAATAAATAAATCTAACAGATGCGACTGGATTGATTTTGCGCCTCACACGATCGCTAAAACAGACGCAGACTGTTTCATCTTAAAACGATAGAAGATTGCTTATTTTGATCAGAATCATGTTATAATTAGTTTTCCTTTCTTATATGTGCATGTTATCATAATAATAAATGCATGCATCAGATCATTGTAGCTATATTGTTTAAACTCAAGAGGGTTTTTTTACTTGGAAGAATATTGTGTTAATATGAATACATATCATTATATCTTTGTACCGTTTCTATTGAAAATGTCTGGAGTCTAAATTAAAATGAGACTATTGACAGACATGTAAAGTTGCATGGGTAGCTAGCAATGAAAACAACATCAGATTTTCTTATAAAACATTTTGTAAATTCCATCTTTATATAAACATACAAGATGGCTTGCTTTCATGTCTTAATGTAACTGTTTAACGTAACATATACACCATACATTAAGTGGATGAAAGACACTGTCAAACAAAGCTCCATGGCCGCCCAAACCTGATTAACAAGCATAAAATGCCAAACTGCAATAACGCCGTGTTTCTAGATCTTTCTGGGATGCTATAATGTTCTAATGAGCGTTTTAACGACGCCGTGATCTGACGCGGGGGACTCAACATGGCCGCCGGCGGTTCGGCTACATGTGTGGGTTTTTGTTTCTCCGGAGTCATCTATTAACTCGATTCTCGTTGTAATCGATTCTATCGATTAAATTGATGGTTACACTTGGATAAACGTTATAAATTTAACTTCAGGCTACAGTAAACTAGACCCCCTGATTTGATTTGAACACTGGGGCGAAGTACCTTGCACTTAAATGTAATAATTGGATCTGACACAGCAATAGTTGTCTAGGTTGGCTTGGAAATCTTGCTAATGAGCAGTTTTCAAGCAAACCAGGCGGATTTAATTACCGCTGCAATAAAATATCACATCCAAGAGTAACCCAAGATTGTGATCACACAGTACCGCGGATTATTTTGGCGAGGTGATAACAGGCCAGCACCGTTTGGCATTGTTTTAACGATGCCTCCAAAGCCTTTTTATGCAAGATGGCTATAAAATATCTTGTGTCGGCATTTGTGATCATGAAAAATATATTGTTAGTGCATGTTAAAAAGCACACACACTGGGTGATAGTTATCTCAAAGAATATAAACCCGCGGAATGCGAAACGAATCCACAGGGATTCTGAGAAATTGAAAAGATTAAATCATAACTGAGCTCTCATCCTACTTATTAAAGAACACAGGAGCAATAAATACGAAAACAACGTTATCCCTGGCTCATGTTATAACACTAGTATTTCTTTTTTATGATTGTGGTTGTATAAATAGATACATAGTATTAGTTTTAATGCAAGTTAAACCATCAAATGAAATTGATGCCAACTATTGAAACTTTAGCTTTGCGAGTGCCGGCATAACTGCTTCGCACTCTGCCCATCATTGGAACTGTCGGTGTCAACATCGGGATACATATCCAGACAGGTCCCACGGGAGAGGGCTCTAAGTTATCTCATACATTACACCCTCGGTGTGCCCAAATGCGGGGGGATAAAACAAAGCGTCGAACGCAGATGAATATCTATATCAGCACTTAGTGTTGAAAACGTCGCCGCGTTCTGTAATTCTAGGACATACGCCTCGGGTGCTATGAATTAGAGAATTTCAGAGGGAATATTCTTGTCTTAAATTCTCTTTCAAATAGATCTGCTTGTGAGACGCTGTCGTTCGCACAAAGACATCGAGCTTAGACTGTCGGCCATTATTGTCGCAGTGATACTGCGCGTGTTTTGTTTTACAAATGATTGCATTACCGTCTGGGAGAAAATGGTTGCTTTGTTTAAATTAGTAATATAAACAGTGACCACCGTTGTCATTAGCATGCAAGGGATTGAGACATGGGAGACCCTTTTGCGCGCAGTATAATGAAATTACAGGAACTACTTTTGATGGCGTAATAGGATCCGGTCAGTGACAGATGTTTTAATCGCGCCGTTTGATTGGATGAAATTAAACGTGGATGATTACTGAGCATTTGTGGTCACTTATTGCAGTAGTGGCGCCGGGGTCAACCAAAATGTAATTGGCCAGTAATGAAGAAATTTTAGTGCGTGACATTTAATACTGCTTGGTAAACACAGTTTGTGTTTAAGTCAATTTTATTCACAAGTAATGGGTGGTGGAATAGATGAAATACAGTTGAATCCTTTTGGCTAAAATGAACTCGTACTATTTGCATTGTCTTTGAAATAAGCTTTAGATAATAGAGATCTTTGTATTCAAGTATAAAGAGATATTCATTGTGAAATATAAAATGAATAATAGAGATACGTTTGTTTCCCGATCGCGCAGTTGTCAAATGTGTCAGCTTTAATAAAGTGCAGCATCTATCAAACCAGTGTGAAATAAATTTCAAGTTACGTGGCCCTGTCGATCACAAATTGTTTCTTGTCGTGCCCAGGTGTGATGGAGCAGCTTTATCATGATTACACTTGTCAACGCGTCACGGACGCTATCGTCTCTTGGCGGTTATAAATGCACACTTTGGATTCGTTTGTGTTTTCTTTGGGCTAATAAGCAGCTATTAAATTATCATAAATCTTAGGCTTGGTTTATCAGCGCTGTGTTTAAAAGTTAAAACTGTATTAGCTATAAAAAAATATTTGTCTCGTTACAAAAAAATCAAACTGACTTAGGATTGTCAATGACGGTACCCGCTTTTTTTACTGAAGATGGACGTGGATTCTTTTTGAAACCCAATATTGTCTTAAGTGATCTTTTAATTCAATAACGCAAAATCTGATATATATTTTCACTGTAATTGTCTTTACTTTGGTAGCCCAAACACAGGCTGACAAACACGTCGCCGTTTTGATCTACAAATTAGGAATCGAGTGGTTAACGCCTTCAATTAAAACTGACGCGAATCTACATAATATTATCTTTGTTAAGTCTTGTTTTGTAAAATTCTAATTGAACATCAAGAGCTTTCACTTGAAATTTTTGAGACGCTTTTAACACTTGAAGTGAGATGTTTTGGGTGTCATAAAACGTGTTTAGGGTTCTTTTAAATTAAAATAAACGCGTTTTATATTGAGTTAAGTTTAAAATAAGGACCGTCGACGTTTTGAAATTGAAATTTAATACCGTCATTGAGCTAAACTAAAGTCTTGAAAATAAGAAAAATACCCAAAAAAATTTTTTTAAGTATAACAACGCTCTTTTCATGACACTTAGAGCTACTATGACTAAACAGAAAATATAGAAATGTCATCGTTTAGATACAGATCAGTGTAGTTCAAAATGAAAATATTGTGTAAATAATGGATATAAGACCTTGTCTCCCGTTCTAAAGACGCGGTTCACAGTTATGGGTATATTGCGCCTCCCGGACTGCACACGACACTTGCCTTGGGTTTGGTAACAATTTCTCCTTCTACCTAAGCCAAACAATTATAAAATAAAAATATATATTTCGCTTTTAAAAATATTAAGTCAACGTTTTCTACCTTTTGCTCTGTTAGCTAAGTCGATTGGCAGTGTTGAAAATAAAAGTTTTTATTTCGCTTTCATGTACATATTGTCAACGTGTTCCACCTTTTGCTATGTTAGCTAAGTCGATAGAGCGCATTCAACGGTCAAGAGTTTGAGTGCCACCGGAAGCGGCAAACATTTTCCTTGACGACTGATACACAACAATACACCTGGTTCAGTTGTCCCTCACATCTGACCAATGTGTAGTCTGGAGTAAACGAATAACTTCAATCTTTAAAAAAATAATATAGTATAGGAGAACCAAAGACATCCGTTTGAAACAGGTGTTGACAACGGCATAAAACTAAACAATCTGTTGATGAAGCGACTACGCAGCCAACTTGCCCTTTCTTCTGCATCTCATTATTTATTCAAAGATATATCCTTTCGTCATTTGGTGAGAACACCATTGTAACAGTGTAACATACATCTTGGTACACTGACAGGTGCCTTCTAAAATTGCCAATTACGCTAAAAAGTGAACAGGGCAAATTTGAATTATTTTTCCATGCGAGATAGCGAGGTGTTTGCGGGTAATTAGGACCGGGACATGTATGGTAGGGGTTACTAAATAAATATGTTCGACGTGTTTAGTTTTAACAGAAATAGAACATCCTTAACGTATTCCAGAGGAAATTTTACAAGGCAATTTTGAACTTCAGATTGAACTGAAATATTGTCTAATTATTCGAATTTAGCTGATAAACCGTAATTGCATCAACATCGTTGGTAAAGTATTCCTTCCGAAAAAGCGATACTAGATATTGTATATTATATCACTTTTCAGCATCTATTTTTTCTGAACGCATTTCGCAGAAACTCTTAAAAAGTGTAGGACCAACTGGTATGTATTCATCTTACAAATAAATAAGAACGCCAACATGTAATTACACACAATTCCTTGCATATTCCACACCAACGGATACAAAATAATTCCGCGTATGTATAAACATTCGAACTGCCGAACTGAGTAATTAATCTAGAGAGGATTAATCATGTTGTCGGTGGTTTCGGAGGTGTAAATGCCGCTTGTTTTGTTGGTTCAGGTGGAATGGTGCAGTTGTTTACGGTTCTGACAAATGAAGTGCGCGTCTGGGCGCTCGTGCATGGAATTGATAGGACGGTTGACGAACTTCCTACACCGCCATGTATTTTCATGGGATGCAACAGTAACACCTGATTAAAGACCAAACCATATGTTCTCTCTAACATGAAGCTGCAAGAAAGTCGGTCTTTACAGCTTCCAGTACTGATTCTCATTACAACGGCATACATTGTCTGCACGACAACGCTACTAGTTGACATTGTGTTAAAAAACATTATGATGAAACTTATGTTAGCTATATCACTGGCAAAACAGAGTTGTTACTGCTGCTGCTGCTGCTGCTGTTACTCCTGCTGCTGCTGTTGCTGCTGCTGCTGCTTTTGTTGTTGTTGGCGCAGATGAACTTGGTGGTGATACCGATGATGGTGTTGTTGTTCTTGCTGTTTCTGCGTCCATTTCGACCACTCCTTACTTAAATACAATATAAAACATATTCTCGATATAATAATAAATCAATTATAACAACCACCATTGTGATAAAACAATCGCAATAATTGCAAAATATTTTTGTTGTTCTGCAAATTGGTTTCTGTATCGAATCAGAGCACGTGCAATCACTCCGTTAACCCGGAGGTTTCTAAAAACACACACAATTATCTCAAATATCAATTATACCTTGCGTTTTCACAGGATTGGGTCGGATTCCGTTTCCTAAGGAAATAAACCTATTATGAATAACATATTTATCAAAACGAGGTCACGAATGTAATGAGTTACAATAAAAACAGCAGAGAACTAAGCATTCCATCACGGAGCTGACTTCTTGTTTCTCTTGGTTTTAATCTGTTTTCACTTTCCCTATCTCAGTGGTGGAAATTACAATGTGTTCTTATCTTGTCAAAATATTAACATGTTTATTACTAGTTTATAAACTTTGATGGGAAGGCGGTATTGTTTAGAATCCAATTTGGAGGAACAGTTTTTGAATCTTGGAGCCAATTACCCAGATAAATCCCCTGGTTTTACATTCAACCAGTTTTATGATACATTTTATATGTACATTTTATATGTAGTATCCGAAGACGAAACAATGTAACATTGTTTACGTTTTGATTTTGATTCAACTGCTTGAATTTTTGTATAGCTCTTGCAGCCTGATAATATCAACAGTTCATGTCTTTTTCATTTATATGGTCTCTTTTCTTATAATAAAACTTTGATTTTAACATAAACTGTTTAATTCTGAACTTTAAGTCAACCATGTTTAAACAAACGTTCTTAATCGTAAATGATAATGTTTCATGTCGCAAAATCATGAATGAAGAAACAAATCTATCAAATATCTTTTAGAAAGCAATATTTCTTTCCAATTTTAGAAGACACCTAAGTATTTTAGAGACAGAATGTTAATTTATCCTTTTCAATTTGCAATAACTGCGCGAGCGTTTCCCAAGATAAACACGCACTACTCCACCGCCGCGTGGTAACGCTCCTGTCTGATTAATTTAAAGGAGGTTCAGTCCGTCTGTGGTACCATTTGAACAGTTACGTAATGTAGAACTTGGTATTTGTTCTGTCGCCCGTGCTGTATCACGCCGGCGGTCTGCCTAAATCACGACGGAGGTGACATATTGTGTAGGTGCTAGTCTTTAAGCAAAACATGTTGATTCTGGGGTGTTCTGACTGCGATAGACGGGATTTTAGAGTCATTTACCTACGTGTCAGACTCTACAAAGAGAAGTTGCTGTAGTTCAAACATTGATCAGGTAAAAGTCTAAGGTTGCAAGTTAAACACATAGTCTTGGAGATTATCATTAATTAGCTGTAAAAATAGAGATACCGTTCACAGAGGTTTAGATCGAACTGCAAATTTGTTTATCAATCCGCGCTGTTTGTTCAGTTGTATGACTGTTATAGGATACTGATTTCAGATGTCGCGAAAATCTGTTGCACAAATATGTCGAGGCGCTCTGACAGCGGGTTGTTTTGTCAGCACCCAATTAAAGCCTGACTGTTACCTGCTACCGACGGTTTTTAACTTACATAATTATATGAAACCTCGACCGGTACTGCAGTGCTAATGAAAAAAATATCTACTGAAAATATGAGTTTCAATATTTTTTATTTAAACGCGTAAAGCAATCGTTCATGGTAAGCTATAAAGTAAAACAATTCATATCACCAACACCACTTTCAACACATGTACCCTATACAGTCGGGACGAGAAAGTCAAGGCCTGCCGTCGTCGGGGAACTGTTCGACCCAGGTATCAGATGTTACCACCAGTGTCGTGCGGACAGAATAATTGCTGACTAACGTGGTAACCTGTCACAACGAAGCCATAGACGTCTCATTACAACGTCAACACCTTGTTTTCCTTCCCCGTTTTGGGCAAGAAAGCAGCCGGTAATTTAAAATCCGCGACATTTCATTTCTGACAGGTACCAAAGGTTTCTGAATCTTCAGAGGTGCGAAAATTACAACCTTAAAATTGTGCGTTCATTGTGCCGCGCTATCCTTAGATGCATACCCTAGTATTAATTCACCTTGTCGTATTGCCTTTCACTCATAAAATTTAAATTTATTTTTCGCTGAGAAAGAAACACTTGCACCCCCAATCGTTTTACATGATTTTCAATGTCAAAAGCCTTCATTAAGTTAACAATGTGACAAATAGAGTGCGTGTACTTCATTTGTGGTGACCGAAAGTTTAATCAAATTACAAAGAACGATTGACTGTCATTTAAAGGTGATGGCATTTGTCACCATGTAGTTCATTGTATCCCAGCAAACTGAAGGAAATTATGGCAATATTGAATTCAATTAAAATCACGATGCAAAAAGTGCTGTTTTCGTCTTTTTAATTGATCAACATGTGATTTAAATCGCATACCTTCATTGAGTAAAGGTGAGGCTCCATTT
>Ga0224511_10001273_pt1 | contig 14819 bp, 7 predicted proteins | sample SF_May12_sed_USG_2_FD_169988 | JGI IMG/M metagenome (GOLD analysis project Ga0224511, IMG submission 169988) | Sediment microbial communities from San Francisco Bay, California, United States - SF_May12_sed_USGS_8_1 | ecosystem: Environmental > Aquatic > Marine > Sediment | place: USA...
AGTATAAATAAAATTCAGTCTATGCCAGAATTATGTCTGACAGGATAATCACAGTGGCTATTTACCCTCCATGTAACTCATATACCAGTCTTACAGTTTTACATGTTCATTATTATCATTTTTATTATTAGTATTATTATTATTATTATTATTATTATTATTATTATTATTATTATTATTATTATAACCATCATTACAATCATCATGATGATGATGATCATCATCATTATTATATGTATATTTCTTTTATTATTATTATTATTATTATTATTATTATTATTATTATTATTATTATTCAACGATTTTCTACATCAGATGAAGGATTATGAAAGCAACAGTGACTCTTAGTATCACGGACGTAGCTAAGTTTCATGCACTTAAGATTCTTCATATCCAAAACCATTGTTCAACCTGTATGTAGTGGTCAGTTGTTACTATTATATTTATGTAGTGTATCTTTTTAATCATATAAGTATGTATTTGTTTTGTTTACAGAGGGAACAGTCATACTTACTCTTAACATCCAAAACATACTTAATTACTTCAACTATAATAAGCGGAACTGTTGTGTAACGCTTAATGCTTCGTTTGCGAAACATTACCCTTTTTCAGACTAATTAAAACATTACATTCGCAGCTTTGAAAGACAGACGAATTTGTTATTCGAATATGGTTAAGCGTCATTCATAAACAATATAATAGTGCAATGGCAATATATATTTGTATTTTATGGTAAGAAGCTACATTCTAATTAACTGAAACTGATTTCCGACGCACGCCTGGAACAGACACTGCGGATATCACAGGAGTCGTAACTACAACTTGATGAAGATTATTATTGCAAGTACGTAAAAAAGCGCAGAGCATAGACTGCAAGTTGTCTTAAAGATAAAGACGAAAAATACACAACGGATTGGAAAGAAATCGTACCAAGGTGTCAACTATAACTGCGGTAACGCAAAGAATAGTTAAATCAATTATGGCCAAAGACAAAAAACAACAACAAAACACCTGCATTTACACTTATATTATACAGAACAGCATTTTTTTGTGTCTCATTTACATCTTAACTTACAAATATTATATAGGATAATAAACAATGTGTGCCTCCAAAGAATTAATTACCGTCAACAAATTAGTACTTTAAAAGTTTGTTAAGCGAATTAGCATTAGCAAAGAATACGAGAATGGTCGTTGGCTATTCATCATAAAGCCAGAAACAAGAAAAGAATGTTAGAAGCCTGAGCACCGTATTCAAACCAAACAAAACTGGTATCATCTGGCGCCCAGGTTAAGATAGAGGGATAGATACAACACACAATAAGTGGGAGATACGGTCCATTTATATGAGCATTTATTTATGTATAATATTAATTATAGTTTAGTTGCGCATGGTTGGGTATCACAACGTTTCTTGTAGGTCAGTACCGCCCTTAAAATGCTTCTCACAAAGTTTATCAAAGAAAATAAAAATAGAGGAATCTCTACCACATAATTATACGGACAATCAGAGAAAAAGTATTTGCGTCCAATTACAGAGACGTAATGTATCGCAAAATATGTTAGAAAATCACAAACAGCAAATCGTAAAACATGATGGTTTCAAACAAACACTTGAGGAGTTTAAACATAACTGTAAAGCTGAGTATTTTTTATCAGATAAAAAATCAATTTACGCCGTTCTACATTTTAATATACATGTTCATGTCAAACTATTGTTTAACTTCAGCAACCAAGTCACATTTGTTGTTTTATCTAAATTATACTAATAGCGTAGTTTTCATCAGATCAAATAAAAATCATTTTATATCGTACTAAATTTAACAATACATGTATAACATATTGTTTAAATTAAGCAACCAAAGTCACATTTATGATGTTATCTAAATTGCTCTTTTCTCGTGAATGTTTACATGGACACAGCGGTCAGGATGGAGAGAAGAAGGACGCCTAGAAGAGCGGTCAGCTGGGCGGCATCGCTGCAGGTCGATGCACTGGTCAGGGTGAGGGGGATGGCTCCACTTGCAACGGAAGTTCCTGATGCGGTCAGGGTCAGGGCGTAGGTTGTACCAACTGTGGTACTAAGAGCTGTGTTACCAACCGCGATAGCGCCTGTCCCGCCGGTGATCGAGAAGGATCCGACATTCGTGCCTACATAAAACAGTAATAAAATATATAAATCAGCAGATGGCGATGGTACCTGTTGTGTTTGCTATACTGGAACTACAATGATATGTCCCTATAAGTTTAAATTTTTGCTTTATATACCTGGTGTATAAACACATCAATCTCTAAGACTAAATTGAACGTATTTCCAATAGAAATATTAAGCTGTTTTTTAACGGATTGATAACAAACTTAGATTAAACTATCCCCATTATCAATGCATGTTTGTCATCTGGTATGATTAACAAGCGGAAATTTCATTTTCCGAACTGTACTCGAAACTGCTTATGTTAATCAAAAGAAAGAGGATTTAACGATATGTTAATCGTCAAAAATATGTTTTGTTTCATGTGACCTTTGGCTCGAAAAAATATTAAAGACGTCGTAATTGAAAAGATAGCATCATGTTACATAAATCTGCATTCAGTCGGGTTGTTGGCACAACATTTCAATCCCCCAAAAGAGTAACGCTTAGATCAAAATAGCAACTTAATTAAACAGTTTAAACAATGTTTAACTTTTGCTAATAACATTCATAAGTATTGTATTCTGTAAAACACGAACAAACATGTCATTGAAGGTTGAAGGTTTTACCTCCAAGAGCGTAGGTCACAGTTTCACCGCTCGCGGCGTCACTCACAGTCCAGGTTCCTACTGCGGAAGCTGTAACATGCATATTTAATGTAAATCAATGAGATTCCTAGTTTTAACAAACATTTCACGTCAAAAACAACTCTGAGTCTGTTATTTTAAATCAGCCATATAATATGTCCACAGCTCTTACATGCAGCGGCACCCGCTACTACGCAGCCAGTCAACGATGTCGAAGAGAACTCCAGTACGTTGTTGATTGTTAAAGTCACAGTAGCTGTTTGGTCCGTGCTCCCGTCAGATGCACTAAAACAATACTTCTTAGAATGGTTCACATTGCTGAATACATTTAATGTACCATATATAATTATATATTCGTTTTATCCGAAACCATAAAACATTTTGCACACCCACCAACACAAAAAGGCGATAAGTTAGTGTTTTTTGTATCTATAAAAATGTAATAAAAAGGTCACAACACGGCTATGTTATGCCGCGGGCCCGTATTGGCACACGTTCGGAGGCATTGGCAATACTGCCGAAGGTGTGCCAATACTGGCCCTTGGCATACTATAGCCGTGTAATAACCTATAATTATTTAAAGCAATATTTATTTGCGATAAGGAACAACGTGTCTTTTCAACACACCATATACATGTATTGTTTACTTCTAAGAAACAGAAAATTTGAAAAAATGATGCTAAGTAATGTCAAATCGCACAGCAGTGTACATTCGCAAATGTTTTGAATCCTAAATGAATGCATTTTATTCTGACAATGCTTGTTCAAATCTTCTATTAAACTACAAAAGAAAAGTTCCTTACCTCACAACAAAGACGTATTTAGAGGCAGTTTCATAGTCGAGAGATTTCCCAGTTGCAACATTTACCACCCCCGTTGATGCCACGATCGTACCGACCGAGTCGGTACTTGATACCAGGGTGTAGGTTACAGTGTCACCAGATGTTGCCGTTGCTGTAAATAGCTCACTGCCAACAGCTTTTGAACCTTCATCCACCGCTGTCCCAATTTCTATATTGCCAGATGGAGTAGCAAGGATAGCAGGTGCCGACCAATCAGTGATCGCAGCATCTGTTAACGATGTAACATAATATTCTTTAATTTTTATAATTACATATAATACAAATGGCGTATGTAGCAAACATTTGTTTCTACAACAGTGATCGTTCATATGTGTAAAAGTTCTGTCATTCGAAAGTATGCCGTATGCTGATGCTGTGTAACCGTTGCGAACAAACGCATATATGCCTAGGTGTCACACTTGTAGAATGTTTGAATGTAGTAGTTTCAAGTGCTGCGTTAAAGATGCTAGGTCTGTATCTTTATACTCTTACAATGGATAGTTCCACATGTGTTAATTTTATCCAATCAGATAGCCGGAATTTATTTGCTGCGGTATCGCACCTATCACAGGCGCCATGTTGTTATCACATCTGTCAAACTAAAACAGTAGCCGACGCGCTCAAGTTTAAATCTTTTTTATAAACCTAGCGAGGATATGTGTCTTTAAAACCTTAAACATGGATTGTAGGAGTTCAGAGACGTCTGTTCATATGACCTTGTGTTACTTTCCATGAGTTTTGGAAGTGGATTACCTTGAAATTCTGATAAAAAACACTGATGTTGATATATTTATCAAAAATATAAGGTAAGGAAATTCGTGTTTGAGAAGGATTCGACTAGTGATGTGCCGATTATCGCAAAGTCGCCGTCATCGGTTAGAAAAATAAAGCTCGACGCGCCAATCGATTGCTGTATGGACGAAAGCGACGTCGCAGTAATTCGGATTTTTACCGTGCCAAAGGGAAACCATCAAAACAGAAAAAATGACCGACAAAGGCCAGGATGTAATTCGGATATTTTTACCGTGCCAAAGGGAAACAATCCAAACAGATAAATGACCGACGAAGGCGAGGATGAAAATAACAATAAATCTTGTCTGCGTCCCCACCCGGGAAAAAGAGTATTGAGTTAAGAACTTAAGAGTAACATAAGACTATTGACTATTGAGTTGAATCTGGTTGATCTTCTAGTCACTTTATGTTTTATTGAACATTGATAAATTGTTTATTGTTATTTAATAAACATAAATACTAAAAAGTCTAGAAAATTTATTATAATATATCTAGGAGTTTCTATAACTATAGTAAAAAGATGAAAAAATCTTTATATACATCCGATTATTAATCGAAAAGTTATCGATAGTGTCCCAACCGATTGAACTGACAAATACTGACATGTAAAGTAAGTTGTTTTAGAAGATCTATTTAATAATTTTAATTTAATATATATCCCTTTCTCCATGCATGTATAAACAGATTAACAAAAATATCAAATATAAAGTCATCAATCACTAATCAGTACATCACCACATAACACTAGTATGGTTATGTTTTCTTTAAAAAATAATGTTTTGGTTAACTTTTCTTATTCATAATAGATAAATATAATTTATTTCCATATTAACCATCAATAAATAATTATTTTTAAGAATATAGGGTTACAGTCTGCTTCTTAGTTTATTTACATGCATGTTAACATAAAATGCTGCATCTTTTGTAATACAGTTCTTGTTGCTCACTTTTTCTCAGACAAGATCTGCAAAATGCTCATTAAAATGTGTGTTTTTTGTCTGTTGTGTGAAGCATGGGGAGGGAGAGCTCCGTTGTTGTTAAAATTATAATCAACTATAAAAAGTATTATGTTTTCAGGTGAAGAAACAGAAGAGAACTTTTTATGATGTCAGATGGCTTTGTCTAAGGAAGTCCAATACTTTGTTTTATGAAAAAGGAAAACAAGTTTCCTGCAAAAGCGGCATCTGTTTCTGAAACTGATTGTTATCATGTGTGAAAACTGTGCATGACAATTGAACAATATGTTGACTAACTTGAATAAAATGTGTAATGTCGACATGTATACATCTCATTAAACAATACTATATTGCACTTTTCATATGAGTAGTTTTGCTTTTTATTTTTATCACAATGTTATTTCAAATTCATGAGTTTTGCACCTTGCACTTAAACAATGTAAATTAAACATACAAATGAGACAATTATTTGTTCACACATTCTTCATTTTTGCAAGTTGTATTAAGGTAAAAATATAAAACAATGTACATACATTATTCACACATAAATTATATATGTCAAATGTTTGAAATTATTGTGGCATTAACAACTGTTAATTATGTTGACAGTTGTGCAGTGTAATTCTAACCTTAGTTGATGTCACTCTGATGGATTTGACAGTCTGTTATTTCTAACAATACTAATGTTAGTGATATGGTTCTATTTAGTCATTAAATAATATATCATTTTGCCATTGGATTTATATCAGTATTGTGAATCTACCCTTGCACAGTGTAATTTATATTATACATTGTAATTTTTTATACTAGTATGCATCTTGGTTATTCACAAAATAGTGTTTATTAATTGTATTATGCTGGATAATGCTAGTCTTCCTTGAAATGTTTCACAGTACTGTATTATTTAAAATAAAGATTGAAATAAATGGTTTTGTTTCTATTCAGTTGAAAATGTATACTCTATCCGGATATGTTTATAACAGTATCTGATCAGTATGAACACATGCAGCTGACTGGTAAGGATAAGTCATAAAACGCAGTGGTGATTATCTCAACAACATATTATGTGTATATAAATATAGAGTTGATCACAGGGAAAAATATTGTTGTTGAGCCTACACAGTAGATCTTCATATACATTATTTAAACATGATTCTATATGATGTATAATCTATATGTAGGTTAAAAATCCATCTTGTTCCAGTGGAGTTTATTATATTAATAATGATGTATTATATAACTTAAATTACATGATATAAATTGAAGAGATGTTCAAACAAAGAATGTTGTAAACAATGTAGATATGTCATGTTTAAGGGCACCATGACAAAATGGCCCGTACAAAAACTAACACAAGGGACGACACAAAATCTCTTACAACATCATGCCGCAACAGACATTTAGAAAACATATATTTTTGTGTTTTTCGGATTTTCCATTTCAAAGAGACATGGTAGATTCTAAGGCTCACTATTTGGCTGGAGTGGAGTGTAATGCAGAAAATACATGAATGTGATTTTAATTTACAAAGATTAAGCACCATAAATACTTTAATATAATGAAAGCTTCTGTCTAACTGTACATAAGTTATAATTTCAAAAAGTTTAATTAATGTACAGAATTATTTTTCTCGGCTTTTCTGGCACTAAAATACCAGCCTTGCAAGCTGAAAAGGCAGTATCGCATCGTTGCTTGAACAGGTTTACTGTCAATACTGACGTTAACTATTCAACACATGTTATGCAAACATTTATTAAGCAGTTAAAAGTGCGTTTGTTAAAGTATTTTACTAGTTCTGTCACTTATGAGAGGTAAACAAGTGACATAACGTTCAAAGTTCTGAGTAAATATATCGATGCAAGTTTGGTAACCGACGCCATTTTGGTTAAAGCTTGGGATAAGGGGCAACACTAACCAAAGACAGACTACTTTACGGCAAAATTGTGGAACTATTCATTAGTCACAAATCTTGCAATATGTTAATTAAACTAAATAACTTTACATTGCAAAAGGAATTGCAATTTTTGTGACAAATACTGTGTTTTTGGACAAAAACTAAAAACACAACAACAACAAAACAAAACATCAAACATAAAACCCTTGCAGGAGCTGGGAATTGAACCCGGGACATCTTGCACCCAAAGCGGATGCGTTACCATTGCACCACCGAGTCAACTGAAAGTATCGATTGTAGTCAGGCTATTTAACTGTTTCGACGCAATGGGTCGAAACGTAAATAAACAAAGCCGAATTTGCGGGCCAGACATTTTCAACAAATACATGTTTTCTGTAATATTTTTACATGCATGAACAACTATTTATGGCAGTTCCTCATATTTACGGGAGTATGTTTCGCATTTTAAATATGGTTACAATGTAAGATGTAAACAATTCTGACCTAAAAGATACAGGCATAGCATCTTTAAATATGAAGCCCAATAGTATAACCTCGTCGGGATATCCTGACCAGTAAACAATAACAATAATGCGCTTGTATTGATGTGAATATCATTTTCTTTAAATATTTTCTGTTACAAAACTGGTTCAACAAGTTTTCAGGGAAGCTTGCTTATTTCGTATCGTAAAGGGTCTTGCCACTTGAACATATACTAAATACATATTGCGAAAAGTTTTATATCCTTCACTTTTGAGACTATGTTTGTAAAAGGCATCTTTCAAATATTGACCCTCAATGTCAATTATCAGAAATATTTATGGCAATGATGAAAACGTATAAATGACAAACATTAAATAATATTGAAAAATCATGATCTTAAAGTTAAATTGAAAATACAATGTAGATTAGTTAATACAATGTATAAAATTATATTTCTATTTCATATAAAACACAAAAAATATATAATTGTTCCGGTTTCGAACCTTCGCCCATCAAATTAGACAAATAAGTCCACCGTTAAGCCCACTGGGCTTTTTAACCTGTGTGACAATGCTGGAGCGAATTATGTAGGATTTGAACTAAACTGTCGATTACGCAAATTTTTAAGTAGGTCAGTTAACGTTGAATATTGCTACACCTGTTTACATGTAATGGACCCAACCTCAATAGCCGGACTGGGTAATATGTTTTGTATAAAACAACGCACCTTTAATTATTTGTTATAACATATGTCCACATTTATATAATATGTAGCCATTTAAAGATAGAATGGTACTTAGAAGAACATGAGTATCGGAATTGTCTCAGACAATGAACCTCCGATTTTGGATTTTGCTACAACTGACCAACGTTATATATATAATTATATATTAGTGTAACTAACATGGATTAACGAGACATTACTGTTATAAATTTCTGTTTTGTAGGACAATGGCAATAATATTTTATAAGGGTTTTCCTCCGTAAAACACAGACAAGCAAGAAGTGGTATTCATTTTCAAACAAGAGTCTCTGGCAGACACACGGAATTAAGTTAAAAGTATTCTATATAATTATATATCGTCTTTTGTAGTAGACATGTACTTTTCTATTTGATTTCGTCGCTACATCATACGTGTGCGAGTAGTATTTATTATGATTGTCAGAAATCTTGAAGAATTAGTATTTTTATTCCAATTTGTATTATATACCAGTAGCTGTTAGTAGCAATACATTTGGAACACCTTTATAACTAAAGGGGCGTGAATAACCTGAAACAGTGTTTAACACCACAATACCAATTGAAATATGGCTTCTAAATAAATATGAAATACTATAGTCTTGAAAACTATAGAAAGGATACCAAAAGAACAGAGTTTGACATTTACCCAAACAATATGAAAAGGTGATAAAATGCTGTACGTTCCTAAGTACCGAATATCGAATAGTTGGGAGTACATTTGTACTTCTCACTTTCCCTTAGCATTTTCTAAGGCAGACAATATATATGTTAAAAAGAGGATATCTGTTGAATTGTGCACAAGATTTCATTTCACAGAGTGATTTAAGAAAATAATTTTAGTTTTCGGGGTCACGAGGTGAACACAAATGCGATACTACGTTAAATCCAAACAATTTTCTGTTTCATTCATGCTAATTGCGACTGTTTTCATTCATTTTACATTAAATAGATATTTATATAAATATATAAATATATTAAATAAGTTAACTAAAAATGGCGGCATTGTGATAAACAACACACAGCAAATGGCTGATTTAGATTTTGTTCTAGTGTTTCAATCACTTTTAGACATTGATAGTGAAAAAGAAGCATGCAGTCTTGTAACTATATTTATAAAATAAAAATATACGAGACCTTTGTCAATATGTGTCAAATTAAATGTTCAATACACATTCAATGTGACAAATATCTCTACGCTTTGATCCAACCATTTAAAAGGGAACGGCTTTTCCTCTTTTCATAATTATATTAGGTATGATAAGAAAGAAAACACACATTTTTGAATACTTAGACATCTTGTTTTAATGATAACATGAAGAAACCTTAAGTTTTCTACCGTCAAAGTCTTTTGAAATTACTCGCACGCGCACTACTGCTCGAGTTATAAGGCGCACCATCAGAAAGATAACTTACTTCAATTCACTGGTTATTGTATCGCTGTAAAGTCTTATATTTATACAATAGTCATGAACAAAATCGTAGTTCTTGGAGTAAAATCGCATTTATTTTCTAATAATGTTCCAAATAACTTGGGTAGTTATCTACGTTCGCGTACGTTCAAATGATTTAGGACATTGTATTTATAATGTAAACAAAATATTACTGCATAACTTAATTATCGAGAGTAAAGACATGACAAACTTCACAATAAATCCGAGCTGTGAATTCATATTTCAATATATTTCTACTAAGACTTTACCCAACATATCATTTAATTTATGTTTATTAAATATTAAAACATGCTATTGTCATTGTTTGAGTGCAATATAAACATGCTTTGTGGTCGTTTTATTTCTTAAAACATTTTTTGATGAGTGACACATCAACAGGATACATTCACACTGCAAACAACACTTATATTCGTACTTACCAGTGACCCTGAATGCGACAAGAGCCACAAAGGCGCAGATTACCAGCTGATTCATCCTTGTAACAAACGAGAAGTTCTTCAAGTGGATCCAGGAGCCTACACCGTCAGTGTCCGACGAGCCACGAATTTATACATCTTCGTATCCACGGAATCCAAAGTAACTACAACAAACAAACGTCACCCCACAAATGAAACAATAGTCTGATCTTACAAAATCTTATGAGGTTTGTACAATTTAAAGAAAAAGGTCATTTATTGCAAGATAAAGCAATTGAATTAGTCTTTACAAGACGTTCAACTAATGGACGTCGAGAACGAGATCGTCGTGTTCGAATGTGGGCGTACTTTATAAAAAATTCCATGTACCTTGTGTGTGACTGATGGCTTGAAATCTTTCTGAATCTTGCTGTGTTCATTCAACGTGTCTGAGCCAGTGTGCATGACTGTCCTTACGTTGTATAACCTTTGAACATTTCAATGTCATTGAATTTAAGTAATTAACATTTCTAAACGATTGTAATCTACATGTAGAACTTAACGCGACACATGGATTTTATTGGTTGTATTTGCCTTTTTGCCACGTGCCATTTCATCATTTGAGGGCATAACCAGATTTGCCAGATTATTTAGCTCTTTATTAGGTCTTAGTTTGCGTTTATATTTATCCATGAGTGTTTATTTTACCTCCAAATATAATTAATCAGCCCCAAGACATCATACAAATGTTCCATGGGTGTTCTTCGGGGAAATGTATTATTTTTTCCATTGAATACATTATTGTTTTTTTTTCTAAACGATACAAAAGGCACATCATAAAAGACTCTAGTTTTTATATATTAAATACATAAAACATAAAATAATTGTAAAGGCGTGGTTAATTTATGATGACAAATTAAATGAAAATGACAAACTAAAGAAAACAAACAAGACGACATTAAACGCTCGACCATCGGAAAAAGGATTTTCAATTGGGGTTGTTGTTATTAAAATACTTGCATTGCAAAGTCAATAATGCAAACTAAAATGAAAACATGTTTGCCATGCTTAAATTTAAATGGTTTTTTTCTTGTACGAAAGGGATTTGGGAAATGCTCGTCAATACTGAAGGTATTTAAATAACCTATAAAACAGCGAATTTGTTCGGACTTGGAAAGAACTAAGTCGGTTACGGTTTACATATTGACTACCGGTATTTAGTAAAGGCATACGTTTGTAAATCTGGTATCTATGATTATACAAATTTTTGGTAATGGCGTAGTGACCTAGTTCTGGCTCGGAACAAATAAATATTCAAACATGGTGCTACAATTTAACAGACAAACATTTGACCAAACACAAAGCACAAAGTGACAAGGTGAGCGTTTGTGACATCTTTTTGTCCGTCGTCCGGCGTGCGTGTATGCGTTAACTTTTTCATTTAAACGTCTTCTCCTCTAAAACCTCTAATTGGATTTTGACCATACAGCACAGGAATGATCCCTGTGTGTTCCGCTACCAAATGTGTTCAAATTGTTCCGCTTTGTTGCATAAACAGGTCACGGGGTCAAAAATACGTTCTCAAAGTTCAATTTACAAAAACATTGTCAAAACCTACCAGGCACATAGCTTTCATATTTAGTATATTACATCATCTAGAAGTCCTCTACCAAAGTTGTTAAAATTAGGTCCTAGAGTCAAAATTGAGTCAGCCCCGGCGTCCTAATTTTACATTGAATTATAAAAGGAAAACTTCAAACGACTTCGTCTCCTAAAGCGCTAATGGGAATTTGTCCAGGAATGATCCCTGGGTGGTCGCCTACTAAAATTGTACGAACAGTTCAAATTAGTTGCAAAAGTAGTTCATGGGGTTAAACTTATGTTTTTAAAAGCGATTTTCAAAAATAGTGTCCGAAACTACAAGCACATATGTATGTAACAACAGCTAGTGGTACTCCACAAAGATTGTTAATATTATGTCCCTAGGGTCAGAAGGGGACTAATTAGGAGGCTGATCAGTTTTAAATAGATTTACATCAGAAAATATTTTTAAAATCATCTTCTCAAAAATCACAAGGACTAAAACTTTGATATTTGATATGTAACATCATCTAGTTAACATATATCTCAGGTGAGCATTCCATGGCCATTTGAGCCCTCTTGTGTTTGTGTTTGTTTTGTTTAATAACGAAATACTTGATACCTAAACTGTAGATAATTTGAGGCCTGATGGGCAGTTTTATGCTCTGTATTGTTTATCCGTCCGTCTACCTACGATTCCGTACACATTTTCTAAAAGGTTTCTTTTCCGATCCTTTCCAAACTTGTTTACATTGTGAACTGAACATTATTTACTGATAGGGCGTTTTATTATACCTTGGAAAATGAAGGGATTGTTTGCAACCGTCCATCAATTGCATAACTTAAGAGCATTATTGATTTTACAATAGCCGATATTTCTGGCGTGTGATCCTTTGACGCATTGTTCTCCTGTTAATTAAAAGGACTTATAACGCGGAAGGCTATCATAACTAGTTCCTTTTGAAAGTGTACAGAGTACAAAAGAAGAGATGTTGACTATGAACATCAAATGCAGTTCTCTTATTAACTTATTGTCCCCCTATGGTATCAAAGCTGGACGATACATCATACATGGTGGGAGCGTCTTATACTGTGTTATACGTGTTATATTAAAGTATTTGTCTTTTAATGTACTGTACACATACTATAGATTGATTCTTCTTTTAACTATCGACAGTGGGAAAGTCTCAACGTCAAGTGCGATGTCCTCGAATCTGGACACATAGACATTATTCCAACTTTTAAGAACATATACATCATATATTACTTTTCAATTTTTATGTATTTAAAGATTATTTGTAATAAATCACAGCCTTTACAAACAAAGTGAACGGAACGCGTATTCATCCATTGTGTCATGCACATCCCAGACAAAATTTCCTGTGTTCAGACAGAAAAGCGGTTTACTCAACAACTGACCATTACTTGATTTAGAATTAAGCCTTTCTCTTGTGGGAACGTCAACGTCAGATATATCGCTTTATGGTACATTAAAGGTACTTTTGTCGTTACAGTGTTAGAGCAACAACATTACAGTTTAAACTAAAGGTATACGAACGCGAGCAGCTCCTCAAATAGTTGCAGTAAGTATAGGAAACCACTGTGATCCCATAACCCCACATACTGTGAATAACGAGTTGCAGGTAGGTAATATAAACGACCTTAAGTAGGTCTAGGTTTTACGCGACGTCATTGCCAAGCCCGGCTAAAACTGTGTCATCAACACAACACACAATGAACAGGCCCGCGCAATGTTTTCTCCAATAGAGCTTAAATAGGATGACCATGGACGACGTGTCTTGTACAGCTACAGACGCTGCAACAGCTTGAGGGCGGTCTTCATGAAGAGTGACGTGCGTTTATAATTGTTTTTTTTTTATTAAATGAGACACCGTTGTGATTCCGTTAATATAAATCAGAGTGGACATACACATACTTACGTCTATTTTGTATCCCTGTGCTAGAAATCGGTCGTTAAAAGTAACAAGTATTCAACTTATAGTAGCTAGAATATAGCTATATTGCGAAGCGAAGTTGCCTGAATATTAAGTAAAACAATCGCAACCTGGCCCAATGATCAACCTGTCATCTAGTGTTCATTTATGTTTCTAATATTTAATTTATTTTATTTTCGAATCAATTCATTTTTAAACATCTTAGAAACGCTCAGTTGTACAAACTTATATTAGCTTTAATATAGCTTTATATCGTCGCTTAGATGCATTAACTTTTAGGTATTTATTTATGACTATCTTTATTATTTCAATCAGAAAATCATATGTTAAGTTGATCACCCATGAACAAGTGACGGCAGACATTATTTATTGCTAATTAATGACATATATTATGCTTTACCTGTTTTATAATGGAATGATTTAAATATTATACAAAACTAAATATGTGACATAGTTTCTTCGTTACAGCAGATAATACATAAGGATCTAGTTCTTTTTTATACGATCAAGACAGAAGACATCGTGTGGTGGAAGTTTTACTACCAAAAACACAATTCGACATTTTTGATAACAGAATACCCATTTTATCATACAAATAAATTAAAATTAAACTGAAGAAAGGGAAAGTCCTCACCAGAAAAACCAGAGAACGTATCTTCGTTTACAAAAGGAAATACGACGCACGGTGCAGGTACAAAAACTGTAGAATAACAACACAAGAAATGTAATACGAAAAATATTTGTGTTATGTAAATTCCTGGGTACTGAATACGTTACATCATAATAGTTTCCTTAATTTCTTCAATCCAATTCTTTCTCAGTATTCTATCTGACAGGATAATCACAGTGGCAATTGCCCCTCTATGTAACTGGAAAACACATTTGTTTAATTATTATTATTATTATTATTATTATTATTATTATTATTATTATTATTATTGTTATTATTA
>Ga0224511_10001274_pt1 | contig 14818 bp, 9 predicted proteins | sample SF_May12_sed_USG_2_FD_169988 | JGI IMG/M metagenome (GOLD analysis project Ga0224511, IMG submission 169988) | Sediment microbial communities from San Francisco Bay, California, United States - SF_May12_sed_USGS_8_1 | ecosystem: Environmental > Aquatic > Marine > Sediment | place: USA...
GCTTTCCTTTTCTTGATGTTGTCATTGTGTTGTATAGGCGTATAGGTACTATATTATATGTATAAACTTATCCATGCTGGTCATCGAATTCAGATTGCAGGAGGCAGGCCCACTCCATGGAGTAACCTCTTTTGTGGGGCACACCATAGACCCTCACGAGAAAAGACCATTAGTCGTTACAATATCCTTGTAAAACACAAGAATATTATATTATCTGAGGTATTTCATCTTGAAAGCAGATACCAGATCAACTGCCCATGTACACTCAGTCTATAAGTGAGGCGAGATGCCATCATGTTAGTCTGCCTGGGCTTCAGTCATCTTCGCTTATTACACCATTCTCAGGAAGCAGTTCGTGGCATGTAGTGATAATATGACATAGAATGAAGAACATAGGGAAAACGCCATGTGAATTAAGAACAAAGGTTCTCTCAGCTTAGACTGGTCAGTATTCAGGAGCAGAGTTTGAGGCCGGGACCATTCAGCTGTGTTGTAGTGTGTACAGGCGTGTATACACTACACACATATAATCAATCATGAAACAAGTACAATCCTATATAGAACATGTATATCAGATATTAGAGACTTTTTCTACATTGATTATTACCTAAGGTTGGATGACTTACGAGGTCACACTGCCATTACCTGGTCTTAATTCTTGTCAGTTATTTATTAATGCCCTGTAATTGCCTCTCACATGATTGATCTATAACACAAAGCCACCTTATCAAACATCATAGCTTTATAAATACAACATGAGTCAACAGGTAAGGCACTGGGTGACTTTGTGTGTGAGGGCAAAGCTTCTCTTTGATTGGCAGTTCTTGGAATCATTCATTTGCGAGAGATTCGCGATTGTAAATAGCAATGCCTATACAGATCCAAGACTAAAATGAGATCAGATGGGCGCTGCCAAGCTGTTCCAATCTCACTGTAAGGACACAGGAATGGTGAAGCAAATCGCCAAGACAGCTTCTTTAGCCCACGGGCCTCCAGACAACCATGACGGTCATGGGAAAAACATACAATAGCCCACGGAAAAAATTGATATGCGTTGAATTTCGCTAGAACTTATCACATTGTGTGTGAACTGAACTCATCCGCGGGCATTTGTTTGTGGGAATGCATGCATGTACTTATGCATATTCATCGGAAAAGATTTCACCCCCCCCCCCAATCGTCTTGTGGAGTGCATGCTTATGACAGTTACTATACTTGACCTGGCCTTATCAGTGATAGGTCATCTATATACCCACTCAAGAAATGTCAATGAATACATTTGTTGTTACTTGTTAGCAACTGTCATTTGTCTCTTGTATGGTATCAGGCCAGACGGCTAGTAAGAAATATGGTTACTGATGATGAGGAAGAGTTAACAAGAGAAGATTTCACACCAAGCAATCCATGCACCAGCACTGGACTTATTAAAGTCAGATATGGGGGTCTGTATTACTAGTGTAAATACAGTACAAATACTAGGATGCTGTGGTTTTTTATCTTGTGTACTTCTAAGGCAAACTGGATCCATGATATCTCTATGTTTTGTTTGGTTGTCAATTTTGTAAAAAAGAAACAGATAGTTGCATACAATGCAATCATCCTATCTTACAGGAAAGACCAAGCATCTTTCCTGTCTTTCTCGTCAAACATTTCACAAAAGTGAATGGTATCACTGGAGTCTCAATTTGTTACTATTTCAGAGAATAAGCAAACTGTGTTCAATTCCCACTGTCAATGCAACATCCTGATACAGTTCATGAAGAAAAAATGTGGATACCCAAATGCTGGTAAGTTTGGTAAGTCTCTACCAGTAAGATATGACATGAAACATGTTAGCTAATGGTCAATGGGAGTTGAAGTTAAAGACACAGGAGTGTCATCAGAGTGCTATAACGTCATCATATTTTACTTGTATGCTGTATGGGGGGAGGGCAGCACCATGCATTGGAGTACAAAGGACTATTTCAATATTGATTCAAACTTAATAGGATAATACTTTATGAATGTGCATGGTTTCTTGCCTTTCCTCTCAGTGTCCTAGCCATGTAGCAGGTGTCTGGCAGAAATTTGCACAATCTGTTAAGATGAAATTTGTAGAGAGTGAAATCACAGAGGAAGGTTGGGATTGATCGAAACCAGGACGCGAACTCAGCACCAACTGATCATGAGGCATATCTATCTTTATCAATAACATGGATGAGAAAATCTGGCCCTTTCGATAATCCCAATATGGGACTGTATCTGAACAGAAGCAATATAAAACTAAAACACTTGCTTTTCTGCAAGAATGTTGAAACGACAAATGTTAAAACGCCGAGTTCCAACAAGGAAAAATATTTGAGTCTCCGGGTTAAATTTAATTGGAATTAACCCACCAGATTAAATTGTCATAGAGAAGATTTTACTGTGTCCCACATTGGTTACATGTATAATTATATGTATAGATATGCTGGATTTAATCAGCTGGAGATTTGGAGACCTGCAAAATCTACCTGAAAATGGCTCTGACTACGCTAGCAACTACCTAAAGGAAAGAGAAGTTTATGTGTTGGTGAATGTCATCGAGGGTAAGGCATGAACATGCGGTTTATGAGTGTATACCCATAGACATATTATAAGATTACATGTCTATGGGTACTCCTATTCTTCTATGGCCTTCATCCCTGTGTGAGGTCCCTGAGTAAGGTTACATGCCTGTGTGTACTACAAGTATTTAATTTCTCTAGAGTAATGCCAACAAAACATTCCGGCATTGTCTGTGGTGGTCAAATTACTCCATGGACATTTCACCTATATAGTATTGCATATATTATTCTGGTGTACATCACTTAGTGATCTTGGTTAGAGAATCCTCAATTCAGACCAGGATGTTGCTATTAAAAGCAGCTCCTTTTTTATCAGCAAGGATTCCATGTTTATGCTGTACTCCAGCTGGACGAATGACCTTTCAAATAAAAAGAAACTCAATGACTTATGGACTGAATACATATTCCGATTTTATCTATAATGTCTTGCAGATGATACACAGCCTAATCCACAGTATATCTCTCTTCTGAACGACCTCAGTAAGCAGAAGCCAGACCTAGCCTGTAAGTTTCCTTTACATAGTCACAAATATACATGAATTCTTAAATAGTTTCCGAGAACAAAGGACAGAATAGTTGAAAGACCTTTGAATATCCCCCCAACAATATGCTTGGTGTGCACTCCAAACTGCAATTCGATTGGCGAACTATCATTTCCATATAGTCATATAGGTCTTGATTGACGAGGCATACTTTTGATGAGGGGCATAATAAATGAAATTTTGCATTGACTTCTCCATTTGTGGCACATGAATCCTCAAGTCAGTATGCAAAAAAATCTGGAATACCTTTGCATCTGTAGTCATAGGAATCATGGATGGCGATTGAGTTAGACAGATTTCTGATTCGAGGAACAAATTAAATCTGCCATCTGGATTCAAAATAATCCACCAGAAACATGAAGTCACTAAATATTCTATTTTATGATTTCCTAAATTGATGCAATAGATTTATTACTATTATTTAACTGGAGTGCACTGGGAATGTATGGGGTTAATCTTGGTGCCCATCTTCTTGAGGTCATGCGGTAACCATTTTCCATTGCAGTGAAGCTCCACGATCTCTCTAAGCCTCAGGCTCGTGTTATTCGCGCCAAATGGACTACTCTTAGTAAAAAAGGTTTAGAAGCAAGTGGCATAACCCCACACACTCACACCGTCAGTCGAAAGGGTGCGCTCAATACAATCATAGAGTCAAACAAGACAGCAGTGAGCAGCAGTAAATTGGTGGGTGCACTGGCAGCGGCGCTAAAGAAGCACAGAGCAGACAGGAGACTGGAGACAATGGAGGAACCGAGAACACACAGTGGACGCAGAAGCAGTGGACGTAGGGGATCCCGACGGCTTTCTGTCGAACCAGGACTATAGCTACAGAATACAGAGAATAAACTGTAAATAGTGCCACCCATATGGTACTACTCCAAATATATCGCAGATTGAAGATTATGGTGTTCATATCGGTGGATAAGAATGACCCTCCTGGTCTATGTTACACATGATCGACCTGTAAGTGACAGAGTCACACACATTTATGCCTAGTAAGTAACCCCCGCCCATCAGTTCGCATAAACCAACTGGCAAATTAATGTAGGTCATAATGAATAATTGATAGGAAGTTTTTCCTGCACAGTTTTTATCTCACAACTCCTCTGGTGATTTACAGCATTTTAAGCACATTTTAGACATTTTTTACAATTATAGCGCTATAGTTTGTTGCCTGACAATCTTACTGTCCCCTGGTTTACCTCATACCTTGAAAGTATCAGTTCTTTTTGCATCAGACATGACTTACCAAACATGCATCGCGCATGCAGTTGTATCCATAGAGCAAATTACAGCAGTGCATGGGACTTACAAGGAGGACAATGCAGCTAGGTTAAATTTCGTATTTAACACAAGTACAGTTCCTGCTGATGGACGGACTCATTGACAGAAATAATGTTTCTATCCAACTATCCGGTTCTGCGGTATGTATACATATCGCAGCACCAGATGTAAAATTTTAGCTGCCAGTCTGCAGAGGCAGTGAGGCACAGTATGCAACACGCTGCTGAGCAGTACTAAAAATTAAGAATGCATGCCAACCAGTATTTATATAGAGCGTTGGCCATTGAAAGTGACGCAGGGACTTTCAAACTACATGGGCAATGCTGTACACGTACCCAATTCTGACAACCATGGACTGATAATTCTTCTGAACAGCATTGAATGCGTAGCGTAGGGTAAAGACAAGGCATTTATATTGAACTCCATTGCGTGGTCTGTAGCTGAGTCCTTGAGTAGGTATGGTTGGTTTTTATAGCCATCCCAGATATATGGCAATTCTATGAAATTATGGAGTCAGGCCGTTTTGCTTTATAGCTAGACACTGAGATTTTAGGGCCGTAGAAGTAGGAGGGTAGGCTACTACGGACTACGGCACCCTTCTACTTCTATGTTGGGAGCTGCCTCATCCGGAAACTCAGATAACCAGCATACAATGACATCGAGGGTGGTATGAACCAGAGCCCTTTAGGGCTCTGGTATGAACAACTAGGTATTCTCATTTCTATTGAACCGGTAAAGAGAGGCGCTCTGGGACGACAGGAGGACTGGGCCGAGGCGATTGACGCGATCGACCGGGGCGTTCGAATCCCGAATCAATCATGGCCGATGAAACGAGTAATTTGCGCGTCGGGGGAAAACTTTTAAAAGACCTCAGAGTCAAAGATCTCAAAGACCAGTTGGAACAGAGAGGTTTACCAAAGACTGGATCTAAGACCCAGCTCGTTGCCCGGCTCAAATCCGTGAGTTTAGTTTCCATGAAACATAACCTGAGCTGCGTACTTTTTTCAGTTTCACACCACTCACACTCACAGTCACACTCGGTGCTCACAGTCACTGACTGAGTCAGAGTGAGAGTCACACTCACAGTCACACTCACACTGCCACTGACGTGACTGAGTCTGACTCCGTGACTCACTGGCTGACACTCCCACTGACACCGGTCTTCTGTGACTTTAGTTGTGCTTGTAGTTGTATCATTAGTAGTACTAGTCGTACTAGTAGTAGTACTAGTTGTACTTCCAATTCAACTATAAAATAAATAAAGTCCAATGACTTAATTACTAGTAGTTAGTTAGTCAGTGAGTGAATTACTCAATTAGTTACTTACTTACTTTTACTAGTACCACTTGTGACTTGAACTTGTAGCTGTACTTGTAGTACTAGTAGTAGCAGCAGCGGTAGTACTAGTACTAGTCGTAGGCAATTCAAAATCAATTGAAAAAGGGCTCTAATTTGTCACGCGAATTCATATATAACTTTGGTCCTCGGCGTGAGGACGATTTTTCAGTGCATCAAGTGATCAACCGATTTGCAAATCGCGATATCTCTGGTTGTAATCACCCAATGAAAAAGTTATAACTTTAGTTAAAATCAGCAGGAAATTGCGCACAAGATGAGCGTAAACAGAACATCTAGCGATTTCATAGCCACAGGTTAGAGCGATTTTAGTTTTTGAACTTCAGAGGCCGACCTCATCAACTTTTTTCGTCGAAATCGTATGGTGTTTCATACCAATAGTTAGAGCAATCTATTCTCTACATTTTTATTTTGCAGCAATTATTGCTTGAAAAACTGCAATCACAGCCCGCACCGGAGCAGCTCCCAGACGTAGAGGATGGAGCAGACACAGACAATGAGTTTGTAAAGCAATATTTGGCACAACGGCAAGCATTATTCGCTGCGCAACAGGAAGCACGGCGTAAACTTGAAGGTAAGGAAATTGATCACCTCACTCCCTGTTAGGGATAGGTGGCATTTTGTCTAAGTTATCATGCTATGATTTTTTAGGCCATAAATAAAGAGCAAGTATTTATGGTTTCTTACCATAGCCAGAATAATGGGCGAACACGAGGCCAGTCTGGGCGAAAGAATACACAGTCTGGTGCGATAGTTCTGCATACAAATCTATCATTGACTGAACACACAATTTTGTCTATCTTTGTATTTTTTGACTTTCAATAATATAAGGCAAGTTGTTTATATTTGTAGAAGAGGAAGAGTTAGGTCGGGCATCTGGACAAGGAGATTTTGTTTTGCCAAGTGAGAGTGAAAGCCAAGAAGAGGAGGTGAGACTGGCCAGCTATTTACTGTCCTTTCCTAAAGCATCGCTGCTTGCACTTTCTTAGTATTTATGCTATATATCTGTGTATACTGGTTCCAGGGGGTAGCTCAGTTATCTTCAGTGTTGGTGATGCCTTTGATTTCGCCCCTATTTATGATTACATCAGGTCACTTCCTACTGGTTATCTCAAAATCTGGTGTTTAGGCCCATTGGATTATTTTATAGACAGATCATGAGAGCCCAGTAAAGACAGCCCCTCTTGCTCCTCCGGTGACCACAAAGAGGACTCGGAAACCCAAAGAGAAGCCAGAAGGTCGCACTCAACCCAGACGCAGTTCACGAGCATCAGCATCAGATAATGATGTAAGCACTATAGTAAACCGCCTTCAAAATCTCTCGAGCACCCACCTGTTTGAATAAATGAATGACTCTGCCAGTGCCCATCCTTCTACTCTATATATTCTTTGATGCAATTTGTTTTTGTTTCACAGGCTAGTCTGGATGACGAGCCCTCACCCCCAAAACGTAGCACAAGAAGCTCAAACCATCAATCGGTATGTTTTAATCTAGTCAGGCCAAGCGTAGTTGCAAAATGCAGTAATATGCTTTTGTTAACTTTGAAGTTGTGGTATGTAATTTGATTTAGCCGAAGATGCTATTACATACCGGATGTCTGTCCTGCGTTGTGCTATATTTATGCGCATGAGCAGTTAAGGGGCTAAGCCATGGTCAAGGGTATACGCGCTTTCAGAGTTGTTTTCCCCATTCTTAAAGGGAGGCAACCCTGCATTCATTGCAGCGATAGCGAATGGTATTTTTCCAAAAAGCAAACATCGGTCACTCGAATAACTACACCCTATCTGGGCCAAATAGAAAGCAAGTGCGATCTAATTAGTAAAACTTACTAACCTAATGATCTTTACTCCCTCATAACATTCAGTAGAACTCGAAACTGAACGTAATATCAGAGAAAATTGAAATTATAAAAAGTGCTTTGCTGGTTTTTCCCTTGCCCTAAATAGAGGCCGTTACGTTTAGGCCTCTTTCATTGCGCAATAATGGCACTAACATTCGCTGGCAGAGGTGAAAAACTGCACTCTGAAACCCTATTTCTACATTTTTGTTGCACATTTTCTCTATTCAATCTTGTGTAACTATGAGTCTAGTATGCACTTACTGGCAAGAGATTTTTCCAAACATCAGTGCGTAAGCCAAAAAGTCAATGCAGACACCAACAGCTCTGCGTTAATTTCCTACCTCGACGCCAATTTTGTTGTATCAACGGTCTGAGAAGTCCGAAATGGATAAGGCTATATGTAAACTTCTATTTGAGCTGGGTATTATGCCCATTTGTTCATGATAGGCTTCAGAATCTGATAACCAGTGAAGACACTTTTGGCCATAGCTTAACCTCTTTGAATGTATGTGTGACGATTGATGATAAAGAACAGAATATTTAAATTGTGTTATTTGTAGGAAGCGGTGCGTGATGTCACCGCTGAGGGTGACTCACACGCGTCTGCCAAGTCATCAGTAGACGAGAAAGTCCCAAAGGCGACTGAGAAAGAAAACTCTTCTGTCGATCAAATAGGGAGCATGCCGCCTGCCCCACAGAAGGAGCCCAGTCTAAAAAAGCGTAGCTCGAAGAACCCAGAGGAAGGTTCGACTGCTGAGAGTAAAAAAGAGGAGACTGAGTTGGCGGAGACTACAGAACAAAAGGCAGAATCTGAAGCAGCCCAGGAGGCAGAGCCTGAGACAGCTCAGGAGGCCGAGTCTGAGACAGCTCAGGAGGCGGAGCCTGAGGCAGCTCAAAAAGCCAAGGCTGAGAGGAATCAGGATGCAGAATCTGCCGCTAAACAGGAAGAACCCGAGATGATTGCTGTACCGACACCTGAACCGGCTCCTGCAGAGGAGGATCCCTGGCCGGAACCTCGCAGTCAGGAGAGTGATGAAAAGACAGAGGCACCAGTCAAGGTGGGTACAGATTTTCGAGGTCACAAGATGATATGAGTGTGACATACATAAAATAATGTTTGTGGTGAATGGCAGCAGGGTCTTGTAACAGCGGTTCTCTTCTGAAGGGTGCACCCTTAGGATAGTTTGTATTTATTTGAATGGCCAGATGAAGTTAATTTGGAACTCGGTAGAGCACATTTGTAGTGGCCTAGTGGGTATTTCTATTCACAATAAAGAATGATTTAGTGTAATGTCCTGGGCTTACGGGCTTCCATATAAGCATACATAGAGTTTTCATGTGTTTTGTCAGAATGGACACCTCCACAACAAAGGGCCGAGATTTTGTGCACTGAGAAAGAAATCCCCTAAAAGTAACATATCGCGTTGACATGACGTGTTGTTTTGCTTCCTTGTGTCAATGGCATTGACTCAATGTTTCTGTTGTGATGTGTTGACAGGCTGCTAAGAAACCGGAGCCCTCGACAGAGGACCAAAAACCTAGGGAAGCTGAACCTGAGAAATTGGAGGAAACGACAAAGACAGAACAGAAAGCCCCAGCACTGGAATTGGAAATTCATGAGACTGAGCTTCAGTTGGATTATGATGAAGAAGTTCCTGAAGAGTGAGTCTTTTCTACTCGTAGATGTCGTGTCACTTGGCAAGCCATACATGGACTGCGACTGGTACACTAACCCCATTGCTGTGTTTTTGCAGGGACATCGGAAAGAAAGCTCAACAAAACCCTGAACCATTTGAGGTATGTGTAAAATAGAATCAGTTAAAAATAGTCCGGCCTAACATGCCTAGATGTGTTCTGTTAACTAATACGCCCCATCAGTTAATTCCCCTAACTAATGAATTAATTCCTCCTAAGCAGTCGCCTGTCCGAAGGTGGAGGTGGTACTCAGCACAGTTTTCCTGCTCCATCCGCTGAATAGCTGAATTCTAGAAAGCTGGTCTCGGACTCTGATTTGTGACACATTCGCCTGTTAAAATGAAACTGACAATCATCAATAGAATGACTTTCGTTGTGGACTGAAGGAAAGATGGAATGAAAGACTTTGATTGTTGGATAAAGTCAAGAAACTGCAATTCATGCAGAATTGTAATACTTCTTACCAAACCTTTGTAAGCTCTGAACTGACTTCCGAATCAGATATCTGTGGACTTGATATCGCAAGTGTTCCGATCTCTGGTGAATAACAATGGTGCTAGTCGATGACCGGAAAGTGGTTGCTATAGAACGGACTCCTATCTTACACCTATGCAGTTTCGCTGGTTTGGCAATACTTACCTATGCGACCGGAACACTCGCATCGTCGTGATGCGGCTGGATAACCGCAGCCTCAATGGCTTGCCAATGATAACCTATGTGACCAGAATACTGTGGCCGTGGTGCCCGTGGATCAGTCAGCAGATACTAGGAGCGGCCGACTCACCACAATGTGATTGCGGGTATAAGTTGTCTTGTCTAACTCTGTCCTATGCCCCGTATTCTCCCCACTGCGCAGTCCCAATCTACCACGATTCGTTTGAGGCCCCGCCCTATGCTATTATAAACATATTGAGGACGAGTATGGGACTGAGGTACTTTATGTTGTTTGTGTTTTGTGACTGATTTCCTTTTGTTGATCTCATTCAGGAACCACCAGTATCTCCGCCACGAAAGGAACCCACCATTGCTCCGCGTAAAATAAGTAAGTGCCATTATTACCCCGAAGTATAAATTCTTCTCAAATGTAAGTTTATTAAACCAACATAAGACGGTTTCTCCATCCTTCGTGCCGTGATGCAACGGGAGTTGGGAGTTGTTTCACACCGTTTACCAAGTGCTCTAAGCATCTCGCTATGATGCATACAGTTACATAATTCCCAGAGCCCGTTGGGGCTCTACCTAAACATTGAAAAGTTTTCTGAAGTTTCGAAAACTTTAGTCATTCACTCACCGCATACTCGTAAGCAACCTTGTGATCGCTGGTTTTTGATCAATCTTATTGCTCGTACTAAGATGACCCAGCGTTCAATTCTCCGCTACACTTTCGCTAATTAATTGGCCATTCACCTACGGTGCAGATTGGGAAACTCAACTCACACTCACAGTATGAGCAAGAAATCATTAGCGCTTTTTCGGGCCTAGCCATCTCGGGTTTTGGTTTGACTCCAGTAAGTTCATTTTGTTCCACAGACCCTAGTAGTTCTCGTAAACCTGTCGGGCAAACAACCCCAGTACAGGGAAACGCTAGGCTTACGAATTGATTGCAATTTGGCACCCTAGTAGACATAAACCCATCTCATTTACTCATATATTCGTAAATTTCGCTGGGTGACAATGCTAGCTAGCAATCAAGCTTCTACTACTCTACTGTATATGACTTGATAGCTTGATTGCCGTTACACAAGCAGTGAGAACTTCCTCATATTTATAAGATGATATGGATTATTACAGAGAGCAGATCTAGTCGGAGTAGTAGGAAAGATGACTCGGAGGATAAACCAAAGAAGAGGAAATGGGGAACCAGCGGCAGAAGCAGTCGTAAAACTGAGGCAGTCGGCATTTCCACACAGTCATTAAAGGTGAGACAGTTATTTCTGCTCAGTCAATGCAGTCACAGGTGTCATTGGTCCATGATAGGGGCGCAGCAAAGTAGGTCCTTTCTCCTTGAACCAACCTATGGAATGACGAGTAAAATAATGCAGGTTCCACCTAGGAAACCAACTATTGTTTTTCTAGTTTTGGCTTGAAGAAGCCAATTTTTGTAGCTTCATCGCCGAGAGAACCTGTTTATATCCCTTGTAATCCCTCCTACATTTCACCGCAGGAAATAATGCCTGATCTGGACATAAAAATTGAGGAGAAGCTGGAGAATGGTAAGGAGATTGCTGTCGAGCTCGTGGAGGATTCCGCAGAGGATGGTGAGGTAGAAGAGGCCAAACCGGTATCACCGGTTCGGTAAGTGTCCTGGTAGAAAAGATATTAGATTTATATTTGGCCGATAGATGCATGCAACATACTGGCCATTGTTTTCAGTATGGATGTCCGACTGTTTTATGTGAATGTTCTAACCGCATGCACCTAGTGATTTGCAGGCACTTGGGTTCATTTTGCCGACCGCCTCCCATCGCTATCTCATGGTTGCAGCAAGCCATCCACTCAGGAGTCGATGGAAGACGCGGATATTGTTGTTTTGAGCGGCGGAGAAAACGGTTTGTCTGATGGAGAGATTCAACCGCCGAAAGGTTGGTATCTATACATTGGGTTGATATCCATTCATTGTCTCATTCTATCATTCACCTGGGTGCCAAGAAGTCAGCTTCCCAAGGATCTGTGATCTAAAAGGAAATCCATTAGGGTCAAGTCGGCACCTCTTACCAACTGGTCTTAAGAATATAATTCGCTTGAACCCATTCTGTCTGGATATCTGAAGCTTGACTCCATAATCCGTCTTTCTTCTAGAAAAAGAAATCTCCGATGCGGCCCCAGTTGCCCTTCCCGTTGATGAGCCGATTCAGGTGATCCATAAGATTTCACCATCAAGAAAGCCGGCTGGTAACATTATACACGTTCTCAATCTGGTGAGACCATTTACCATAAACATGCTAAAGGAGCTTATGGGAAAACACGGCAAGCTGGCGGAGATAGAAAACAACTTCTGGATCGACAAGATAAAGTCTCATTGCTTTGCTGTGGTCAGTGCCCATGCTTTCCACTACTAGGGTTGCAACTGACGTATCAATTGACCGCTGATAGTATTCATTTTGTTGGTTTTGACCCTATGTTCCAATAATATTTTCACTTAGCTTTATTTCTTGTAGTCTGAACCTACATGGCTCAAACCACTCGCGGCAATGTGCCCAAGTGCTTTTCAACGATTTTTTCAGGACCTCTGTAATGAACATATCCAAGTTCTTCTACAAACATCAAGAGACTTTTGGGAAGCTCATCTGTGGTCTCCTGGACTGGACTCCTTTCCATTCGCAGTTTACTCATGGCGCATTCTTTTTTTTTCAGTTTGAGACCGCTGATGATGCTCAGAAAGTCAGACAAGCTCTGCACGGCTGCAAGTGGCCTTCTACTAATCCAAAGATACTCAGGGTGGAATTCTGTACAGAAGAGGAGGTAAGTGTCAGTTGGGTTGCGCATTGTTATTATATTAGCTTGATTCTAATACTTAAAATAGTATTAGAGGCCCCGCGCAGGATAGAACGACTTCGAAACAACTATGGTTGCGGGATCTGGGTTACCGTAAGGGTTTAGTAACAAGAGTTGGGAGTTGTTTTACCCCGTTTGAAACATGGACTCGTCATAACAAACTTCGTACTAAGCTCTAATGGACAGTTAATTCCGAGATGTTCATGTGCAATAAACAAGTTAGGATGATAGATGAGATGAAAAAACATCGTATGCGATCCACTGGCAATAGGGAAATATATAACAGACGGGACAAATTAGAAGTACTAACCGCCAACAAGAAGCTAGCACCTTTCTCCTGATACTTTGACGACTCACTGCGAAGCGGACTGCTTTTCTGGTTACGTGACACTAGAGCCTTGGTAATGAGAGTCGTTCTCATGCGCAAAATCTCCATTTTCATGATCGTTAGCATCCGTGTTACTGTCATTATTATTATTATAACATGTTCTCTCCAGATGCATGACAGTCAGGAAAGAGAGTTCTCGAAGAGAACCGGGCAGCCGACTGAAGCGCAAAAGCAACGAATGGAGGCGGAGGCTCGCGCGAAAGCCGAGAGGGCGGCGGCGCGGGCCAAACGTCTTGCCGAGAAAGCCGAAAAGGAGGCTAAGGAACTTGCTGAGAGGGAGGCTAGACGCGCAGCTCGTCGCAAGGAGTCACCGAAGCCAATCACGCGTGAGTGGGACAAACACAAGCTGAGACAAAGTCAGAGTCCAGAAAGGGTGGAGAGGAGAGAGGAGATCAGAAGAAGTCGTGAGAAGGAGCCGAGGCGCAGGTCTCCCGGTGAGGAACCATGCATGCACTATGAATTCTATTTATTGCTAGTCTTTCCTTTGGTTCAAATAAACTACAGTGAAACTTGGATAACTCGAACTGCAGGGGTCTACCAAACAAGTTTGAGTTATGAAAAGTTTGAGTCATGAGTTATGCTCTCCCTTTTCTTTATCCTTGTGGCCGCCCTAGCGAACCCATTTGGCTCTAGTGTATTCCATTTTCTGGCTAAACTTTCTAAAATTTGCGAGATTTTCTTCTCGCGTGAAATGAAAAGAAAACAATGAAATTAAGCTTGTTATACAAGAATGTAAACGCATCCAGCCACAGAAAAGGTAATTTGATGGCACTAACCGCAGTTTATCAAATCGAGTTATAATTAAAAGTTCGAAATATGCCCAGCAAATTATCATTACCCAGGCAGGTGCCATGAAACTTGGTTTGAGTTAAGCAAGTGTTCGAGTTATCCGAGGTTGAGTTAACCGAATTTCACTGTATAATCTCTCTCCGGCATGACTACCCGGTGTACAGTAGTTTGCTGGACTCCAGAATTACCTGCATATCTCGCGGACTGGCTGTCACGCTGTGACTCGCAATTATCGAGTGCGAGAATGGTCCTGGAAATCCTTTGAAATACTCCGGTGATACTTGTTGACTACAAATACTGGTTAGGCCAAGACCTGACTACTATGCTCAATGTCCACATGTCTTCTGTTTATAGAGAAACCTGCCGAGCCTGAGGTTCCAGCAAAATTACTGGATGATTTGTTCAGAAAGACTGAAACTACTCCCTGTATATACTGGCTCCCGCTAACTGATGAGCAGGTACTGCATTATTTGTGGAATTTATTCGATATATTGAGTGTTAATACGATTCCTTGTTGAATCCTCATGCCACCCTATTTGGCATCGGTGATCAGGAATTGTGTCCTGATGCGGACTGATGTTTGTAGATTGTGGAGAGGGAGAAGGAGGATGCCGTGCGTCAGGAGAACGCCAAGAAGCGACGCGAGGAGGATGAGAAAAAACGGCAAGCGAATCAGGAGCTCAGGGAGGCTCGAATGAAGGAGAGAGAGGAGCAGAGGCGTAAGGAGCAAGAGAGAAACAGAAAGGTCTGTATTCTCTCAAATATTGAGATTTATGGGTTCTGTGCACCAATTACCATAACCAAGGTACTGACTGATGCAGTGTTAACAAACTTAGTTTCTTT
>Ga0224511_10001275_pt1 | contig 14813 bp, 11 predicted proteins | sample SF_May12_sed_USG_2_FD_169988 | JGI IMG/M metagenome (GOLD analysis project Ga0224511, IMG submission 169988) | Sediment microbial communities from San Francisco Bay, California, United States - SF_May12_sed_USGS_8_1 | ecosystem: Environmental > Aquatic > Marine > Sediment | place: USA...
CAGCGCATTATTTAATTCAAAAGAAGGGTTCTCGGTAGTTGCACCAATAAAATAAATCGTGCCATCTTCGATATAGGGTAAAAAAGCATCCTGCTGCGATTTATTGAAACGATGCACCTCATCAACAAACAGGATCGTTGAGCGCCCTTCAGCCTGATACTGTTTTGCCTGATCGATGGCGGCACGAATATCTTTAACTCCAGAGAGTACCGCAGAAAGACTAATAAAAACCGCATCAGAACAATGCGCGATGATTTTAGCCAGGGTGGTTTTACCCGTACCGGGCGGACCCCAGAACACCATAGAATGCAGGTTGCCCGCTTCAATCGCCTGTCTTAATGCGCCTTTTTTACCCAGTACATGTTGCTGGCCAAAGAACTCAGCCAGATTGCATGGACGCATACGATCAGCCAGTGGACGATACGGTGCATTTGCTAAAGCTTCCGATAAAAGATCATCCATACTTTATTAAAATCATAAGCTTAATCATATTTCAGCGTGATTCCATAAAATATTCAGGCTACGAACCACCGTAAACGTCAACACCCTCTGGCGGTGTAAACTCGAACAGATCACTGGCCAATTTCTTATTTAATTCTAATTTTACGAAAACAATATCTGTGGTCTGGTCAAACTGGTCTCTCATCTGCATGAACTGTAAACCCTGTTTATTGACACCCACAATCAGCTCAGAAAAATCAGCATCTTTTGTTTTACTGGAAAGCTTGAGTCGATAAATACCATCACGATGATCCAGTTCGCTAATATTGTAAACTTCCTTTAGTTTCAGCTTACCTTCCATCAAAGCCATGGGTGTATTATTCACCGAAGCAGATTTTTTCTGCACCGTTACCTGCTGTAAATCGACATCAAAAACCCAGATCCGTTCACCATCAGAAACAATCTCCTGCTCATAAGGAAAACTGTAATTCCAACGAAATTTACCCGGCCTGTTCAAATAAAAATGCCCCTTCGATTCCTGCAAAACTTCATTATCATCCGTACGTAAAGTTTGTATGAAATCAGCTGACATAGTTTTTGACTGCAGAAAAAAACGCTCGAGCAATTTCTCGCCTTCACCAGCCAGTGTTATCGAAGGTAAATTCAGTACCAATAGAAAAATTAAATAACGATGCAACATAAGAATTTATAACTCGGGTGGAGGTGGCACAAGCACTTCGCGCTGACCATTAGATTGTGTACCACTAACCACACCGGAAGCCTCCATTTCTTCAATGATGCGAGCCGCACGATTGTAACCAATCTTCAAACGACGCTGCACATAGGAGATTGAACCTTTGCGACTTTCAGTGACAATGCGCACCGCCTCATCGTATAAAGCATCAACCTCACCCCCCCCTGACTCAGGCTTCTCACCCGGCAGGACGCCCTGATTTTCCTGCAGAATTTCTTCGATGTATTCTGCCTGTCCCTGTTGTTTAAGGTGGTTCACTACATTATGCACTTCATGGTCATCGACGAAGGCACCATGTACACGCGTTGGTATATTCTTACCACCTTCAAGATAAAGCATATCACCATGACCCAGCAATTGCTCTGCTCCCATCTGATCAAGGATAGTACGTGAATCCACACGCGATGAAACCTGAAAGGCAATACGTGTTGGAATATTTGATTTAATCAAACCGGTAATTACATCTACAGAAGGACGCTGTGTTGCCAGAATAAGATGAATACCCGAAGCACGTGCTTTTTGTGTAATGCGTGCAATCAGCTCTTCAATTTTCTTACCAACCACCATAAACAGATCGGCAAACTCATCAACCACTATCACGATATAAGGCAATGGTTGTAATTTTACTGGCTGCGCACCTGGTGCCGCATGCTCAACATCAAATAAAGGATCATCAATTGGGTTACCCGCCGCAATCGCCTCTTTTACTTTCTTGTTGTAACCGGTGATATTTCTCACACCCAGGGCCGACATCAATGAATAACGATTTTCCATTTCACCGACGCACCAGCGTAACGCATTTGCCGCCTCCTTCATATCAACCACGACCGGTGCCAGTAAATGTGGAATACCATCATAAACATTCAGCTCCAGCATTTTAGGGTCGATCAGAATCATACGCACATCGGCAGGTTTACTTTTGTATAGCAAACTCATCAGCATGGCGTTGACACATACCGACTTACCTGCACCGGTTGTACCGGCAACCAGCAAGTGAGGCATCCGGGCCAGATCAGCGACCACGGGATGTCCCGCAATATCTTTACCCAGACCAATGGTCAACGGTGAAGCTGATTTATCAAATTCTCTGGACATGAGTATTTCTCCCAGAGAAACCAGCTCTTTATTCTCATTAGGAATTTCTAGACCCACTAGTGATTTACCGGGAATGACTTCCACCACCAGCACACTCACTACCGATAAAGAACGCGCCAGATCTTTAGATAGTGCTGTAATCTTACTAGCTTTGACACCAGCAGCCAGCTCCATTTCAAAGCGTGTGATCACCGGCCCAGGATGAACCGCTACTACACGCACTTCAATATTAAAATCAGCCAGTTTAATTTCAACCAAACGCGATAAAGCTTCTAGCGCCTCGGTCGAGTAACTTTGCTCATGCTCTTTAGGTGGATCAAGCAAGCGTAAAGCTGGTAGTTCAGAATCAACTGGCCCATCAAACAAAGCAATTTGTTTTTCCCGATCCATGCGTTCAGAAATCTCAACTTTCTTAACTGTCGGTTCGATGCGTACTTTCTTCTCACCTTTGGCTACACGCACTGCAGCTTTCTGCTTATCGGCAGCAATTGCTTCCTGTCGCAACTGTTTTGCCTCTGCACCAGCTTTACGCTCCTGAATACGCTCGATGATGACATTTACTTTTTCTCGAATAAACGCAACCAGTGCCAAACCTGCACCACCAATAAAATCGATCACGCTAAACCATGAGATACCACTAAATAACGTGGTTCCAGCCAATAACACTGCCAGTAAAATCAGCGTTGAACCTAGCAGGCCAAGTACACCAGCCAGGGCATCACCCAGCCAGCGTCCCAAAATACCACCACCATCCAGGGGCAATGTTGATTCAGGAATAGAAAAATGAATGCTGGTCAGCGCACAACCCGCAGCCAGGGTGACAAAGAAACCTGCCCAACGAATCGCGAGCACATGATATTCCGCTTCCTTTTGTTCATCCCCGCCACGCAGCACTAACCAGCCGCTATAGGCAATAATCACCGGCAGCAAATAGGATAGATAACCAAACAAACTAAAAAGAACATCAGCAAACCAGGCACCAACAACACCCGCAGCGTTATGCACGTCCTCACGCATACCGGTGTGCGACCAGCCAGGGTCACTGACGTGATAGGTAACGAATGAGGCCAATAAGAACAGGGCAATTGCCCCCAACAACAGCATCGCACCTTCGCGCAAACCGTGCTGAATATGTGAGCTAAGCTCTGTACCTGTTGTTGTTTTTTTACGGCGTGCTTGAGCCAATCCAGTCTTCCTGCTTTATTAGAAAATAAAATGAAGCTATTGCCCCAAAATTGCGATCATTATACCCAGTTTTATGGCTACGTCAGATTATTACTGACAATTTGGCAGGCCCAGTTCAGTCACTCAAATGAGCCTAACGCAGCTCCTCAAGCAAAACTGGGTCAACCACTTGCCCCCCAGAAACAGCAACCGCTGCCTGTAAGTCTGCATCATGGGACAATTTCCCGGCCGCCAGTCGCAGTACATAAGGCGCTACCGCCGATGATAATGACTGCGAAGCTGTACGCGGCACCGCTCCCGGCATATTGGGCACTGCTGAATGAATCACACCCTGCGAGGTATAAGCCAACTCCTCAGCATCAGTGATTCTAATATCTTCAACACACCCCCCCTGGTCAATGGCAATATCAACAATGACAGCACCATCAGGCATACGTTCAATTACATTATGGGTTAACACAATCGGTGCTCGACGACCTGCTACCATCACCGCACCCACAACCAGGTCAGCCTGTTCACATATCTCAGCAACCACTTCCGGCTCAGATAGATGCGTGATCAATTCAGGATACTGTGATTTCAGTCCAGACAAGCGCTCTTCGAGCAGATCAAAAACATGCACCTCGGCATCCAGTCCCAGCGCTGTACTCACTGCATGACTACCCGCCACACCCGCACCCAGTACAACCACTCGCCCACGTTCAGCACCATCAACACCACCGAGCAAAACGCCACGGCCACCCGAAGTACCAAATAATAAACGTGCCCCTCGAATGACCGACAAACGCCCGGCAACTGCACTCATCGGTGCCAACAAGGGGTGGCCACCTTCATCATTAGAGACAGCCTCAAATGGAATCGCTGTCAGCCCCAGTTCACACAACTTATCGATCAACGGTAGATCTGCTGCCAGATGCAGATAACTAAAAACCAGTTGATCACTTCTCAGGTATTTGAGGTCTTGTGCCAGTGGTTGTTTTACTTTCACCACCAGTTGCACCGCTGCATACAGGATCTCAGCTGAAGCCAGCACCTCAACACCCACTGCACTGTAATCAGCATCAAGATAACCGCTATTCAGACCTGCTCCCTGCTGAATACAAACAGGGTATCCAGCCTCAATCAGCATTTTGCAATCTTCAGGCACCAGGGCGACACGCCCCTCACCTCGCATGGTTTCTTTCGGTACTCCTATTTTCATCATCAACGCATTCCTGTTACACAATAAGATGCGCCTAGTCTATTAAAAAATGAGGAATAAAAAAGCCTATATCCACACGATTTACCATGCGCATATGATTTAAGATTTGCTAATATACAGCCCACTAAAAAAACACCGACTCAGCACAAAGATTTTCAGGAGATCACCATGAGCGAAACTCGCCACGCACGTTTACTTATCCTTGGTTCCGGCCCTGCTGGCTACACCGCTGCCGTCTATGGCGCGCGCGCCAACCTTGATCCAGTCATGATTACTGGCATGGAAATGGGTGGACAGCTGACTACCACTACCGAAGTAGACAACTGGCCAGGTGATGATAAGGGCGTACAGGGGCCTGAACTAATGGAGCGCATGAAAGCCCACGCTGAACGTTTTGGTACAGAAATTATTTTTGACCAGATCAATGCTGTTGATTTCAGCGAGCGTCCGTTAAAACTGACTGGTGATTCTGGCTCATACACCTGTGATGCGCTGATCATTGCTACCGGTGCCAGCGCCATGTATCTGGGCCTGGAATCAGAAGAAGCCTTCAAAGGTAAAGGCGTATCGGCCTGCGCCACCTGCGACGGTTTTTTCTACCGTGGCCAAAAAGTGGCTGTTATCGGTGGCGGCAATACCGCGGTGGAAGAAGCGCTGTACCTTTCCAATATCGCAGATGAAGTGGTACTGGTTCATCGTCGTGACAGCCTGCGTTCGGAAAAAATCCTGCAGGACCAGATTATTGAAAAAGCCAAAAATGGCAACGTCACTATCGAATGGAATAACAACCTTGACGAAGTATTAGGCGATGACGCTGGCGTTACTGGTATGCGTTTGAAAAACACCCAGGACGGCAGCACCAAAGAAATTGATGTCCACGGCATTTTTGTTGCCATCGGTCATTCACCTAACACGGGGATTTTTGGCGACCAGCTTGAAATCAATAACGGCTATATCAAAGTACAGAGTGGTAGCTCTGGTAATGCCACCGCCACCAGCGTACCCGGTGTATTTGCAGCAGGTGATGTCATGGATCATATTTACCGCCAGGCGATCACCTCTGCCGGTACGGGTTGTATGGCAGCACTGGATGCTGAAAAATACCTGGATGCACTCGCACACAACAGCTAGCCAAACAGCGTCCAAATGAAACTCAGTACAGTAGATTCCCTGTCTACTGTTAATGGCACGCAATGGAATGCACTGGCAGATGATGACAATCCATTTATTCAGTACGATTTTCTACGCGCACTTGAACAGCACCATTGCCTGAAAAATTGGGGCTGGCAACCCAGGCACATACTCATTCATGACGACGACATTCTAGTTGGCGCCTGCCCCGCTTATCTCAAGCACAACTCCTACGGCGAATTTGTTTTTGATTGGGCCTGGGCCGACGCTTACCAACGTAACGACCTGGACTACTACCCAAAACTGGTCAGCAGCATTCCTTACACACCCGCCAGGGGCCCACGACTGCTTGCCCGCAATAATGACAAAGAAATCAAAGCCCAGTTGATACAGGGCGCACTGAATATTGTTGAACGAATGAATTTGTCCAGCGCACATTGGTTATTTTGTGAACAGGATGATATTGCTGTACTCAAAGATAAAAACATGATGATACGTTTTGATTACCAGTTCCACTGGCAGAATCAAAACTATGAAAGTTTTGATCATTTTCTTGAACAACTCAATTCTAAAAAAAGAAAAAATATTAAACGAGAACGTCGTATCGTTGCTGAAAAAAATATTCATATAACGGTAAAACAGGGAAAGGAACTTTCTAATGAAGAATGGAAAATACTGTACCAGTTTTACCAGATTACCTTTATGAAAAAATCGGGTACGGCCACTCTCACTCTTGAGTTTTTTCAGGCAATGGCACACAAGCTCATTGCTATTTTCGCCCAGCATGAAAACAAAATAGTCGCGGGCGCTATTTGTTTCCAGGGAAAAAACACTTTATATGGCAGGCACTGGGGTTGTTATGAAGATTACGACAGCCTGCACTTTGAGGTCTGTTACTACACTGGCATCGAATATTGCATTCATCATAAACTTAATTACTTTGAACCCGGCGCACAAGGTGAGCATAAACTCGCACGTGGATTCCTGCCAGTTAAAACTCAATCGGCACACTACATTGCAGACGAAGGTTTTAGAGATGCCATCGGTGACTTCCTGCAACGTGAAAAACGAGCTATGCTGGATTATGGACAAGAATTAAATACAGCCTCACCTTTTAAAAAAAATGAATGATACCCCTATTTATTTGGCAGAAAACTTTAGCGGTTCATTTCCGAGCACTCAATTCGCACTCACCGAACCCGATGGACTACTCGCTGTTGGTGCTAACCTTAAACCTGAAACATTACTACAAGCCTACAGTCAGGGCATCTTTCCATGGTATAGCGATGACCAGCCTATTCTCTGGTGGTCACCCAATCCACGCTGCGTGTTATACCCCCAGAAATTAAAAATATCACGCAGCCTGAGAAAAACACTCAATAAAAATATATACGAAGTTCGAACAGATACTGCCTTCCGCGAAGTCATGCAAGCTTGTGCCGAACCCAGAAAAGATGATAAAGGCACCTGGATCGACAAAGACATGCTACAGGCTTATTGCCAATTACATGAACTCGGGTACGCACACTCCATTGAGTGCTGGTATAAAAATAAACTGGTTGGTGGACTTTATGGAATAAAAATCGGTGCGATGTTTTTTGGTGAATCCATGTTCAGCAAAAAAACAGATGCATCAAAAGTTGCACTGGAGTATTTATGCAACACTGTAAAACCTGAACTTATTGATGTTCAGGTTTATTCAGAACACATGGCATCACTGGGTGCTGAACTTATTGATAGAGAAAAATTTATTGAGCAGGTTAATAGCTATTGCAGGTAAACATTAAGCCCCATTGCCTAAAAAATAGAATACGTACAACTTCCGTGACAACTCAAGGATAAAATCCTTAAATTTTTAATAGCAGCTTGCCATTCACAAGCTGCTATTTCACTAGCATTATTAAGAAATTACTATTTTTTTGTCCCATTTAGAACTTATACAATTACTGCCTGGCCAGACTTACGATGGTTATTATTGTAACTATCGCAGCTGCCAACAACGCATAAGTTAAGGTGTCAATAATCATCATTATGACTCTCCTCTTCTGGGTTGACGCTTGTTCATCAGTATAGTCTAATATTTTGATATTGAACACTGTTTTTGTGATTCTTTATAGAAAATATATTGAAAAGCGTGAATCGCAGCACAATTAGTACTAGAAGGGATTAGTTAAGCAATTGCAGTAAACACTCTAAGCAGAGCAATAAAATCTAAGAAAATCAATCTCTTAGGAATAACTCGATTAAGAATCGCTAAGCAATACAAGGTGATTTGATAAAAACTTTCTCTATAGTATTCTTTCGATACTGACAAAACTGGTCAAAGCCACCTCAAGCTATTAACCAATTATTAGGCTGTACTATTAATCGATGACCAGCTCCAAACCCCATCAGAAGTTCTTCTTGAACATTGGCGCTTATCAATATTTCCTGAACTAACCTGCGTTTTTCTTCTATTTGATTGAGTTCGTCTGTCAGCATTAGCAATATGATTATCTGCAGTCATATTAAATGGCCTGGATTGAGCCTGACCCAATTGAGTCATAATATGAGGAACAGGAAATGTTTCCAGGTATTCCTCTGGTAAACCAAGCAATGCCTCCTTGAAACGATCAGGCGCAAACAACATGGGGATTATATTATTGTAATAAGATGCCTTATCAGTCATACGCAATATATCACCATCACATTCGAGATATTCCATTTCGACCAGAGCTTCAATTAAATCTTCAAAAACCTGAGCAATATCGACATCGTATTTATATTTGAATTCGCCCAAATTCACATAAGTAAATCTAAGCTTGCTGGTTAACTCTCGACAAAGTTCCAACTCTGCATCCAGCTCATCCATGGTTGCTATAGGCAGCTTACCCTCATCGATTAGTTGATAATAAGACTTCAGGCTGGCCGTATTGTTATAAGCCTTTTGAGGTGCATAGCCCTGTGAATTCATACCCATCGCAACCAACGGAAGGTTATCCCAACGACGTAATTGATGACGATATGAAGAACGCTCTGGATCAATAAAAATATTCTGCAAAACAGGCTTATAACCTAGCTCCATAAGATAGTTTTCTGCTTCAGCAAATTTTTTTATTTTGTACTGGTATGCATCATCTTTTGGTGGTTCGAACAAGACCATGCTTTCACTTCTTTGTTTATCCAGCGCATAAATAGACAAACTTGGCACGCCCAGCTTATGAAATTTATCCAGAGTTTCTATTAATGTATCTTCAGACTCACCCTCAAAGCCATACATAGTATCAACATTAACATTGCCAATAATACTAATGGCATCAGTCAGTTCCTTAACGGCCAGATCAACTGAATAATCTCTATTCATATTGCTGAGCAGCCCTTCATCTAGTGTTTGCACACCATAACTTAATCGATTAACGCCCAATGACTTTAGAAGAATGCATTTTTCTTTGGACAAAGTTCCAGGCGCGGCCTCTATGGTGATTTCAGCATCATTGCAAATATCAAAGTTTTTATTTAGCGCAGTAAAAATCTTCTCTAACAAACGGTCATCAAGAAACGTTGGTGTGCCACCGCCAAAATAAATAGACTCACAAATCTGGTCTTTAAAGCTTTCAGCATACAAAGACATTTCTTTGACTAGGTAATCCGTATACTTTTCAGCTAAATCAATACCTTTTCCAGGGATAATAGCGTAATAGCAAAAACTACATAAAGACTTACAAAAAGGGCTATGTAAATAAATAGAGTAACGGCCTGGAACAACCGAAGGATTAGAAAATAATTCTTTACTATTATAAGACGGTAACTGCTTACTTAAGAGTGGTGGAGGAAATGTCCAATCGAAGCATGGGAAAAAATCATTTTGAATTTTTAACAATTTCTCCAGCCTGGATTTAATTTCTCCACCAGCTAATGAGCTTAAACAGCTATCATTTGATTGAGATAATTCAGGTCTTTTCGTTAGGCGTGATTTTTTATTAAAGCAGTCACTTCCTCTTTTAACAGCCATCTTTTCTTCTCATTTAGCAGTACATCTAGCAGTACTGGGGAAATAGGTGCTCGAAATATATCAAAATAATTATAAGAGGGCAATTCTCTAATAACACCAATCACAAAAGCCTTTTACAGGGCACCACGTTTTCGATCGCTTTCTAATTCATCATCCGGCAAAATTCTTTCCTGACTTACCCGCCATTGACCATCGTCTTCTTTCTGAATAATAAATTCAATACCATTACTATTTTTTTCACCGTCCGAACCTTCAACCGTTTCAATTGATTTAAACATAATTCGCTCTGGTGTTTCAGCCAACACATTCAAACCTTGATAAGACACTTTTTTTAGGAGGTTATTTTCAAATTCATGCTGACATTGATTAAACCAGTCCTGATAGCCAATCACCTCAAATCCAGGCACACCAAAAACAGCAACATCTTTCGATATTAAATTCATATGCTCATTCAAATTTAAATCATTAGCCGTTGCTGACATTAAATCAAGAAAACTTTGTGCATTCATTATTAACAAAACCTATAAAAGAAAAATAAAGCAATATATTTACTGACAACTGCCCACCGAGCTAGAGCGACAGCGTTTTAAATCATACCATATCGCCCTGCCCAGCCTGGCATTATCAAAGATAGCATCGTCAATCACCGCATCACGCAATGAAGCTTTGCTTAAATCAGCGCCACTAAAATCCACCGACTTCAAATCAGCTTTATTAAGCACAGCTGCAATCAAGTTAGCTTCCCTAAAATTGGCTGACTCTGCATATGCTGAACTTAAATCAGCCTGAGATAAATCTGCTTCATCAAACACCACATTAACAAGATAAGAACGTGAAAGATTGGCACCATGTAAAAAGGCACCACCAAAATTTGCACCGCCTAATTTAGCCTCATAGAACTCTGCCTGCTTTAATCGTGCCTGCCGAAAATCAGCCTGAGCCATATCAGAGCGACTAAAATTGGTATCATCCATAATCGCCGCTTTAAAAGAAGCCTTCGCCGCCTTTGCGCCAATAAGTCGAACACCTTGCATACGCGCCTTATCGAACACAGCACCACTGATATCAGAAAAATTAAAATCAGCATGCTTCAAACGCGCACTAGTAAAGTTTGCACCGCTTAAATTCGCCTTTGACAGCACGGCATTACTCAAATCCTTACCACTGAAATCCTGTCCGCTTTTATCACAACCCGTCCAGTTCACCCGTGGTGCCGCCTCGGCTTCACAGCTAGCCTGCATCTCAGTAGATAACAGTAAAAAAGTGCTAGCCATAAGATAGACACTCAATTTTTGTATACCAAATCTATTTTTACAAGATATTAAATTCATAATACGCTATCATACCAGACATTCCAGTGACTCTCCTCGCTTAAGTTTACGCAGTAAAAACCGTGCTGGACTCAAATGATCAGCTATATCCTTACTAACCGGCAAGGGCTCACTAACTACCATCGCTGTTAATATCTCAGCTGATAGAAAACTGCTACATATTCCTCGCGAACCATGTGCTGCATTTACATACAAACCCGACAAATGTTTTGCTTCTGGATATTCAGCTCCTGGTCTTCCATGATGCAGTTCTTTATAGTCTTCTCCAAAAGCATTCATATCTGGGACTTCACCAATGACAGGTGTCATATCACTACTAACGGGACGAAAACCAACACGACCATTTAGCTCTTCGGGTTTATCAAAAATATCAGGCAGGCATTGTTCCAGGTGATTTAAGTTTTCATCCTGTTCTTCCTGAGTTCGTTCTGTATTTTCATTACCAACACGATAAGTTGCACCAATATAATGCTTGCCATTATATTCAGGAGTAACATAGGCATCAAAACTCAGTGCTTTATTTAATGCTAAACTTTTTTCACTGGCTATCACTTCAGTGAGTTGTCCACGCACCGACGATACAGGCAGCCATGAAACACTTTTAAACTGATTTGCATTGACACCATTAGCAACAACCAGGACTTCTGCTGATGCGATACTTTGACCTTTATCATCAAGCGCATGCCACTCATCTTCTACTTTGCAAATGTCACTAACATTTTTATTTATTATTTTTAAGGATTCACCACAGGCCTGGACTAATGCTTCACAGGCTTTTTTGGGTGAAGCCCAGCCCGCTTCGGGTAAGAAACTGACAGATTGATTTTTATCTTTAAGATACGGCTGCAAATCATGCTGATCCAGAATTTCTATAAATTCTTTTGGTAAGTCATGGCATTTAATTATTTTTTCTGCCCTGCCCTGTTTGAAGATGGAATAGACACCTTCGTGAAACCAGAATTTATCATCCGATTTTTTTTGCAGCTGGTCAAGACAATGTGAAGCATACAACATAGCGCTAGTATAAAAAGCCGTATCATTTTTATTATCCACCGCCAGTCTTAACATTAACAAACCCGCTGGATTACCCGATGATTCCTCAGCGACATTCTTATGTTTCTCAATGACTGTAACCTGCCAGCCACGTTGCACCAAAGACCATGCTGTGGTTAAGCCAATCAAGCCCGCGCCAATAACTACTGCCTTTTTATTTTTGTAGTTTGTTTTTTCTAGTGTGTACCATGGTGTTTTTGATGACAGTGATTTTTTATTATTCAGAACAGCAGTAATCATTTCACGTTTTTTACCGTGACCTTTTACCTTATTCACTTCAAAACCCGCCGCCTGCAAACCCCGTCGAACAAAACCAGCAGCAGTGTAAGTACTGAGCGTTGTGCCCTGCCTGCTATTTTTTTCAATCAAATTAAAAACCTGATCACTCCATAGATCTGCATTTTTATCTGGGTCAAAACCATCCAGATACCAGGCATCTGCATCTAACTCTCTAGCCTGCAGAGCATCAATCACATCACCAAAAACCAGATGCAAATAAACCCGACCACTCCACAAGCTACGGCAATGCTCACCTTCAATGGGCAAAGGATAAACTGATAGTAAATCTTCATAGAATCCGGATAACTCTGGCCAGTTCTGAGCCACTTTGGCTATATCATCGGGTGACACCGGATGTTTTTCAATCGCAATATAATGCAGACAGGTATCGGGCTTTGCCTGTTCTAACCACGATTTCATAGTTAGCACAAAGTTAAGTCCGGTGCCAAAGCCTGTCTCAGCAACTACAAAATGCTCGCCAGAAGCCATAGTTTTCCAGCGTGTAACTAGATGGTTGTGCTTCAGAAAGACATACTCAGACTCCTCACGACCACCTGCTACTGAGTAGTAAATGTCTTCATAACTGGGACTATAGGGCTGACCATCACGCCATTCTATTTCTGCATATTTCATTATTTTTCACACCATCTTGTCACGTTGCATCTAACAAGATGCAGACTCAATTTAAAAATCACTGTAAAATGCGCCGCTACCGAGCATTTTAGATTTAGAACCAGTCTGGAAAACCTGATGAAAAACAACATTGATCAAATCAAACTTGATGACAAAATTATCCTGATTACTGGTGCTGGTGACGGTATTGGCAAGGCTGTTTCACTGGATTGCGCCAGTCGCGGTGCCACTATTATTCTTCTTGGCAAAACCATTCACAAGCTAGAAGCAGTTTACGATGAAATCGTTGAAAAAGGTGGCGCGGAGCCTGCTATTTATCCTATGGATTTAAGTGGTGCTTCTGCCGATGATTATGACGATTTACACGATAACATCGAAAAAGAATTTGGCCGACTGGATGCCCTGTTCAATAATGCGGGCTGGTTAGGTGCTTCAACTCCCATAGATATTTTTGATACCGAACTCTGGTATCGAGTCATGCAGGTCAATTTAAACGCGCCCTTCCTGTTAACTAAAGCCTGCATGCCATTAATAAAGAAATCATCACAGGGTACAATTGTATTTACTGCTGACCCAAAAAATACGGCTTACTGGGGTGCCTACGGTGTTGCCAAAGCAGGTCAACAAACACTGATGACTATATTAGCTGATGAAGTAGAATCACAGGGTGTTACAGTCAATGCTTTCGACCCTGGCCCGGTACGAACCAATTTCAGAACCCGTGCCTACCCGGCGGAAGATACACGTGAAATGAACAAACCTGAAGATGTGAGTGCGGGTTTTGTGTATTTGATTAGTGGTGAGACCGATGGTGTGACGGGTAAAACTTTTACGTTGGACGATTTTGAATAAAAGCAAACATCTTTTAACACGAAAGCACAGATTCTATTTCATGTCATCCTGAACGCAGTGAAGGATCTTGTGTAGAACAGTGACAGGATAAAGCGAGGTATAAGCTCCTTCGTTGCACTCAGGATGACACAATCTTATTTCATTAAATCTACTTCAATACCTTGCTCGCGAAGTTGGTTGGCGCGATCATCAATATAACGCTGAAAGTTAGGCTGTGTTTTATAAGCACCCGATGCCACATAATCCATCACTGAATGTGTGTGAAAAGATTTTAAATAAGCATCGGTTCGAAATACTTCTTCCCCCGTGCCATCAAAGTAAACCATACTGGGTGCATATTTAACATCCAGTTGTTTTACCCAGTCTCGTATTTTCATTTTCTTTCCCTTTGGTGTGGTAATTTTTTTATCGCTCCACATATCAAACAGGGCAACATTAAAACGACTTAACTGTTTCTTGCCATCGGGTCTATTCAGCATATCGTTATGCAACTCATCACAGGCGGCGCATTGCTTTTGCTCAAACATAACCAGCAAAGGTTTTTTAGCCGACAAAGCCTGCTGCAAGTTCCTGGGGTCTTTTATATTGATCACATCCGTATATAAATGACCACTGGCGGGCTGCGGATTAACTTTGGCAAGATAATCCTGATAGCTAATTTTCTTCTCCATTTTCTGACCAACATAATCAAGCACAGTATGGAATTTTTCTGGTGGGTAATAACCGTTAGCGCGATAAACGACCTTATTATCTTCATTAAAAAAGATTAAGGTAGGTGTGTACTGGACTTTTAAAGCAGCAGAAAATTTCGCTTCGGTAAATTCATCATCACCAACAATGATTTCATTATTACCCCAAATATTAATC
>Ga0224511_10001276_pt1 | contig 14811 bp, 5 predicted proteins | sample SF_May12_sed_USG_2_FD_169988 | JGI IMG/M metagenome (GOLD analysis project Ga0224511, IMG submission 169988) | Sediment microbial communities from San Francisco Bay, California, United States - SF_May12_sed_USGS_8_1 | ecosystem: Environmental > Aquatic > Marine > Sediment | place: USA...
CCTTAGCACAAACGAGACCCGTTTATTTCAACAATAACTACCAGACTCTATGGAGTTACTCTCTCCTGTGAGCATGAGCCCAGGGATGGGGCTATAGTACTGGTGAGAGTTTATAAACGCTATGGATAGATAATTGTTCAAAAAGAAAATGGATGGATATTACCTAATGTATAGGTGTAAAGACTGCGCTAGCCCAGTCTGATCAATGGCGGAGCCGTGATCCAAGGATTGTGAGTTCAGTTCCCACTGCTGGTCGGGCTTTCCATGACTGGTACAGGGTTTTAGTCAGCCTTCCACTCCAATTTGCTCTTATGGCTTCGTATCATGAGGATATAGTGGTGACCTCTGAACAAGCCAAACAGGCCACTGAAAACAAACATCACCTCCTTCATCAGGCACTCAGCATCAATACGGAGCCAACATGACTTTAATCGAGAAATCCTTTCCGAGACAGAGCCAAAAAACTTCTAGCTTGGAGATTCGGACAATATGCCACCAAAAGTCACAACTCAGCTGAAGGCAAACCAGAAATACAGAAACAGCCCTGCCACTCAAAGGGTCCAGCGGCTCCTTCCAGAATAAACAGACATGCCCGCTGGAAGAGAACTCCTCTGGAAGGGGTAGTGTACCTTGGACCCATTCAGATCTGGTTGCGGCCGTTTTGGTCAACTCATGAGAAGAATCTGGCAGTGTGAGACTGACCGCTGCAAGAAGTGTCACAGAGATGAGGAGACTGCTGACCCCCTATTACAATGCCACCGAATAGAAGACGAGGGGCTACAGACCTTAGAGAACAGTGAAAAAATGTGTCAAGTGTGGCTCAGGATAGCTGACATCCCAGGGCTACTAGCTTAGTTTTATAGTTCAATCCTTTACACACTGAGTCAGCAAATAAGAACCCTAGTAGAGTGAATCCGGGCACTGGGTATAATCAGCTTCCACAATGTCAACCCCACCTAGAATTTGTAGCTTCACCAGAAGCTGATCCGTAGTTTCCAAAGACAGACCCGTGGCACAAGGGATGTCATTGGATGGACGGATTATTTGATTGCAAAGCCTTTGCCATAAAACACTTGGATATGCTCGATAACTTACGGAGAGGTGAAGAACGATCTGATTGTACTCTGTATAGCATGCTCCTTCTTTGTTCTGATGTCTCGTCAGACACAAACTGCGTTTCTATGTGACTGCAAAGAAAGAAAATACATCATACAATCGAAGCTTACTAAAAGGGAAGGAAGAAAAATAGTTCGATGGACAATAAATGAACACTGATAACTCCATGCAGATACTCTTTGACATTGGCGACTGTTAACCTGCTCCACATGTCAGCTAATAATTGCTCAGTCATAAGGTCATCACTCATCTTTGTATAGCATGAACTTATAACTCTATGATGAGACGAATTGGAACTCTGCACAATCGAGAGGAGTATGAATAGGTGCCAAGTGAATATAATAATGCAAGCTGTTGGGATTGTGGAGTGTTAAATTGTGTGTTACAAGTTAGTGCTAGGTCATAGCGGTTTATTTAGTTGACTCTAATAATACCTTTTGTTCTTGGATGATGCTCCCAGTAGATTCGTAGGAAGTTTTTTTTGTAAATATATGGGCAGGCTTCGTCTTCTAAAGCTAGCTTCGGCAATGATACTCTGTGGTGTCTTTATATCTGTTGAGTAGAGATATGAGTGTGAAGTGTGCTCTGCATTTTTGTACATTGTAGCTGTGTTCTGGCTTACAGCTAGTTTAGAATAATTATACATCGCCTCTCTTCAGTTCGGAAAGCCTGTTCTGGGAGTTGTCTCCCCAATACGCGTTTATAGCTGACGTCATCATTCAACATGGCAGCCCCCTTGCCAGCAGTTCCTGCTAGCCTAAAATCGGTACAACATCATCTCAAAACCGCACAAGAACATGACAAAAGAGAGCCTGTGGTCGCGTACTATTGTGAGTTTCCACCTACCTAATGAACTAACTACTAAGCCTGTTTTTGGCCTAATGGTCTTTCAGTAGTATGGAATTGAGGCAGTCACTCACTGAACCACTAACTCGCCACTCGGCTACCTCCTCTCTGAGCCTGTCGCCCAGTTTCACTTTCAATCACCGAGTTGACCGGGTGAATAGGATTTAAACAGTCAGATCAGACGTAAGGCAGAACTTAGCAAAAACACAATTCAACTTAACTCCAACGGCCGTACATTATATCACTAGGCCGTACTCCTCCAATTCCAAGACACAACACACTGACACTGGCTTAAGTTACTCGACTGATACTTACTTAGTTAGTACCTACAGTTGAGATACAGCGCCTTGGTGTGTTGAATCAGATTTCAGATGGCGATAGACTGGTGGCTAGCGCTACCGTACTGTATTGTACTAGGGTACATGACACATGTAGTAGATCTACCCATGTACTGGTTCCAATTTGATGATAATAATGCTCTTTGGTAAAACTTGTTTGAGCCTACTACACCTAACTCGGTCACTCTGTGTGTCCTATAATGGGTATATAGGCAATATCCTCCATTGCACTAGGTTGATTGCTGTGCTTAGATGTTGGGTGACAAGGTTTCGAAAAATTATCTCAAAACACTGTTTTATTGTGGTGTAATTGTATTCTTAATTATAGGCCGCATGTATGTGCTGCAAAGAGGAATGGAGCTTGATAAATCTTCCCCTGAGGCTAAACGGTTTCTCATGGCCTTGATGGATAACCTAGAATTGGTTAGTAGACAAAGGACCTTGTGAGTCAGCAACCATCAGGAGATTTATTATTGATGAAAGCCTTAAAGGGCATCTGCAAACAGCGTGAAACGAAAACTGACAAACGAAAGTCATTTATCTTATGAAAAACGCGTCGTATCTGTAAAATCGATTCGTTGTCTCCATATGGAGACGATATTAATTCGCAGTAGCAAACTCGGTGATCGGCTTAATTACATGCTCTCTCTATATTGTATGTATGTAACTCTCCTCTCCAGTATCCACTGGGGTCAGCAAGCGTTATGGTCACAATCTGCAAAATACGCAAATTAAATATAAACCCCTGCATTCAATTGTTACTGCTATCAAGCCGTCTCTCCCTTTATGTTCACTCCTGTCTGACTTATCACTACGTTAAATAGTTGAGGCCCGCCTGTAGAGTTACCTTCTCTTTGCCCACACGAGTGCATGCAAAGTGTCCCCTAATGACGCATCCTGAGAAACACACTCTAAGTCGAAAATAATCAGCAGGAGGTGGATTTCTGCATCACCCAGAGCAATCGTTTTGTTATAGAGGTAAGAATTAATTTAGTATCATGTCTGTTCTATGTTTTTTTTTTTCAGGCCAAGCAGGCACTATCGGCTGAGGAGGCAGTTCACTCAGAAGCTGTAGGCCAGGCTCATGTTGAGAACTACGCACTCAAAATGTTTGCACATGCAGACACAGAGGATAGAGCTTGTCGCCATTCTAAGTAAGCCAAACCCTCTCCTTGGTCCACAATTTGCTACTTTTTGCAAGGAGGCTAGCCTTAATTCGTTCCCGAGCTCTGGCAAGCCTTTCCTACTGACCAGGAAGCAAACTGCTGACCCGAAGCAAGAAGCAATGTGAAGTATAAACAGAGAATAGCATAAATTAAAAATAATCACAAGGTTTGCTTCCAACAACTATTCAATTCACCGAACTTTGTGAAGGGAAAAATTCACTTTTGTTTTCCAAGAGAGTTTGAATCAGGGGCATTTCAACAAATTGATATTATAATGAAGCCCAGAGCAAAACCACCTTAGATTAGTCAGAGGCTATACTATTATATGGGAGGGAGATGAGGACAGCGATCGGATAGTGTTATGTTCACAGTCTGCAGCACCCATTGCCATATAACCCATGATGATGTGATCAAGCTGGACTGGTAATAGAGCGATAATATGGTGTAATGTTTTGCTTTAATTTAGAAGTTAGACTGTCAAAAATGGAAATGCGGAAACACTATTTCTTCTTTCAGTTTTAGAAAATAACCAGCTAACTTTACAGATATTTTAAAGAAAATCTGTATCTCGATTTGGTGCCGGCTTCCCAGATCATTGACATTCTTATTCATTTTGTTGATTGGTACACTGAGGTCTAAGATGTATGTATAATTGCTCGCTCAATCTTCCCTGGGCGTTTATCAGATCAGTCGCTACTGGATACACACGCTATAATGGGTTGTGAAATTTCTATAATAATCATAAACTAATTAGTAAAAGCGGATCACCTTCTATTTCTGCATAACGCAAGTTTGCATTTTTTCATATGGCACAACATACTGGATATTACCTTATATAGGTAAGCAGTAAGTCACCTATGTCTGTTCACTCCGCTGCAGGAATGTGGTGAAAGCTTTCTACACAGCAGGAATGTTGTTTGATGTGATTTCTGTGTTTGGTGAAACTTCAGATGACGTGAGTACTATCCTGTTTTTATACTAATTCATGTGCTGGGCAGGATTGCAATGGTACCTGGCAAGCGTTTTATTATTAAATTGTCCTATGCGTACTATTCAAGTCTGAGACGTGTAGGATGAACGTGAAGGGCTGATGTAACAGTGGTCCGTCGTTACTGGGATTTGATGGGTCTCATGGTTGCAAGCCTGGCACTCGACCGCTGAGCCATCCCACTCTCCCTACACTAAATATTGTTTCCAGAGATTACCCCTGCAGCCAGAGCCAGACATGGCCAGGGCTTTAACCCTTGATCTCTCAATCCTGTGCTATCAGCCAAGGGCTCTAGCTGCTGAGTTGTCGTGTAAACCACGAATTGAGCGTTGTCTATATAAAGATTCTTCCTTTGATTGTATGATCATTACACACTTTCCATTCGGAGTTATCTAGAAATTTTATTTTTTGTTAACAACATCCAGCCTTTGCTGTCGCAGTTTATATGGGAATACATGAATCTAGTCAAGAAAACTATTAATACAAATAGGAATAATTCATCACAGGGCAGTCTTTAACTTCTGCAGTGTCCGTACATTACATTCATTAATTCCACGACTGTGACCTCTGCTGTTTCCATTTGTTGTACTCTTGTTCACACTAGCATAACATTGATGTCAACCACTGACACGGCCAGTGGACTGCCTGTATGGCTGATTATTATCCGCACTACAGCAATGTTATTATGTATGTTTCTGCCGCTTTGGCGTGTCATATTCAGCTGGGGGGAGTCTCTTCCTCTCAAGGGTAGGGGTTAGTCCTTTACTTCAACCCGTGGTATGGTTGATTGCTTAGAATGTGCAATCGTGTTGATTGAGCTATGGATTAGAAATCAAGAAAGTCAACAGTGGGAAGGAAAACATGCAGTTTTAATTTGATCCAGAGCTCCTACCAAAGGCTTTTTGCCAGGCGAGAAGAAAGTCCCAGAGCACCACGCCAGGAATAATAAGGTGGAATAGAAACAAAAAGGGGAAAATGTATGACGGTCTGGTTGAAATTTTCTTCGTTCAGCCAGCTCTTCTGTTATACTGTCACAAGCTCTCATCCTGGTGAAGAAATGGCTCATTTTGCTTGCTATTTTGTCGTACGCTTTTCTTGCACCGGGATTGTGGCTTTCAATAGGAGAGCGTTACCTTCTCTATGAGGAATTCCTTAATAAAAACAACTCGATGGCTTAGTGATACTATCCATGTAAAAGAGGAGACTCTTGTCTTCTTTTATAGCTTTTGTTTGTGGTAACATGTCTATGAATTAAAAATAGACTGCATCCGACTTATGAAAAAGTTCAGTTTTTCTTCACTCATGCGCGAGTTATGCGTACCTGGTGTTTGGATATCGTACACAAAGCAAATACCAAACTGACACATACTGGTGGGGCTCTCTCCAACCAATAAAATCCCAGCTGCCCAGTGCATTACGCACGGCCCGGCTGGTCGCTATTGAAACATCGGAAAATCAATTGGTGCCATTGTAGCGGTATGTTAAAACTCTGCATGAAAAAGTAACACCCAATCGTTTGCCTCAACTTGATTGTTTCTGTGGGGGTAACATTTCAAAGTCACGAAATAAATGACAGATGTCGCTCTAAGTGTCAGAAATCTTTTCATTTCGTTTATCTACACAGACTTTTTGAGCAGCTATGCTAACCCGGAGCGATGGGATTTAGCAATGATGTGAGGAGCTGACACTCCCAGCTGGAGCTCATCATGATTATAGCTTAATAGGATCTCGAGTCGGCGCTCTAGCCGCTGAGCTACCCGGGTAGCCGGGACAAACCTGTCCTACCCCATCCCACCCCACCCATTGTTTACCAACCAGGTCTGACCGCTGTGAGCAGCGAAGCAAGCCAATCAGTTTTTGTAAAGAATCGGTCATCAATGACGTCCGGGGCTAAGATATATTTCATGGATGACCAAAGTGCAGTCATGCAGGTATGCGTTGCGTCGGTGGCTAAATTTGTTTTGACCCTTGTTACATTCTCTGTTTGCAGATCGAAAAATATAAGAAATATGCCAAGTATAAGGCAGCATACATTCACAAGTGCCTGAAAGCTGGAGTGCCTCCGACTCCAGGACCCGTTGGGGAAGATGGGGAGGAGCTGGGTGAGTCAACATAAGCTGGGTCTTACCAACCAGTGTGGGGGACAAAAATTGATGCGCCCAGACAAAGCCTATTAATGTTAAAGAGATTTGAACCCATGCCCCTTCACACTGGGGAATACTGGGGCAGCTAGCACTCTAGATAACTTTACCAGGATTAACGCGGAGTCTTGATTCAGTATCTATCTTTTGTTTGCATTTCTACTGCACAGTTTTTCTTGATACAGTACATTCATTGGAAGGCACAAATTGTGTGCACCGAGTTGTGGAACCATTTCCCACAAAAGTCATTACAGTGACTAGAAGGGTATCCAACCTTACCTCGCCAAGTCTCCCTACTTATCAAGGACTGAGCTTCATATATCAGCATGGAATACAAAGAAACACTGTATTCTGATTCCGAGCTGTCTTGTTCATAAGAAGTCACAGTATTTCAAGAAAATCTTTCCGACGCTCAAACTCCATGCTTAGAATTTTCAGCCTGAAGTAAACAACAAAATTATCATTCTCCAAATGTATTGATTGTGATGCATAAAACTTGTTGAAAAACAAATTATCTAACCTAATTTGCCGACCCCATATGCTCATCTAACATAACAGGCATATGACGCTCTGTTTGCTACCGCCGATGCTCCGTGTGGGAGTCTGCAACCCAATTCTTTTTTGTGTAATTTCGCTCATTTTGTGCTGTTAATGACCGCGAATGTCACTCGCAGTTATTAAATTTATTAGTATGTGGGAGTATACTCCGCACCTGATTCCACTTGCTTGGATCACACGCGCCAATGAATTTAGTCTAGGACAATGGGAATACGTGATGTTTACCGTCGGAAAAGTTTTGCATTATTCACACAAATTGTGTCCTTTGGGTCACCCGCACAGAATGACTTCCCTTCACAGGTGAATCCGTGCAGGAGCCACGCCTGGAAAAGGTAGTATAATCTTCCGCTTCCCATTTCCCAGACGAGTTCATCTCTCGGAAAGGAGAGTCTAATATCATCAGGAAAGTAAGCAAGAGCCATGACGGGCAATGTATTATTTTTAGAGTTGGGAGGACTGTCCATAAGTGGTGGAACTGCTGATGGGGCTATGGGAGGATATGATCAGCCTGGTATTAGTGGCTTCCAGCAGCCACCTACTGTCAGCCATCATCCACAGCCACCCGCGTCCAACTACCAACCGCCTGCAGCCAGCCATCAACCGCCTGCAGCCACCTACCAACCACCTGCAGCTAGCCATCAGCCGCCTGCAGCCACCTACCAACCACCTGCAGCTAGCCATCAGCCGCCTGCAGCCACCTACCAACCACCTGCAGCTAGCCATCAACCTGCACCAAGCGCATATGCACCAGTGACACCCTCCGGTTAGTTCATCCTATCCTTGCACTATACTGTATAGTCATATAACTCTCTTGAAATTTATTCCGCCCAGACATCCTCGTACGAGCTTTTCTTGGTAATCTCAATGAAGCTGTACGGTGTGTCCCCAAAAAAACTTTTTATTTGTGTTAGTGCAAAAATCTTGCCCTGACAACCCTGTGATGGTACTGTTTTGGTAAAGTCTTAGATCATGGGACTTGGTTACCCTCGATGGACGGAGAGTGACCATCACTTCTTACCATATAGTGTGGCGACATCCAGGTTATCACACGTATGCTTTCTCTCATTTCTTCTGTTTTCACATTTCCAGGCAACGATTTCGAAGTGAACTGGGATTTAGCCACAAAGTATTCAAAATTTATCACAAGTTCGCTGACTTATGAAGACAAAGATGCGGCTATCAAATACTGTCAAAAGACACTCAACCTCCTTACTCTAGGCCATGAGTGATGCTGCGTGGGATAGTGTGGTGTCTTTGTAGAACGGCTTTTTGATCTTCGTTGGGGAGTTTAAATAATGTCTAGTTATTTACCTAATATCTTCTTTTTGAGGACAGCGGTGGTGTCACTCAATCTCCACTTTCTTATAGTTACTGATAGAACCGGCTTTATTGTGCTGTATGTAAAAGACACGATTGTTGACTTATTTATTATTAAAAATTCCATTTTATATTTTCTTCATTTGATTAAATAGACGATTTAAACTATGTAGATCTAACATTGAATGAGTCCTAACTGTCAAGACCCAACCTCGATGCTGCACTTAACTGCAAAATATTCCATCCAAGCAGAGTTTGTTACACTTCTAGCCTTACAGTCTCCTGAAAAGCTGAGAATCGTCAGGAAGGGGGCATCCGTGGTTTTAGCATTATTATGATGCCATCAGCAAGCTCATTAGTCCACTGTTGGCAGCTAGACAGCGTTGTAGACAACTTGTCTCGAGCCGTCTGAAGGCAACTGTCTGCTGTTAATCACTACATCAGTCTAGGTATACACTCCAAGGACACATTCTGGGCTCAATCTTAACATCCCAATTTCATAAATAAATTCCATAGGGACTACGCATTGTTTTGATGCATCGAATCAACACTCATGTTTCTAACAGGCCATGCTTAAAAATAACTGAAATCACCGACTCGTGCCACGTCTAACTGTGCTCATACGAAAGGAATCATACCTTCAGCCTCTCCGGGATGTGGGGGTTTCCTCTGTATTATGCAATTCCGGACGGAGTAAATTGCACTGACTGTTAGACTTGGATGGTGAGTGTCGTCTGCCCACTACTTATTGACTTGTCTGCCGTCATTTATTCGCTAATGAGACTCTTGGGATTTCCTGTAAGCGTGCACAAAAAACTCAAACTAGACACTTCATGTCAAGCTTTTTTGTGCTCTTCTAGAACAAAGACGCCACAAATATGTGCTCATGAGTGGAGGTGGGGGAGGGGTGCTGAGTAGATTGAGTTGACTTTATGATACTGATCATCAGAATCTGTAAGAGGGTCTGTAGCGGGGTCTCAAAATTGCGATAGATCGACATGTTTTGGCCAGGTGGTGTGAAGCAATGGCTTAGTGGAAAGTGTGCTTGATCCGAAAGCAGAGGTGCTTGTTTTCTCAGCTTGAGTGGCACTTTGCCCCATAGAGTACACACCATGGAGCCTGTAAAGTTACCTTTTTTTCTATGGGGTCCACCATGGACCATTTCGCAAACACTCTGCCGGCTTGGTAATACTATTCATGTAAATTACAAAATGATTCTTGCCTTGCAATGCAGTTGAGTAAAGTGAGCTCGAAATACAGCTGTAGTTACACCAATGCAACTTGATTTACTGTTCAGTGAGAGTTGCATGGTAATCTTTTTGTAATAGTGATTTATATACTACATAGTGTAATGTGCAAAACTGCTGCCTGAACATACATGAGAGAAAAACTTCTTGGAAAGTAAATTTCTAACCAAGTCAAAGAAGCAAAGCGCGGGTCATTTTATTGTTTTGTCAGTTTTTACAAATTGCACAAGTCATTTAAAATTGTGAACAGTGAAAAATATTTTCATCAAAATACCAATACACCTACTGTTGTTTACTTCTAAGACTTTGCCACAATCATCTGCGTGCCACGTGCCCGCAATGATAAAATAATGCCGGGTACCCAGACTGTACATACAATACTCTGTATCGAGGGATGATTTCAATTAAGGAAATGCCGAAGAATGTGTGCTCGAATGTGTTTAGGTCAAAGCAATAGTTAACTGCTGACAAGTGAAAGTATTAAGGATGGCTTTTGAGACCAATTCTGTTGCCTTTTGGAGATTTGTGAAATCAATTAGCTTCTGCTAGAGGTCCAGATTTTAGGTTCTTATGGTTAGTGTGAGCTCCTCATATAATCCTAGCTCAAAATAAGATGCCTCATCACGAGGCGGAGCATTGCTGCTGACCCGCCCACGTTCCATGCTAGGCTGGCAGCCGAAACATTCATATGCCGATCTAATTTCTTATACAAAACACAAGAAATAAAATACAGCTAAAAGATTATACAACTATTAGCTGTCTAAACCGGCAACTTAACTATTACTATAAAGAAGTCATACGACAAAAATGATGATGATTATTCCCTCGAAAGCAAGTTTCTCGTGACTTGCTGTTGTCATGGTGGCGTACGATGGTGCTCGGGTTGGGGACCTGTCTACCCGACCCATTTTTTAGACATCACCCACTGAAATACGGCTAATCTTCTCTAGAAGTGAGAGGTGGATATTTAGCAGCTGTGGAGTAATCTTGACCTTTATTCACTGGTTCAGACCTCCATTGTTTTTATTGCGGTGATTCGAAGCCACGCTACCAAATTGGACTGAGAGGCTCGCTAGAGATTATTACCAAGAAAAATAGTCCCCATCAACATTGAACAGCAAACTCACAACTCTTGGGTCATAATTTTACATTTTCACTGATTAAGCTACCCTGGCCTATCTGACCCCAGTAAATTATCCTGTATCATATTGGTGCTGGTAACCGGGCTAGCCGATGTAGCGCGTCATATCAAACAGAAGTTACGTAATTCTCCATACCATACGTTCCATTCTAATCTTGGCTGTGATTCCGCAATGCCCAAACTATAGCTTATCATAAACTCTTCAGCCTTATCGTATGCATACTATATGTAGGCGCAGTATATTGCCTGTTGCTATGCTCGTATACTATTATCCATGTCTGTGGTCAAAGCTCAACACAGTATGCTGGAGAATTTGAGATTTAAAATTATGTCGTGTACAGTGGGGTGAAGTGGTGGCTTAGTGAATAGCGCACTGGGTTTAAGGATTCCATGGTTCAATTTCTGGTTTGGGTACCCAGTAGGTACCACTCTGTTTTTTTTACCTTAATTCAATTTAGATCGCGACCAATGAATAAAGGAGGTCCACCTATGAAGAAACCTTCACAACAGGGCATGTGGGTGCAGGTGGGTGCAGGCTAAAAGTCCTGTTATGACAAATCCTGGAAAATACCCACTTTCTACATGCCCCTGACACTGGTCAAGACAATGAAGAAAGTGAAGCTGGCTTTAAATTTTATTCAGTATGACATAGGAGCAGTGACTATTAAAACTGCTGGTAAAACTTTCACCAAACCAATTGGCCCGATTGCGATTGGGTTTGCTTGGCAATGTGGTCCAGATGGCTGTTAGCTTGACTGATCAAGAAGATGAACACTATCAGCTGTAGCTATTTTAAGACACTCACTGCTCACTACCGTCGATTAAAAACCAATTCGGAGGAAGCCTTATTTAAAGAACAATAAAAGACTATTCCTTTGGTCATGCATCTGATCAACATTCAGACACTTCAATCCCGAGGGGTCATCATCATCCATAAACATCTCTCAAATTCCGGAATCTATCATGTTCAAGTGTTTCTTCGTGCGAGATCGAATGATTGAATGTTATTATAGGCAAAAATCAAGCATGGGTGTTGCTGATGTGGCGCGTGGTTGGCTTTGTATTATCTGGTACACATCGGGAAATTACATGAAATTGCATGCATCTACTCAATGATGGATGAGCACATGGATTAAAATAAGAGAAATAAGGCCCGAGTATGCCCGGAGGCCAATGATTTTAAACAGTAAAAATTATGGATAAATTCAAAGATAAATTGAGAAACATGACTCATAATGCTCCAGACGATGGCAGCTTTTATTGCTGCCTCTGTGGTTCGCTTATAGACATGGTAAACACTTTATAATGCTCTTCACGTGGTCTTACAAAGTCATGTAGAATCTGAGATGAAATGTTCGAGACCAAATATTTACGTGTATCAAGCAAACTGAATCAGCCTATTTGCGCGTGACTGTTTTTAAGGCAGACCTCTTTCTCTGTGAATCCGACTTTCAAATGATCAAACGTTAACATTTTTTATGTTCAATCCACAGCTTGTGGCAAATCTACATCTTGCAAAATGCTAATGATTGGAAACAGGTGATGCAAGAATTAGATGTATTTACTGGGAGTGGCCAGAGACAACAAAATACGCCAACTATTTTTATTACTCCCCTAATACTTTGCACTGCACGTGCGCTTGGCAGCGCCAGCATACATTCTCGATCGTAGTAAATAGCGCGATGATCATTTATAATGATTAGTGATGCGTATGTGATGAATCAATGAAGCGACTATGCCCGCTCATATTTAAATGCCGAGCGCAGCGCGTGGATAATCAGTAAGGGTCTGACTTCTTATCAGGAACATACAACTAGCTGCTAGTATTTTACGACTACCAGAATGCGTTTTAGGATACAGGCTATCTTGGGCCAGTCTCTTTTATACATCATAGTGTGTAGCAGTTTAGCCACAGCAACATGTAAGTATATCTCCAATCTTTATACATTATAACATCTTTATTCTTCTTAGAGTTTGGTGGTAAATACAACATGGACTAATAAAGGTTGCAGTTTAGAATAAGATAGAAATTGAGCAGTTATGGAAATTTTTCACTATGTAGTTGTTTCGGGGATTTCTGTTTATCTTTTTAGTATTTAGAATGTATGTTGTCATTCACCATTTTGTAGAAAAAAAGGTTGTACAGTCCTGAGCTCCATTGCTGCTACCATGTGGAGTGACATTGACAGTGACTTCCTTCACCAATATGCCCCTATAAAAAAAAAATCGGAATTGAGTTTACTATAATTTAATGATTAATAGAACTCTAACAGTTGAATTTTCATTGCAGGGGAGTGCTCAAGGTTTAGGAATAAACACGGCTGCATGGGAGGTAAGAAACTAAAGGTCTCCACTTGAGTAGGGTTCGTTACTTTCGTATCCTATCTTTAGGGTCCCTTGGCCTTTAGTTCCACTTTAGACATGCTTAGTAGCGAATAGAAATCGTCCATTAAGTTTCAAAACTTCATTAGCAGATTAGTTCACTGATTGTCTCAATCTACTTCTTTGCTGTGACAGCTTAACCCGGGAATTCAGCTTGGTGTTTCCCACAACAAACCCATAGACAGAAAATAGTCATTGTAGTTGACATCAAGTGGGTTTTCATTTGAGTTGAAGGTTTTTCGGTTGGTAGAGTGTTAAAACCTTGGGAACGATTAGGTTTCATAGTTCAGCATGACCTAGGATATAAAAAAGCAGTAAAGAACATCTTGAATACTTTGGTCACACTGTGTAAAGCTTCCCATGCTTTACCAGTGACATATGTAACTGGCTTCACCAATTATAAGAGTAATCTAGAATGGTACCAGTATTTCACCCACTATGGGGGTTGTGAAATTCTACATGTATAGTGTACCACCACCGCTTAGGTGCATGATAGCGCATTTAAATCTCAGTGCACATAGGTAATTCATATCTGCATAGGTCCTTATAGTCTGCATGTAAATCCACAGGGCTTACCAAGACATCTTATTTATAGGCTATACTTATCAGCTACATGTTAGCAGTTTGCATTTATACAATATATACGCGCTGACTATACTTACCGGTACTGGCTGGTTTTACAGTTTTTACCTGCAGGGGCGTTTATAAACCTGCAGTTCCAAGATAGACGTAGCTAGTCGGCATATCCACAAACATCACCCCTCTACCCTAGCTGCCTATAGCGGTTGTCGTTATACCGCTTCATACTTGTTTTGCACAATCTTATGGGTGGGGAGACCATGCCGGAACTAGCGCCTACAAGTTACCGAGGTCGACGTAAACTTCTGGTTTTAAACTTATAGACCCATTAATATAACACAAGAAGATGTAATAGATAAGCCTGTGGCATTGTATACTAGGTGATAATCCCATATACTTACCAATTAGGTGTTCATGAGAAAAGCCCCACACCCAGCTGATTACACCTATACCCTTATCAATTATCTATCATAATCACTGCTCAATTCAATTCAATACGCAAGGTTGTCTATCTATGCGTAAGATCGAAATATAACATGACATCAGTGTGACAGGTTAGCAAAGTGGCTAATCATTAAACTGGCCAAACTCTACAAAAAACCGGAAGCATTAATTATAGCGCTCATGTTACAACATAGTAACACAGAGTTACCGCGAGAGAGCACGGTATTAGAAATTTCAGGCTTTGTTTTAACCTATACAATGGTTGATAAGAGGTTTGTTTCTAAAGACGGTTTCATCAATCTAGCAAAAGCTGTACACAGCCAACAAAGTAGACATTACAACTGAATTGAATGCATATTTCCGTAGAACACCTTTTGGAAAGCGGGATAGCTCAATGGTTAGAGTGCTTGGCCCAAGATAGAAAAAGCCCGGGTTTAAGCTATGCTGAACACTCGCAGTGAGAATGAGCTCCTCACATAATTCTTATAGCTCCTGCTGAACACTCGCAGTGAGAATGAGCTCCTCACATAATTCTTATAGCTCCTGCT
>Ga0224511_10001277_pt1 | contig 14810 bp, 9 predicted proteins | sample SF_May12_sed_USG_2_FD_169988 | JGI IMG/M metagenome (GOLD analysis project Ga0224511, IMG submission 169988) | Sediment microbial communities from San Francisco Bay, California, United States - SF_May12_sed_USGS_8_1 | ecosystem: Environmental > Aquatic > Marine > Sediment | place: USA...
TGTACACCAGTAGTTAATGCAATTTGTATAGTAGGTCACACAGAGGTAAACGTCCACATTCTCCGAGGACCATGCACGTATTACTTGATTTGCGGACATGTAGAAGATTTCTACATAATTTAGTATGAGTAGATTCTATAATGTCAACATATTCAAATCCCCAAACTTGAGAAGCATAACACAGAATTGGTTTAACCATTGAATCAAAGATCTTAAAAGACTCAAACATCGGGAAGTAACCAAATGGTTTTTTGTATGATCTTATTGCAAAAAGAGACCTCTGCGCCTGATATGTCAATTTAAGGTGAGCAGCATGCCATGATAATTTAGGGGTATAGTAGTATGCAAATCTAAAATAAGAGACAAAAGGCCAACTGACAAATTGCAGATCAATATACCTGCCCATTCCAATTTTAATATCAATAAAATAAAACCAGAGAAAATGGTACTGTGAGGTGGACGTCAATTTAAATTAAAGAGATGTTCGAACACACAAAAATGTTGCAAACAAAGTAAATAGGGTCAAGTTTTTAGGCAACATGACAAAACCGGCCTTACAAAGCCAAACAAATTAAGCACAGTACGACACACGTAGAAAGAACATATAACGAATTGTATTGACAATAAAATTATGAGGTACTTACACAAACACCGCTAAACTCGATTGTGAGCTCCCTTCGAATGATGTGTTGGTTTAAACCATCGACTTTGGAGCTGCGAACAGTGAAATTTCCTTTCTTTAGAACTTGATTGTCGACCGGAGAGTAGAAACCCTCGTTCTGTAGTGTGATTTATTGTGATGGTGTAATTAGAATAATAAAAAATAATATACAGCGTGCTCATTTTGGCGAGTAAATACCGTTGTAAAAACAGAATTTTTATACGTCCTAACGCAGATAATATATTTGGTTTACACAAAGAGCGAATGCCGTGTTCTGTCCATTCCATTATGTAAACATACCTGTCTAATGAGTTGTTTTCTTAGTAAAGTGACAATTAAGGAAAGAAACAGTCGAATGCTGACATAATATTCAAATAATATTGATGTGTGTTATTCATTAAATACTTTTGCCGAACCCCATCTACCTTTCTGCCACTTCCCTTTTGGAAGGTGACGATGGCGACACAGTTTTCCTGGAACGCCAGTGTGAGGAAGTCAACCACCGTCCCCGGCAGTGGCGTCTGTGCTAGCAGGAACCGCCGCCGACTACGGAAGCTCTGTTTAATGGAATTTTAATTGTTAAGGTCATGTAACAGTTAAAGTTATGCGACAAAGCCTGACGAAGACTTGCGGTAAGTTAGGTATTTGTCACTTATTTGAACATGCTCATTGGTAAAATAGCGGTGAAAAAACCCTAAAATCATTATTGATACTGTCGAAAATGAGTCTTCAAATGACGGCTTGAGCTGACAGTTGCTTTAAAATGAAATATACTTTAACACGTATGAGAGTGATGTGTAAAGTTTGTTTTGAATGTTGTGATGCCAATAATAAGGCTTTACGTTTAAGTAGACAGCGTTGATGCAGCCCGACTGTTGATGGCTGATCCCCAGGTACATGCGTGGTCTGTGGGCGTCACCTAGACACAATTCACAGGATCAAAAGTTTCAACAATTGTCAAGCAAACCTGAGATTTTCAGAGTTAATTTTCGTATATATGTGTATAAAACATTAACCTTTTTAACAAATATTGTATGTTAAAAGTATGTATTCTTAATATAAATAGTTTTCAGTTGTGTCGATTCATTAAAGCCACCAGAGCACGGTTTGGGCATTAACATAAGAAAAATCTAAACTATACCTAAAAGTCTAAATAACTGCGTAATAGAGCATACACAATAGGTACCATGTGCTAGTTTTGAAGAAAAATGTGCACAAACCAGGACATTTCCTATATACTATTCATTATGAGGGGAAATCCTTTTCTTGTCCACGGACACAAAAAGGATTAACCACATATTACAAGATTTTTTCATCTTTTTAAATATGTAGTCAACAAATGTTTTAGTGTCGGCCATATTTCATCACATTTCTTTGCTAAAACTCTTACCTAAATCATATTTTAAGATAAGTACTTTTCAACCAAATGTTCTGTGCTCTAGCTACTTTAACCAAGAACTGAACACATGACTACCAGGTACATCTGCGCCTGTCCGGTTCTTATCTTTCTCAAACTTATTTCTTTCAATCGCCGACACTTCCTCGTCAGACACGATATGCTCGGTTTCTGACAGTTTCTGTGAAATATTGAAAGGACATAAGTAAAAACAGATCACTTTGAACCCTGGTTTCCTAATCAAATTAGTCAGTCGGTCGGTTCGGTTGGTCGGGCCTTTGTTTGGTCGACCGATAAAATGTCAAATGTAAAACGGAATATAAGTTACTGAATCATTACTAGTTTAAAAAAGATATTTGACAATTCATAATGTTTTGGAGGTTTAATGTAGTTTTGACTAGCCTTGAATTGTTGTGCGAACTCGGCTGCGCTGGTCGTGGCCATGTACTGTGGGAAGGTGTCAGCGGGGATCTGGGCACAGGCCAGGGTCAGGGTGTGGACCAGGGCGTGGTGCAGAAACTCGTACTGCTCCTGGAATGACAATCATTGCGTATTTTGTAGCCAATGTTGTAAAGTCTAAATAAGTTCTATTCAACAAATCAGAACCAAACGGAATCTCTGTCGCTTTAAATAGATACAAAATGTAATGCAGTGTTTTGTATCTTTGATAATGCATCAAACTAATTTTTTATTGTATATTGGCCAATAACTAATTTTGTCAAGTCTGTGTTTGTCCTGTTTTCAACTCAAAAAAATACATAGTTAAGGATATTTTTATTTGGCTGTTTCATATTGAAACTTACTGCAATACATGTAATTGGTTTATAGATAAAAATGATTGAGAATGTTAAGTCCTGGATTATCGCACAGATCGCAGATAAGTTCTATTAAAACATTCTACAAAATGACATAAATAATTACAGTATGCAATATCTATTCCACCAAGGTACCTGAATTATTTGAACGGAACAATTAAGAATACCAGTTAGATCTAGCAAAGAAAACGAAAATGACAAAACGCCTGAACATACGCCTTTCTCCTTGAGATTGGTAACCATGACGATCTTCTCCACCTTTTGATGCCAGACCATCGCCCAGAACACACCATAATCGCCCATCTGCTTCTTCATCGGACCTGATACCACAAAAATAAATAATTATTGACCTGGTGGGCTTCAGAATAGTTGGGGTTATTTAATAGCTTACAAAGAAAAATTGCAATAATTTCCAGAAGTGTATGATTAAAACATGTGTTCCATGGATAAAATGCATTTAGTTATAAACAGACGAAACAAATATGTGAGCATACAACAAGTAGAGAATGCATGTGCCGGTGTATTTTTGATTGTTCTTCCTTTTTGATAAGCAGTGTTTATCTGTGTCCTAGATAACGATTTAACTACGAGAATCTATTATTATTATTATTATTTATCCTTGGTTATACAATAAAAGAATATGCGTCTACTATCAGCCCTCGTAAAGGTTATAAAATATATCCGTCATGTACAGTATTCGGAAAGTTTGGATCACGCAATGGGGCTTTATTAAATACTTTCAAAGCTTTGTTGAAAATATTAAAAAGATGGAAGTTAAAGAATGTGCCTAAGAAAGAATTAAGTACGACAGTTTGTACATGGGTATTTTTCCATTTGACATAAGTTACATACCCAGTGACGCGATATAAGCATTTCTTTGCTTGTAGCCCTGAAATTTGTCAACATTGCGATTAAATATTTAACACGCACCATGAAGCAGAAACGACTTTGACACGGTTGCATAACCAAACATAGTTGTCAAGTTTAAACAGTTGCAAAGCTACAAACTATGTTATGTATTATAAACTAGAAGGTGATAATTGTATTAAGTTATGATTGCAACCTTTTAAAGCAATGTTTGAAATAGCAAATAATACGAGTTAACTGAATGTTTAACTGTTCTTTTAGAAGGTCCTCTATCATCTCATTGTTTGTAAATCTTCATAGCAATTCTTATATCAATGTAATTGGCATTGATGTAGTCGGTGTCGAATCCAGCCACCTTGACGGGAGAATCGTCGTCTGAAATACAGGTACAACTGCTTGAAAGAAGCGCACATGGAAATCGTCAAATCACCAGTTCGTTTTTCACATGTAAAAGCAGTATAACCAACACTCTATTATTTTGCCGTTTCAAAGTCATTAAAAAGAATGTATTGTGTGCGACTTCAACATTTGTTGAAAATATAAACCATCTTGACTGCAAACATCCCTTACACAGGCATAGAGTCCCTTGTATCTGTTCTTGCTCACGTTATTCGGTGATTTTGCAGAGTCTGCTGGCTTTGTTATACCGTCAGGAAATTTCTGTTTATAAACAGGCAGAGAAATGGTATAATTGTAATAAATTGACTTACTTCTTCATCATTTTGGTTATATGTTATACAATACAAATAACCAATATTTTAACTCAAATCGAACTCTTCCTTGTAGTAGGCCATGGTTTTGTCAGCGACGAAGGTGGGTATGTCGGACACGCGGACCTTCCGTTTTTGGATCTCCTGCAGACTGATGTAGTAGACGTTCTCCTCCAGAGGCGGTGCAACGCGCCTCTTTACTTTTCGTTGCGCCTCGTCATCGCCTGGTAAAACCACAAAGTGTATTTTCATTTTAAGGTTTCTAAATTGTTGTAACGTAAATATATTTTAATATAGTTGTGCTAACAAAGACCAAACACATAAAATGGATTAAATTAAACAAAGACATAGTCAAATGATATGAAAAAAACAAGCAACATGCCTGTTTCACGATGCCTGTCGTATTCATCATCCTCGTTTTCAGCAACCCGGAGCGCATACACATCTTCTTGAAGTTCATACACAGGGTTAGCCACAAGAGGCGCCGCTTGAACATTATTTGTTCGAAAAATATACTTAAACATTTTGACTTCAAATATGAGATCTATGTTTTCCACCTCAGTTCTTTGCCCACTTCTGATTGGATATGGTCCTTTTAACCTCAACAATTAATCCGCGAATGCGCTAAAATGCCGGGTACCAAACATTTTGATAAGGACAGGGATTTGAAAACTGGTGCCTGTTCTAAACTGACCATATTTGTCTAGTTGCATCGCTTGGCAAAAGGTAGTCCACTGGAGTGCCCTAAGTACATGTGTACTGGTGTGTTGCCGGAATTCGACCGGTCGATATTATCACCCGGTTCATTTCGGGTTTACACGGCACGAAATCATTTTGCATGTCACTATTGAGTTAGAGTATGTCACCTGTCACTATTGAATTATAGTATAGTAGCAATACCAGTCCAATTAAGTACCAAACATTTTGATAGGGACGGGGGTTTTGAAAATGACCATATTTTTTCATTTGCATCCCTTGGAAAAAAAAGTCGTCCACTGGAGTGCCCTAAGTACATGTGCACTGGTGTGTTGCCGGAATTCGACCGGTTGATATTATCACCCTGTTCATTTCGGTTTTACACGACACGAAATCATTTCGCATGTCACTTTTGAATTACAGTATAGTAGCAATACCAGTTCAATTAAGTAATACATTTCGTGTTTGATAAGTTCACCGAGTGATGAACGTCATTTGGGCTGGTTCAATTGTGTGGAGTCCAAAGGAGGTTTTGTGGTTTTCACATTGAGAACGTAACATAAGTCTGTTTACATTTAAGAAATTCAAGAAATAAAACATTTAGTCAAAAGCCGGGTTTAAACATTTACAGTCAGTTGACCTATGTTAGAAAAAGTAAATTTCTCGTTCGGTAAATGTGTAGTTTTTAATGTATGGTCTGTGTATGTTTTTGTACGGGCCATTTTGTCATAGTCCCTTTAAATTTGTCATGCCTACATTGTTTACAACATTTTTTTTTTGAACATCTCTTCAATTTATATTACATTGTAGCCGAGTGAGAACTGATATAGTGGAAAGAAAGGGGACTTGTTCTAGTGGTTAAATATGGGCCCTAGATTCAGTAACTCTGACATTCCACTATAGGTGCTTAATAGAGATGTGCACCGGTTACTCCTGAAACATTGTGTTTGATACAGGACACGTTTCAGAACCGGAGTTTTCTTGTTTTGTCAAACGCTTCTTTGTCTTGCACTTAAAGCAACCAAGGCGTAAAATATTTCGATATTGCTTATAATATGAAAAGCTGAGTACACAAGTTCAATAGATTCTTTAACACGATATTTGTGTTTACATTTTATTTAAATAGGTAAAGAAGAAAGTGCAATTCATTTCAAGTACAATATGTGAGAAGATAATAAGTATTAAGCAACAACAATAAACGAAACAAAAGAAATGCTTTTTAACCTGCTGAGTGCACGTATATATACTGAGTTTCAAACCTTGATGGAAAACGCTTAAAATGTATGTTTGAAAACATCTATATAGAAGGGTGAAACCTCCCCCTTCTTGAATACCGCGTACTCCTTTAATTTAAGCATGCGTACTGCCTACGCCCTTGTTTTTGCCTTGCATGCAGAGTTTCCGTTTACATAAAGCAGACACAAGGACGTGTATGGCATAAACAGGCACTCACACTCTAGGGTTTAATGTTTATGAGAAAATCCATATATAAACCATTCCGAGCAGAAGTAATTGTAGACAAAAATCACACAATGAAGTTTTAAATGATATTACTTGAAACATAATTATAACGGTTGATGTATGTACAGCCACAGCAGTTAAACCATTAACCATAACTTCCATAAGAAAAACTATGACCTTAGATCAATTTTGATTTCTAAAATTTTGATTATTAGTTGAAATTAAATAAAAATGTAAAGCTTCGTACTTAATAAACAATTACACGTTAATAAAACATGTGAACACGTAATATTTAAAGCCACATATTATATACAAAAAGTCTAACCTCATGAATGTCGTATGATTAAGGAATCGGAGCATAAGTAATGTAAAAGTCTTAATACATTTTGCAATATATATTTTCATTATCAAATAAATGCACATTGTTCTCTCAACGTGCACAGTTTTATTCTGTACTGATTTCCTCAAAGGTTAATTTTGCTTTGATTTAATGTTTTGCAACTACTTTAAAAGAAGGTAAACATATGCTTTATCAGGGTCAACAGATAAAATTCCCCTACTCATTTTTCCTCGTTTCAGTGACGTTGTGAACTTCTTACTTCTCTCTTTACCTTGTGGCAAGGTGTCATTGTAATGATTTGTTTGCTAAACAGATATTGTGTTTTGCTTTCTATAACCTGTTTTTTTTTCATAGTTATATAGTTACACTTCCTTGAAGGAGTACAGTCAGATTTAAACTATTATCTGTTTTCCCCATTACCTATTGATACACTATTCAAGCATTCACAAAATAAATGTATTGTCAATATTTGTTTAAATGCCCCTCTTTCTTTAAAGGCATGTGATTTTGTGTTTAAATCATGCATAATATAAATATATTTTAGCCACAGTGCCTGTCTTCTTTAGATAAAGTTGGAAAAAAAATAATACTTAATAAAGACCATATATATATAATATATCTGTTAAGAAGGTAGCGTTTATGTTTCAAATACACATATGATAATACATGTATATTCCTTAAATAACTACTTTGATTATAAGAATATACATCATTAAATGCAGTGTATACTATTCACGCGTCTACTCTATTGTTTAATATCTAAATCAGCGGTTTCACCTAACACTAAGCACATTAAAATGATACTCCTACATTTGTATTTGCAATAAGTACCACCCATTATCATGGTGTCAAACAACTTCCCTCTCCTATGTGTATACTTTGTATAACATTTGGCGAAAGTCAGTTTGTTTCATCTTGAAAGTTGACGTAGTCGTTGTCAGATTTTATGTGACAGAGAACACACTGGTGGCAGAAGTCAAACTGCGCCTGAAATGGTAATACATATAATAATTTGTATAGAACATTATGTTTGCGTACTTTGTTGTTATGCCTAATAGTATCTCTTACGTGTGCATCAGTAAAAATGTCACGACTCAAAACGTTTCAACGAAAGTACTCTTTAGAAATTCCAAACAACACAATTAATAACATATCATTACCTACATCACAAAACAGGGTACCTGGCAGTATATGGCATTGGGTCGCCTGGCCTTGACCCTCCTGACGGCGTTGACGACGCTGACCTCGCGTTCGTCCTTGACCTTCTCCAGGAGACTCGCCACCGCACAGAACACACCGCTACGGCCACCACCGTCCCTATAAATGAATGAAGTGTAAAATCGTCAACCAAGTCCAGTCCATTTGAACATGTAAATGGACAAACGATCATTGTAGTTCTCTATTTGTAAGTTCCATAATGTACCTGCAGTGCAGCAGGATGGGACCACAGGATAACGTCTCCATCTTCTCTATGAAGGCCACAATTCTCTCGGGCGACCCGGGAACGTCACTTTTGGCGTCCCAGTCCGTAAACACATAGTGCTGTATTTTCCGAGTCTTGTCGCCCGTCTGAAGAGGTAAGTCGCACAGTTTTATTTCGTACGGGTTTTAGTTTGTATGATTTTGTTAGAGTATCATTGAACCTTTTGAACATAGATCCAGTTACGTTGACCTTTTATGCAATGACGTTTTGTTGTTGACCATTTTATTAAAATAAACATATATTTTTTAATTCTGTTTACAAAAATCATTTTACATATAAAGGTCTAGGTATAGTTGTCCTGACACTGATTTACTTACACAAACGCCGCTAAACTCGATTGTAAGCTCTCTTTGAAAAGTATATTGATTTGATCCATTGGCCTTCGAACTGTGAACAGTGAACTTCCCTTTGTGAAGGACTTGGTTGTCCGCCGGGTAGTAGGTACCTACATCCTGTAAATAACAGTAGAATGGGTATTAGAGACAACAGCAGATTGTTTTTTGTGAATCGAGTCATGACTAGTGAGATGGTAGACAGACATTGCAATTAGCGAGTCAGGATACGAATAGTGTAACGCTTTTAAAGTCACGTAAGAACGAATTAATACAGCCCACCTTTCTGTCACTATCCTCCTGAAAGCTGACGATGGCGACACAGTTCTCCTGGAACGCCAATGTAAGGAAGTCGACCACAGTCCCCGGAAGTGGCGTCTGCGCAAGCAGGAACCGCCGCCGACACCGGAAACCCTATAGATATTGCTATGGCTATGTTATGGGTGACATTGTGCATTTTTTGAAATCTAACTGCTGACGCATGTCGGTCAAATTATGATTATTTGTTACATGTATAGTATAAACATGTGTTTTCTTTTAAAATAACGCGAAATTATGATTTTTACAGTGTCTGCCATTTTGCATTTTAGTGGACATGATCGCGAAATTGACTGCCGTTTAAAACATTAATTGCTCGCGTAACTTGAAGTTTTTGAATAAAAGGTATAATGCCAGATATTTAACCACAACTTATTAGGAGAATAGTTTAATCACAAAGCAAATAAGACAGAAAGCGTGGAAATAAAGCTTTACGTTAATGTAGACAGCGTTGATGTAGCCCGACTGTTGATGGCTGATCCCCAGAAACAGGTGTGGTCTGTGGGCGTCACCTGGACAAAGTCAACATGTGTCAAAGAAGTCGCGAGTAAATCTTACGCACATGAACATGTATGTATCTTGCTTGAATGCAATAGGCTGAAGTTCTGTTTTATGTCGATAGAGATTTAAATTCGGGTATAGCCATTTCAGCAAATATATAATATAATCGATGATTGCTACTAGATTAATCTTTTTCTAAATCCTTTTCAGTTACCCATTAAGTCTGACCTGCATGGATATATTATGTGTAAGAAGTAGCATTTTTTGTTTATTCCGCGACATCGTCAGACAAAGAAAGTCCCGCGGACAGACGCCCTTAGCATTTTACGTCATATATATTGGTCAGATACATTTAGACGTTGCGTGAAGCAGTAATTGTTTTGGAAACTTCATTTCTATATTTAGTTGTTTTGTTTTTTTTTGCTTTTATCATAAAACAATGTAATACTGCTATGTTTTGTACTTACTTACTTTTTATATAAATTGTGTTATTTAAATATATATTTAAAAGTTTTCTGTTAGCGTATTAAATAAGATGAAACTCACATTGCATTTTAATCAAGTGGTAACATGTAACATAACTTAAGGCAAGTGAGAAGGACAATGGATGCTGGTTATTTGGACAAACCGCCTGACCTACATGAAAATACAATGCCAATCGCAGAAACTAAAGACAAGTGCTAAAGTACTACGAAAACTGGTTATGAAGACACACCGTCACATTAGATTACATCGAACCAATAAACAAACCTGGAATATCAGCGCCTTTCCGGTTCTTGTTTTTCTCGGACTTGTTACGCTCGATTGCAGAGATTTCCTCGTCAGAGACGATGTGGTCGGTTTCTGTGAGCCTCTGTCAACCATTGTGTAAATAGGTTAACATGTACATTTTTTGCCCTTTCAAATACAAAATTAACAAATAATAAGATCTAGAGTTTGCCATTATTGTAGTAACGTTTAGACAAATAATAAACTCAAAAGATAACTTATCAAGTTTATATAGGTTGGGATCTACAACCAAATTGTACATTTGACGTAATGGGTGACAACGCAATATTGTTTGTCAGTGTTTGATAATATTATGACGTCACGTCCTGTCATGGAATAACAATTACGATGAACATAAATATCACAACGCAATGTATTGCCTTTTCTTCTACAAATTGGTTTTCTGTAATGAAATGAAATTGGCTAATAAATTTCAGAATTAAAATACAGTTAACGTATTAAATTATGGAATTTTATATCAGCTATGCGGTGAAAGGGGTAAAAACCAACCAGATACAGAAAGACGTATACATGATCAACCTAGCGTGCAAAAGAATAAATATTCGGACTAGCCTTGAACTGTTGTACAAACTCGGCTGCGCTGGTCTTGGCCATGTACTGTGGGAAGGTATCAGCGGGGATCTGGGCACAGGCCAGGGTCAGGGTGTGGACCAGGGCGCGGTGCAGAAACTCGTACTGCTCCTGTAAGGAAGACAAGACTCCGTGTTTCGTAACAATAGTGGTTTATTCAAAATCCTGCCAAGACTCACAAACGCACATAGAAACCGCGACGGTATAATTGTTTGTCTAACATGTGTTTAGAAGAATGTGCGACGATTTGTCGTCTAAAACCATAATAATTTATAATATATAAATTATATTTTTTGTTATTTTAAGGATAAAGGCTGTATGCCAATACGTCGACATAATGCAAAATAAGCGTGTTAATAACGCTCAACTCCTTACCGCTGTTTGGACCATGTTGGTCCGGTTCTGGCGCATGTTGATGATACATCCGGGTATTTCCACGGCTCCGTCCGCCTCCCCCTCCCTCGTCAGCGAGTCCAGCGCGATGTACGTTCCCGTCCGTCCAATACCAGCGCTGGAGACAGCAGCAAAAGAATTATCCATTTACTTCTTCATTTGAGACTGTTCTTGTATAAGGAAATACCAACGATGCATTTATAACCAATACTTGAATGAAGGCACATAAATGTAAGTTATTGCACCTGCAGTGCACGAGCGTGGGTCCGTCGAGCGTAGACGGCACGCTCAATACGCGTTGACGGAACTCCACGAGTGTAGTGACGTCAGCAGGGATGCCCTTGTCCGGCCAGGCCGTGAAGTGAAGGTGATGGACATTCCGGGTCTTGGAGCTCTGAAAACTTGCAGATTGAACATAAATAGTATGATTCTTGTAATATGTTTTGATGAACATGGTGCCAATCAATACCAATTAGAAATAATTTGAAAAAGGTACACTGCAGTAAAAGAAACACAAATACTGTTTCTGCACTCTAAACATTTTAATCATCTCTATAGTAAACCATGTTTAACAAAGTATAATTCATGTGTCTATAGGAGGTATGAACTTTAATATGTAAAGGTGTGAACTCCGACCACAATACATTTATGCAGCAGGTTTTACCAAATGTCTCCAATATCTTCATACAATAGGTGTTTTTTCATAAAATAAATTAAGGTTTAAAAGCCGGGAATAGAGCAATTGAAAAATCCAGCATTGACTATCTCCTCAATTATAAAGCGAGTGCGCTGCGTGGAATTTAAATAGCAGGTGTGTTTTATTGGCGTGTCAGTAACAAGGAAGTTTGGAGAGAATAGTATCTGAATACCTAATGTATATTGTACCTCTATGAATGAAGCAAGAATAAAAAGGCGTAATTTACTGCCCGATATATATTACGAACTTCATTTAAGTAAATATTTGAATGTAAAGCTTAAGAATGTTGGAATGAATAAGCCCTTAGTTTTGTTTGATTTTTGTTGGATTTTACAACTTCATTCAATCTCTCATTAAGTTTTTTTCAATTTTCAATCAGGTAGTTTTAAAATTGCTTGTCGACTATTTTATAATGAAAAATATTGATCGTCGACGATCTGCTTTTGATTCAATCGTTAAATTACTTTAAATATGTAAGTGACTTTTTAAATTTTTGAGATGGTAGCATACTACAGCGAAAGAAAACGTAGTTTATACAATACCCACCATGTTAAGTACGAGTTGCCGTATGGTGAACTCAGCGAAGACGAGCTCGCGCTGACACTTGACCTTTACTCCACCGTACACGTGTTTCTGACCGGGGCTTGGCCAGTATTTCTCGCACTTGTCCCTCTATAAAAATAAAGACTATATATAGATATGATTTTTCTATACAAAAAGGTACGCATCGATGTATTGGCATTGTAAATTAAAAACGTAAATCAATGAGGTCTATATAGTGCCCTTTTGTTGCACATTAGTAACTATTGAAATACATAAAATTTAAAAAAAATCATACTGTTGTACTAATGGCTCTAAGTAAGTGTTACAATTGATGACAAAATGTTGAATAAAACAAAATATCAAAAGATCTAATCATTTACGTACACCTCCCTCTTTGAGTTTGGTAACCATGACGATCTTCTCCACCTTCTGCTGCCAGACCATCGCCCAGAACACGCCGTAATCGCCCATCTGCTTATTCATTGGACCTGGTATCAATAAATATTTTTAAACCTGGGGAAAGTCGTTTAACATTATCCAGTAAAAATTATAAAAGAAAGGTTTTTTTAATTGCAAGGTTTTCACTTCTTTATTGAAAAGCAGTGTATGAAGAAACAATGGTGTATTTAGTGTAAGTCGACCGACGCGGGTGCATAGTTTGATGTTGTTAACATTCGGTGTTATATATTTATATTTTTCCTAAATATACAAATATATTGATTATCGATCTAATTATGATATTAAGGTTCCTTATATGATAAATATAATAAGCCAACTTTTATTTGACCGTGATCTGGTTTCAGTCAAGAAGATCTCTATCAATGTTGTAAGTATTTGACAAGAATATAAATAATGCATGGCATGTTAAGTTGACTGCGAGTGAGTGTATGAACTGTTTGATCTTTTAAAATTGCTTACTACAATTTAAAACGTTACCTACCAAGTGATGCGATGTGTGCATTTCTTTTCTTGTAGCCCTGAAAAGATTTCAGGAAGTAAATTTAAATATTTAACACACAAAAAAGCAGAACCAATATGAGACACTTGCATTTGCACTTAATATACCACATGTGATCCTAAGAAGCTTTTCTTGTTTTCAATTTGTCAGGCAAGATAAAGGTTAAGTACAAGGGTCTGCAAGGGGTGAACATGGCCCAACTAAATAGAGGACTTCGTTAATCTGAAAATTATATCAACACATAGGATATCTTACATCAATGTAGTTGGCGTTGATGTAGTCGGTGTCGAATCCAGCCACCTTGACGCGAGAATTGTCGTCTAAAGCAAAGTGCAGAGTGCAATATGTGGCAATATACTCGTTTCTCAATGTTATGGATTTACGTAGGAATAGCTGATTAAATATCAGTTTTTATACAAGCTGTTTTCAATGATGATATATACAGTTAAACCTTGATGCCTCGAAGTCTCCGGGACTTACAATCCCAGCTCGAGCCATCCGAATTTCGAAGCACCCGAAAGTGTTTTTTTTTTCTGAATGTCTTTATTTAAATATACTTTGTCATAAAAACGCAAATATGCGGTCATTCCACACTATACAATTGTGAATGTATAATTATGCTGTTAAAATACAAACGAAGAAATCATGTTTGGTATTTATTTGTGTTTATAATTGTATTGCTCGACTGAAAATCGCATTTGAGATTCACTTGTAAGCATGAATTTGTAGTGACAAACTTTCATTTCACTGCGATCATGGCTAGTTTTTATACAGATATTAATCAATGACACAGTTACTCGCTCATCGATAATTAGCCCTTGACAAGTTTTCACACGCTTTCTAAACACAAGCCGTAATTGAACAATTATTGTTGAATGAAACGCGCTACTCGGACTGCTTTTCACACCTCCGCGAAAATGAGTCGCGAAATTGACTTTTGTGATAAATCAATCTTAACGTGTGAAAACTGGTATTGGGACCGGAAAATGACATCGAGGGACTGAAAACTTCGAATGACTGAACATCGAGGCATGTAACTTTATTTACGTTGATTATACAAGAAAGACCATTGATGCAAAGCATCAAAGGGCGCCGTTTAATAGTTTATGCATGTGTTATATGTTGGACAACAAGAAATAATCACGACCAATCACCATTATCTTTATGACGTGGGGGATTGATCATGAACAGGTGATACAACATGAAACATTTTATCACATGACTTACTCGACCAATCATTTTGTGCACACTGTGTAGTAATCTAAAAATAAAACAACTCG
>Ga0224511_10001279_pt1 | contig 14801 bp, 12 predicted proteins | sample SF_May12_sed_USG_2_FD_169988 | JGI IMG/M metagenome (GOLD analysis project Ga0224511, IMG submission 169988) | Sediment microbial communities from San Francisco Bay, California, United States - SF_May12_sed_USGS_8_1 | ecosystem: Environmental > Aquatic > Marine > Sediment | place: USA...
GATAACAAGCCTGATTTCGTCCACCTTAAACGGCTTGGTGATATAGTCGTATGCGCCTATTTTCATCGCCTCCACGGCGGTGTCGGTGCTGGCGAACGCGGTGATCATGATTACCGGGATGTCAGGATCAATCTCCATGCTCCTTTTCAGCACCGCCATTCCGGTGGCCTTCGGCATGTTTATATCGGTAATCACCAAGTCTATGCCCCGCCTTTCAATCTTCTCAATCGCCTCCTCGGAGGTGGAGGCCAACGTCACCTGGTATCCCTCGCGGACTAAAAGCACTTCGAGAAATTCCTGCATGCTTTTCTCATCGTCGGCCACCAGCACTGTAAGCATCGCTGTTACATTTCCTAAGGTTAATTCAATTCGCCGCCGGGGCCAGCGCTTCTCGCCTGGACACCGGGCCTGCAGCGCCTGCGGCGCGCGGGTAAATATCTGATGTTATAACATCATTCCACGCAGTGAAATATGAAAAAGGCTCATAGAGAAGGCTAAATGACCCTCAGGGGAGAGCCTAAGCCTTTTCAAAGGCCTCCCCCCGCCGAAAGCGTCGTTTTTATTGGACGGGAACGCCTAATTTTAAATATAATGAGATGACGATTTGGGATATGGCTTTGTGCCGCCAAATTGAGTTTACTTAATTCTATCGGCAAGGGACAATGGCGCAAGCGACTGAAAAAAAATCTTCTTTCAAGAAAAGCGTCCAGGATTCCGGTACCGGCGAAGTCCTCGGCAAGATGCTCAGCAAGGAAGGGCAGATAACCCGTTCCCAGCTAAAGGAAGCCGAAGAGATCCAGAAGAAAACCAAGGAGCGGATAAGCAAAATTATCCGCCGCCTCGGCTATATGGACGAGGACTCAATCATAGCCTTTCTCTCCCGCCAGATGTCCATTCCCGTCACCAACATAACCGATGACAAGCCGGACCCTGCCTTGATGAAATTTGTCCCGTGGGAACTGGCAAAAGAATACATGGTGTTTCCCCTACGAGGGGACGCGAAGATCCTGCGGCTGGCGATGCTCGACCCCACCAATTTCAACACTATAGAGGCCATAGGCTCCAGGCTGAAAAAGACTGTCAAGCCGTCGGTGGTGAGCGAAAAAAACCTGGCGGACGCCTACTTGAAATATTACAAAATCAAGAAAGAGGAATACGATAATATCATCCGGCTGGCCCCGGCGGATGATGGGGCAGCGGAAGAAGAGGACATCAAAATGGTGGACGATCTGGGAAGCCTCATTTCTGACGCGGCGGAAGATGTCTCCATTGAAGGTGGCGAGGAAATTGATGAGTCGGACCAGGTGGGTGGAGCGGCCGACGCGGCCATCGTCAAGCTGGTCAACACGATCCTTTTAAAATCGGTCACCGATGGCGCCTCTGATATTCATATAGAACCTTTTGAAAAGTCATATCAAGTCCGCTACCGCAAAGACGGCGTGCTCCACAAGTCTATGAACCTGCCGCTCAACATCAAGTTGGCGCTGGTGTCCCGCATCAAGATCATGGCCATGATGAATATAGCCGAGAAGCGCAGGCCCCAGGATGGCCGTATCAAGCTTCGGCTGGGAAAAGGGAGAGCTATCGATTTCCGCGTCAGCGTGTTGCCCACCTTGTTTGGCGAGTCGATAGTCTGCAGGCTCCTGGATCAGAGCAAGCTGCAGATAGACATGACCAAGCTTGGATTTAGCAAGCATATGCTCGAAAAATTCATGGAGCTTCTCAAAAAGCCGCAGGGGCTGATCCTGGTCACAGGGCCCACCGGTTCTGGTAAAACGAACACACTATATTCCGCGGTGAACATCCTAAACGAGCCCCATGTGAAAATCCTCACTGCAGAGGACCCGGTGGAGTTCAACTTCGCCGGCATCAACCAGGTGAACGTCCGTACGGAAGTGGGGCTCACATTCGCCTCAGCGCTCAAAGCGTTCCTTCGCCAGGATCCTGAAGTTATCCTCATCGGTGAGATTCGAGACCTTGACACAGCGGAGATCGCGCTCAAGGCCGCGTCTACAGGCCATATGGTGTTCTCCACCCTACATACAAACGACTGTCCTTCCACCGTCGCCCGTATTCTGGATATCGGCATCCAGGGCTACATGCTCTCCTCGGCGCTGACGGGTGTGCTGGCCCAGCGGCTACTGCGAAAGATATGTCAGGATTGCAAGTACGAGGTTAAAAAAATCGACAGGCAGATGCTGGTGGATGAAGGTGTGCCAAAGGAAAGAGTGGAGAGCTTCAAGGTTTTCCAGGGAAAAGGATGCGTCGTATGCGGCGGCAGCGGCTTCAAGGGCCGGGTGGGCGCATTTGAGTTGATGGAGGCGACAACCGCCGTGCGGGACGCCATCACATCCCAAGTGCCCGAGGGGCAGTTGCGCAAAATCGCCATCAAGGACGGCATGATGACCTTGCGTATGGACGCGATGGAAAAAGTCCATAACGGAGTCACCACCCTCAGCGAAGCCCTTGGCAAAACAGTGCTGGTCAAGGAGGCGCTTCCGGCGTATCTTCTTAATCCGGACGAGCTTGTTTTTGACGATGGCGACCTTATCATCAAGGAAGGAAACACCGACCGCAACTTCTATCAATTGCTGCAGGGGCACCTGGCGATTATCAAGAACGGGCGCATCGTGGGGGAGATATCCCAACCCTTCGAATACTTTGGCGAAATGAGCTCCTTGATGGATCAGCCCAGGACCGCCACCATCAAGTCCAGAGGCAAAAGCGTTGTGAAGGTGTTCCCCGGCGACAAGCTCCGGCAGACCATCGAGGACTACCCGGACATCGCCATGAAAATCATCCGCTCCCTGGTGATAAGGCTCACTGAGGCGGACAAGAAAATATCCCAAATGGGTCAAAAGCAATAACCCGCGGCCGATGACTCTCTCTTCGTGGTTTGGCGGCTGCCTGACACTGATGTTGGCCGCTGGCGGCGCCCCGGAAGGCGCCATCACATTACAGCAGGCGTTGCGCCATACTCTGGAAAACAATTTTGATGTGGCCTTGGAGCGCCTGAACGTGGAATCGGCCCAGGCCGACCTGGAAGTGGCCGCCTCCGAGTTCGATCCCTCGCTTGAAGCTTCCCTGTTCACACGGGCCAACCGCAGCCCGGCCGCATCGGTCTTTTCCAACCCAGAGATAAACGAGTCGGATTCCATAACAGGCGGCGTGGGAGTGCTGGGGAAAACCAGCTTCGGCGCCAGCTACAACCTGGGGGTGGAGACAGGGCAAAGCGCCACCAATTCTACATTTCAAAGCATAGACCCGGCGTATGAATCGACGCTGAAACTCGAATTTACCCAGCCTATCCTAAAGGACGCCGGGTGGAGGGTGAACAGATGGAGGATCACCGCCGGAGTAGCCAATAAGGCGATCGCCGAAAACCGACTGCAGGCAAGCCTCATCCAGGCGGCGGAAACCGCTATCGAGTTCTACTGGGAACTGGTGTTCGCCGCGGAAAACCTGAAAACCCAGCGTGAGCTTCTGGAGTGGTCGAGACAATTTGAGGGCATGATCCGGGCCAAGGTGGCCGCAGGAGCCCTCCCCCCCATAGATATCATCCAGGCCCAGGCGTCCACGGCGGCGGCCGAGGAGCAGGTGGTGGTGGCCGAAAGCCAGATGGACAGAAGAGCGGACATGCTGTTGAAACTTATGAACCCCGGTATAGAGTCGAAACTTTGGACCGAACCGATGACACCAGGGCCCATGCCTTCCGCGCCACCGCCGACCCCGAAGAAGAGAGACTACACCGCCGCCGCCCGCCAAAAACGACCGGAGCTTGCCATGGCGCTCAAAGAGGTGGAGAGCCGGAAAGCCGAGCTTTTATATCATGATAACCAGAGGTTGCCATCGCTGGACGCCGTGGCCACCATGCGATTAAACGGCCTGCGCGGTGACGCCCAGCCTGTGGTGGATGTCACCACAGGAGAGACAAAAATATCCCAGCTCGACGGCTCCGCCCCGGACAGCTTCAGCGACGCCGCCTCCGGGAAGTACTACAACTACTCCCTTGGCTTGCGGCTCACCTGGCCTCTGGGGGGGCGGGGCGCCCAAGGGCGGCATGCCAAGTCCCTGCGTCAGATGGAATCGGCCGTTATCAGGCTGCGGGAACTGGAGAAAAGCGTGGCGATGGAGGCCAGAAACGCCAGAAGAGAGGTTGTCAACGCGGCAAAAAGGTTCCAAGCCTCCTCGGTGACCAGAGTCCTGGCGGAAAAGAAACTGGACGCTGAGATGAAGAAGTTCGAGGCGGGCGCTTCCACACTGTTTCAGGTGGTGGAGTATCGCAAGGATCTGGCCACCCAGAGAGGCAGGGAGCTGCGCGCCGTGGCCGAGTGCTTTATAACCCAGGCCCGGCTGGACAAGGCGGTGGGGGAGACGCTGGAAGCTAATTCGCTGACACTGGACGTGGTCCCAGAGCGGTGACTGCGCCGGTGTTCGGCGCTTTGATCGGCGCTGCGGAGAAAACCCCCACCCTGCACATCCCCAGTATGCGTTTTGCCGGGGGGGACCAGGCTTTCCATGTCTCCGAGGCCAAATACACCAGGATGGAGAAAAGTTTCAAAAGCCTTGGCGCCAGGTCGCTTCTGATGGCCTCCTCTGATGACACCCTGATCCTCCACCAGCCGCCAGACCCGGAGTATGTCGCGTTGCTGCGAGCATGCGGCGCCGGGGGGACAAGCCATTTGATTCCCTCAGGATCGGAAGGCCAATGCCTGGCCGAAGACGCGCTGATGTGCTCCGCGACGTTGGAATTTGTCCGTGGTTGGCCAGGCGCCCTGGAGTTTTACATGGTTTCCGATATGGACGAGAGGCTGGCGCGGCAGGCGGGGCGGCCCCTCCCCCCCTATCAGGCTGGAGTGGTGTCGCTATTCAACGACAAGGTCTTCTTCATCAGGACCCTGGAGGATATGGGGTTGCCGATTATAGAGAGCTATTCCGGGCCATCGGACGCAGTGGCGTTCCGGCTGACCAAGGATCCTGGTTGGCCGGTGGTGGTCCGTTCCTCCCGCAGTGTGGGCGGGGCTGGAGTGTGGGTGGCGCATACAGCCACCCAGAGGCATGAGCTGAAAAAGCGGATAGAAAAAAGGCGGGGCGAGGTGTTCATCTTGCAAAGGTGGATCGATTCGGTATCTTCGCCGAATCTCCAAATGTACGTGGGCGAGGATTCGATCTGTGTTTTGGGTATGTCGACCCAGGTTTTCCGTGATGGAATCCGCCACGTGGGCAACTATTTCGACGGGTCTGGCGATGACGAAGTGGATGGCCGCATCATGGCCCAAGGCAAGGCGCTGGCCATGGAGGCGGCCCGGATGGGATACCGGGGGATTTTGGGGATAGATTTCATCGTAACCGCCAGTGGGGAAATCTACGCCGTGGAGATAAACGCCAGACATAATACATCCACCCACGCCATGTGGTTCGCCAACCGCCTGATGAACGCTGATCCTTTTGTTGCGTCTCATGGCAGGGCGGCCTACATGCGGTGGCCTTCGCCCAGAGAGGGGCTTTGCGCCATGGAGTGGATGAAGCTTTTGGGCGAGGCTGCGTTCCGCCCAGACAAAGGCGAGGGAGCGCTCCCATATGATTGCGGGTGGAACGGGCTGGAAGCGGCCATAGTGGCCTCAGACCCGGAGAAGCGCCAATGGCTGGAGAAGAAAGCGGAGCAGACGGCGACCTAAGTATCCGGCTGGGCGGCGCTCTTGATTCCGGCGGAGTGCTCCAGGGTTTCCTGTGGATCGCGGATGGCCTTCACCTTTTTATATCCCCTTTCGGGAGGCTGGAACGTGGGGGAGACCAGCCCGGCGGAGACCAGCATTTTTATCCCCTCCTCCACGGTCATGTCCAGCTCTATCACATCCTGCTTCGGGATCATCATGAAATACCCGGTGGTAGGGTTCGGAGTGGTGGGGAGGAACACATTGACCAGTTCCTCCTGGGTTCTCATCTGAACCTCGCTCCAGTTTTCCCCGGTGAGGAACGCCAGGGAGAAGGCGCCCTTGCGGGGGAATTCTATGAGCACCACCTTCGAAAAGCTCTGGGCTCCGGCAGTGGAGATGGCGCTCATCACTTGCTTGGCGCCGGTATAGACAGAGCGGATGATGGGGATCTGGTCCACAACCCATTCGCTAAGGTCCAAAAGCTTCCTGCCAAAGAAATTTTTGGTAATACCACCTACCAGGAAGATTATCAGGATGGTGGCGACGATGCCAAGGCCAGGCACTTCAAACGTCTCTGGTATTGGGGCGCCTGCCAAAAGCAGGGCCTTTGTCACCAGCGGGCCCAGGAAGTTGTCCAGGGTCTGGAACATCAGCTTGAATATGAGGATGGTGACGACAATGGGAATGACGACCGCCAGCCCGGCAAGAAAAGTCCTGCGTATACTGTGCGAAATGCCTTTCATGTCAGGCCTCTAAAAATCGGGGGGTAGCTCAAAGTTTGATGATCAGCCGTTCCTTGGCCAACCGTACCGGGACCATGCGTCTGCCACTTGGGTCAAACGACTGATCCTGCAGCCTGCTCAGGATTCTTTGCAGTTCCGCGTCTGTCCTGTCCGGGTCGTGATGGAAGAGGATGACCTCTCCCACATCGGCGGCGCGGGCCAGTTCGTAGGAGTCCTCAACGGCCGAATGGCCCCAGCTAACCTTGGTTTTGTATTCTTCGGATGTGTATTGGGCGTCCACCACCATAAGGTCTACCTTGCTCAAAAACTCCACCAGCGCCTGGCTCTGCTCCTCGGCCACGATGCGCCCCTCCTCACGTTCAGATTCCACGCCGTCGTCAAAAAGGTTGCGGTACGGCTCGTGATCTGTGACGTAAGCGAAACTTTTTCCTTTGTGGCTGACCCTGTAGGCGAGGCAGACCACCGGATGGTTGACGTACTTGCTCTGGATATTTATGGAGTTGCCGATATTCAGCTCTGATTCGGAGATATCGTGGAAAGAAAGCTTAGCCGCCAGTTCCTGCACTCTCACTGGAAAGTATGTGTATTCCATCTGCTGGGAGAGTATCTGCTCCAGGTTTTTGGAGTAGTGCACGGGTCCGTAGAGCTTTATGGTGTACTTGGGGCTGAATAGGGGCACGAAAAAAGGAAGCCCCTGGATGTGGTCCCAATGGGTGTGCGAGAAAAAAAGGTGTATTTCGCTGACGGTTGGATCCTGCAATATGTCAAGACCGAGCTTGCGAATACCTGTGCCCGCGTCCAGAATGATCAGAGGTTCGTTTTCGTTTCGGACCACCACGCAGGGTGTATTGCCGCCGAATTGCGAAGTGTCCGGTCCCGGCGCAGGAATGGACCCTCGGACTCCCCAGAAATCAATTTCCATCGCTAATCCTTAATTTACCCCGGCTTGGCGTTTCACCCGCAATTTCACCCCGGTGGCTACAGAGCCGGTGGCTTTGGGCCAAACCACCGCCATTCACGGTTTTAGCCAGCGTAGCTGATATCTTTCTTTTATACCTGGCCCTGCCGAGCTACGAATAGGCTTTACAAAGACCCTGGCAATTGAATTACAATTTTACATGAATATAATTCTGATTTGCAAAGAAAACAAAATGTTTTCGATATTATCGTGGGAGGGCGAGCCCTCGCCAGGGAGCTGGGAAAATGTTAAGACACATTGTTTTTTTCAAATTTAAGCCGGAGACCGGAGAGCGCGACAAGGAATCGCTGGCCGGAAAGCTTGAATCGCTAAAAGATTCTATCGACAAGATCAGGTCGCTGAAAGTGGGGCTGGACGTGGGAAACAAGCCGAACTCCTATGACATGGCGTTGGATACGACATTCGACTCCATGGCCGATGCGGATGAATACGCCGCCCACCCGGAGCATGTCAAGGTCCTGGAGACCATCACCAGGATATGCCAGGCCACAGCCAAGGTGGATTACGAATCGGAGGATTGACCCCCTTGGCCCGAGCCTTTGGCGTCGCCCGGTTTTCTCTCTCGCGCCACCCGCGCCGGTGAGCCCACCGCCACCACTCTGTCTGGCAGGTCAGCGGTGACCAGCGCCGCCGTCCCCACCACAGTGTCGTCGCCTATGGTCACTCCGTCCAGCACGGAGACCCTGGCCCCCAGCCAGCAGTTGGAGCCTATTTTTATCCCCTTGGAGGTCCATCCCTGATCCAGCACGGCGATTTCCGGATCGTCGAAATTATGGGTGGTGGCAAAGAGGCTGGTGAATGGGCCCAACAAGGTTTTATCCCCTATGGCGATGCTGGAGTTGGATGAGATGTTGCACCAGGTGGAGAGGTTGACGAAATCGCCGAAGAGGATGTCGCCTTCCTTGCAGCTGAGCACGGAGCCTCGGCCTATGTAGCAGCTCTTGCCCATGGTGATCCCCTCGTTGGCCGATCCCTTGGCGTCGAGCAGGGCGCCGTCGTCGATGATGGTCCCTGCGCCGATGCGGATTTTTTTCGGGTGGCGGAACCATACGTCCATGCCGAACACCACGCCATGGCCCACCTGGCCCAGGATCATGGGGTAGAACATCTTGCGCAGCACCAGCCCCAACGAGCCTGGAATGCGGGAGAAAAGCAGCCCGATAAGCTCGAACTTTATCAGGAACCATAGCGAGCGCGAGCCCACTACCAGGTCCTGATACTGGATAAGCTTGCTCTTTCCGCTGGAGCCGCTCTCCTTTTGAATCTGTATGTCTATGTTTTGGTTGTTATCGGTCAAAGCAATCACAGGTTGTACGGTTTAAAGGTTCCCGAGCATTCTCCACTAATTACTGCGCCGTTTCAATAACAACGGCTGAACACAACCAAATCGAAGCCTGGAAGTGGGTTGCTCGCAACGGCAGACCGATAAATATTGCCCGGAGCATACGCACTCTATATACAAGAGGCTGCCGAGCGCAGTGAAAGCGTGGTCTACACTGTGGCTTTTCTGACGTTTTCGTCGGCTACGGAGAATACTGTTATTCAAATGAATATATTTGCAAATCGAGAGAAAAAGCTCCGGGTAGAACTCCTCGGGCCCAAGGCCTTGCGCTTTGTGGATGAATGGCTCAGCGGTTGACAAATCCCCCCGCCCGGCCTCAAACTGGTAACAGCTATGTTGTAAACCGGTTGTTAAACCAGATTTCCCAAGTATACGCTTCATGAAAGTACTTTTTGTCTATACCGATATCGATGTAAAGGGAGGCGCCCGCAGCTACCACTTCGGCCTGGGGCTCCTCTCCTCCGTGCTCAAGCAGGCCGGCCATGAGACCGCGCTGCACTATATGTTCGACGCGTGGGACCCGGACGGCTTCGAGGCCCATGTCAACGCCTTCTCCCCCGATGTGATCGGATACACCTCCGACTCCTCCCAGGTCCGCCATGTGGTGAAGCTTGTCAAGCGAATGAGCGGCAAGGGGATATTCCAGGTCGCCGGAGGTGTGCACTCAAGCCTGTACCCCAAGTTCATGGAATCGGTGGATGGCCTGGACGCCATATGCACCGGCGAAGGCGAAGGGCCGGTCCTGGAATTGGTGAACCGCTTAGCCAAGAAAGAGGACGTAACGAAAATCCCCGGCCTATGGGTCCGCCAGCCGGACGGCGCCATCCGGAAGAACCTACCCGGCCTTTTTATAGAGGACCTGAACACCATCCCATTCGGCGACCGGGAGATGTTCAACTATCAGCAGGTGGTGGAGTCTGACTATGACCGGGCCACCTTCATGCTCTCCCGCGGCTGCCCATACAAATGCAACTATTGCGGCAGCCCATCCATGGGCAAGCTGCAGGAGGGGAAGTATGTCCGCTTCCGGACTGTGGAGAATGGCATCGCCGAGATCAAGGAAGTGGTGAGCAGATACGATATCCGCCAGATATTCTTCGCCGACGATGTGTTCACCATTGATCGCAAATATGTAAAAGAGTTCTGCGAGACCTACAAGAAAGAGATAGGCATTCCTTTCGAGGTGACCACCCGTGTGGAAAGCTCCCATATCGACACGTTCAAATACCTGGCGGACGCAGGCTGCACCCGGGTGGCCATGGGGATAGAGTCTGGCAGCGAGGATCTGCGCCGCAAGCATCTGAACCGGAAGATGACCAACGGGAAAATCATCCAGGCCTTCGCCGACGCGCGATCCGCCGGACTGAAAACCAAGTCGTACAACATAGTCGGCTTCCCCCACGAGACCTACGAGATGCACCTGGAGACGGTGGAGCTGAACCGCCAGATCAACCCGGACAGCCTGGTGATCTACATATTCAATCCATACCCCGGCACGGCGCTGTTCGATATATCGATCAAGGACGGGTTCCTGTCGCCCGATTTCATGGATGAAGACTTCATCTCCAGGACAGACACGCCGCTGACCATGCCGCAGTTCACCCGAGAGGATATCTTGAAGGCGTACCGCAACTTCGCTTTCAGCGTGTATCGGGGCCAATCGGCCAAAAAAGCGCTACTCTACAAGGTGTATTACTCCCGCTTCGGCGAGCCTTTGATCCGTCTGCTGGACTCTGTGAAGAAACCGATCCAGAAGCTTGCGATGGGGTCGTAGAAAACAGGGAGCCAAAACACTACTGCCGCAAGGTGCGCATGGCCCATGGCCAACAGTTTTTCCACTCCCGGCTTACTCTCTGGTATCATTACTGTTTTACACATTCACCCCCTTATTTACTTATGATGACAAAAAGACATCCCTGGTTCGATATCGATCCTGGACCAAAGGCGCCCAATCAGGTTCACGCCTTTATCGAGATCGAGCGAAACTCCCGGCTGAAGCTGGAGCTGGAAAAACACACTGGTTTTCTGATCGTAGACAGGATCCTGCACGGCGCCGTGCACTATCCCCACAGCTACGGCTTCATCCCCCAGACCTATTGCGACGACCAGGATCCGCTGGATATCTTCGTCCTCTGCTCGGAGACGATACCATCGGGCACCATCGTGGAGGCGAAAGTGGTCGGCGCTATGCGGATGACCGACCAGGGGGAGCTGGATGACAAGATTATCGCCGTGGCCATGGGCGACCCTGCATACGATGAGATTTTCAACATCACACAGCTGCCCAAATACCAGCGCAGCGAGCTGAAAAAGTTCTTCGAGGAATACAAAACCCTGGAAAACAAGGAAGTGATCGTGGAGGATTTCATGAACCACGATGAAGCCGCCGAAGCTGTACAGATGTCTATGGAAAGCTACCAGCAGGAGGCTGAGCGGCTGAAGGCCAAATACGGCCAAAGCCCAGACTAGAAATCTTTCTCCAGGTTCCAGGCAGTTATGACGGAAAAAACCAGGTTCGGCCATTTACAGGTTCCCCTGAAAAGAGTTCACATAGAGCTCACCAACGCGTGCGAGTTTGGATGCAGGTTCTGCCCAAAATCGATCATGGAGCGCTCCTATGGATTCATGGACAAGGAGCTGGGCAAAAAGATCATCTCCGAAGTGGCCCAAAACAACATCGCGGAGAAGGTGACCTTTCATGTGATGGGGGAGCCGACCATGCACCCAGATTTTTTCGAGTTTCTGGAGCACGCCGCCGCCGTGGGGCAGAAGGTGGGGCTCACCACCAACGGGCGGAACCTGGGAGGCGCCGTGGGCAAAAGGTTGCTCGACTACCCCTTGCACCAGTTGGACATATCCTTCCAGACTCCCACAGAGGAGTCATTCCCCCTGCGGGAGGCGGGCAAGCTGACCTTCCAGGAATACCTGGACGGGATCATGGACTTTTTCACCGAGTATCGGCGCCGATGGCCCCAGACCATAATCAAGTTCCGGTTCTTAAACACCATCTTCCCGGTAAAGACTCTGGAAAAGGTGGCCGGCCCGATAAAGGTGATGTCCTCCACAAAAGAGCTGCGGGCAACCTTTAAGGAATGGGTGCAAAACATCCATCGCCGCCTGGGGGTGGAGGAAGCGGATACGCAAGAGGCGCTACGCCGGGTGGATGGGCTCGTCTCCTACAAATGGAACGTGGTGGAGATATTGCCAAACTTATTCTTCGAGACCTACATCCTGGAGGATTGGGGTCATGCCTTCACCGGCGGCAAAGTGTATGACGCGTGGGCGGGCTACTGCTTCGGCATGCGCGACCATTTCGCCATCCTGCAAAACGGCGACGTGACCCTTTGTTGCATAGACTTTTCCGGCAAGACGGTGATCGGCAACTTGAACAACAATTCGCTGGAGGAGGTACTCTCCACCGATGAGTTCGGCGAGATCATGGCCGGATTCGCCAAGTTCCGCCCGGTGCACCCATATTGCAAACGGTGCATGGGTTCGGCGACGCGGCTATCATGGCTGCTCAAGCCTGTGTTGGGTGTGCTGGCGCTCGGAGCCTTAAAGCCCTTCTTCCACAAGAAGACGAAACTCTTTACCGAGAAGTAATCGCCTGGCCGCCCGCCTTTACAGCGACGAGCCCAGCTCCGCCAATCGTCGGGACAGGTCCTTGATCCGTTGCGCCTGGGCTGGCGGCAGAGCCGGGGCCATCTCCTCCAAGGCCGACGCATTGGCGGATATCTCGTTTTTAGCGTCCAGCCTGGCCTGGGCGGCCACCGTATCGGCCAGATTCGCTGTCTCCGCCCGGTTGGCGGCGATCATCTGCCCCTGCAGTTCATTAGCCTGATCCACTCCATCGACCCGCTCGTTGGTGGCCTGGATGGAAGCCATCGCGTCGCCAAGCTGCCTGCCCTGCTGGCTGACATTATTGTTGACGTACGCCACTGCCGCCAACGCCATAAGAGCCAAAATAAACGAGGCGTAGGAAACCAGGCTGGGGCGGCTTTTGCTGGGTTGCTCGGCTGCCACAACCGTCACTGGCGCCATAACTGGCTCTGGGGCCTCCGCGGGCTGAGGCGCCTCAGTGGTCGTGGATTCCACGGGCTCATCTTTGGGCTCTTCAACAGCCGGTTCCGCTTCCTCCCCGGGCTCTTCTTTCGTCGCCTCGGCAGTCTCGGATTCCGTAGTTTCATCCATGGGTTGTGGGTCGGAGATCGTGGGCTGGGTCTCGTCCATGCCGGGTATGGTCTCGGCCAGGTCTGTTTCCGTTTCGGTCATCTCCGGGGCCAGGGAGAGCATCGGTCGCGCCGGTTCCTCATCGGAATTTTCCCCTTCCGGTTGTTCCTCGTCCAGCTCGGATAGCGGCTCTGCTTTATCCTTTAAGCTGACAAGCTTCAGCGGAGAAGAAGGCTCCCCTTCAGAGGATTCCGCCCCCCCCACCAATTCCTCTAACAGCTCGTTGAATACTTCTTCGCTTATAGTAGCGATCGGGCTTGCGTGTATCCCCTTCCCTTCCAGGATTTTCACCAGTTCCCCAGCCTGCATGTTCAGTTTGCGCGCCGCCTCGTATACCCTCAGATTGCCCATCTTCCGTCCCCACGGTTCGTAATGATTTGGGCGTATGATATCATGACATAGCGCGAAGGGGCTTATAAAATCCAATTTCCGACGCTGCGGGCTCACCGCCCGGGTTAATCAAGATACTAAAAGGAGGCGAGTATGGCTAACTGGTATTACGTAATCAACAACGATCGGCAAGGGCCAGTGCCCAGGAGCCAGATTTCCAGCCTGCTGAGCCAAGGCAAAATTAATAAGGAAACACTGGTTTACACCACGGGGATGAGCGGATGGCAAAAACTGGGAACCCTCCGCAGCCTCCAGGCAGAAGCCGCCCCACCTCCCCCGCCATCCATCTCCTCCTCCGCCTCCGCCCACGAGATCGATTACAAGATCATGGGCGAAGAGATGCAGTTTGTGGAGGTGGAGCTGGACCCGCGAGAGAGCGCCGTGGCGGAAGCGGGCGCTATGATGTATATGTCCAATAGCATAAAGATGAACGCTGTCTTCGGCGATGGCAGTGAGCAGAAAGGTGGATTTATGGACTCGCTTCTGGGGGCAGGAAAACGCCTGCTCACCGGCGAGTCGCTCTTCACCACGGTATTCACCCACGAGGGGCTCTCCGGCAAGGCCCATGTGGCCTTCGCCGCGCCGAACCCCGGCAAAATCATCCCCATCCACCTGGCGGAGATCGGCGGCAAGCTTATCTGCCAGAAGGACGCGTTCCTCTGCGCTGCCAAGGGGGTCTCCATCGGAATACATTTCCAGAAACGTATCGGTGTGGGGCTCTTCGGCGGGGAAGGGTTCATCATGCAGTCGCTGGAAGGGGACGGCTGGGTGTTCGCCCATGCGGGGGGGACAATCATAGAACGGGAATTGGGCCCCGGCGAGAAAATGAAAGTGGACACCGGCTGCCTGGTGGCGATGATGCCCACGGTGGATTTCGACGTAGAGTATGTGGGTGACATAAAGTCCGCAGTCTTCGGCGGCGAGGGGATGTTCTTCGCCGCTATCAAGGGGCCGGGGAAGGTGTGGCTCCAGTCGTTGCCTTTTGCCAGGCTGGCGGGCAGGATCAACGCCATGCGCCCCAGGGCAAGCCTGCACGGCGGGGGGAGCGGCGGCGAGGGCTCCGTCCTCGGTGGCATTGGCGACCTTATCGGCGGGGACTAGGAGGAAGCCATGGACCGTTGGATAGTTATAGGTGTCTCCGGCGCGTCCGGAGTGATATATGGGATACGTCTGCTGGAGTGGTTCCGCCACAATCCGGGCAGCGGGCTGAAGACACGATTGGTGATGACACCTTCAGCCGCGCGAAATATGGAGATCGAGACCGGCCACCGGCCAGAAGATGTGGCGGCTGTGGCGGATGTGGCGGAGCGGTTCGACAACCTGGAGGCGCCGATATCATCCGGATCGTTCACCACGGCGGGGATGGTGGTGGCGCCATGCTCCATGCGGACATTGTCGGACATCGCAAATTGCAACGCCCACAACCTGCTGGTCCGGGCGGCGGATGTGACACTCAAGGA
>Ga0224511_10001280_pt1 | contig 14799 bp, 6 predicted proteins | sample SF_May12_sed_USG_2_FD_169988 | JGI IMG/M metagenome (GOLD analysis project Ga0224511, IMG submission 169988) | Sediment microbial communities from San Francisco Bay, California, United States - SF_May12_sed_USGS_8_1 | ecosystem: Environmental > Aquatic > Marine > Sediment | place: USA...
CCAGTTAAACAACCTTCAACAATGCTATTTAGCGTGTGTAAACGGTATTTGCCCAAATATAAAACGGCAACAAAGGTCAACATGGAACATGTTTGAGTCCATTGAGTATCTAAATATGTTTGGTGAGCATATTCATTTTTAGTTGCTCTCCTAAATAAATCATTGATCTATACGAGCAGAATCTCCTTATTTGTAACATTATAAACCACATAATGCATGTGTCAAAGTGTATTCCAGTACTACCGGTAGTCCTAGAGACCATAATCAATTATCTTCGATTAGACATCTTTAAATCATCCTACAAATCGATTGTGTGTGACACTGCCACCCCAGGACGTTGTCGTGTTGTTAAACGCCTGTTTAATCATTCATGCGCTCGTATTCAGGTTTTTGTTAAGTGCTGATTATTATTGTGAGAAATCTGGACGTTTTGCATAATTTATTACTTGAAGTCCGTATATCATAATTTTGCACGAATTGTAAAAGTTAGTAAAATTGTACAGTGTACAGTTCTAAGTGAATGAATGTACGTTAATTATGTCTACATAATTATAATAGTAAATATTCGATGATAAAATATGATATAGCTATGTTCTTAGTATGTATGTAGAAACGTTGGCTTTGGTAATAAGTGACTCATGTATTCATGTACATTATAATGATTGTTTAAAATGGTATACATGTACTGTGTATGTTTTAGCAGATCTATTTCTATTGTACATTCTTGCAAAACAATATGCAAACTGTACCACACGCATGCTGTTAAATATTTATACTTTTAAGATAATGTATTTTCTTCTCCAGGTTTTAATTCCTTAATGACTTTTATTACCAAAATAAATAAAAACAAGCTCGTTACATTTGTTTGCACTATCTTTTTCTGATTAAAATAACTTTTGCTAAAAAATAGTTATTGTTGTTAACTTATCATAATTGCTTTCTTAAATTTCTTTTATTGAATGTTTAACCGCGATATGAGCTCCTCGATAACAAAGGGTGAACCATAACACTCATTCCATTCTTCAAAGCCTTTTATGGACGCAAGCAATAACTTAAAGAAATGCCATGAAAGCATTGTATTGGATTTCGATCATGTAAGAACAAATGATCACAGATTTCTGTTTGTACTGCTTAATAATAAATATTTATGGTATTATTATGAAATTAAGTCAGACTCACTAGACATAATATATTGTCTTACTGTTTAATACTGAGCCCCCCCCCCTTTTTTATAGAATTTTTATGTATTATCGAACACTGTCATAAGCATTTTTAAGTGATAGGCGTTATTGTTTGAAATTAAGAAATGGTGATGTTCATGATAAATGCAACTTATGCAAGAAATAATATAAACAACAATTGTATATCAAAACATGCAATGAAACGATTCTAAACTATGCTTTATTTTCTGTTATATTTTTGTTTTAAAATGTGTTGACGAACACGTTTCTGAATTTATTCCGTGCATTTTTAAGTCAGTATAAATGTTTAAAAATACAAATTCTACATACCGATGTTGCAAATGATTGCTATGACAAATAGCACCACGATGCGATGCACACCCATGTCAGCGTCTTTGTGTCTTAAAGTCCGCATGGAATGACAATATGGTTTGCGAATACAGGCCGTGTTTTATTATTTCTTTCCTTCTATGCCACTTCTGCCACCAAATTCACTCACAGACACGGTTAGTTAAGGCGGAAACGTTCACTGTTATTTATACGGATTGCAACTTTCTGAACAGCATGTATTTAGACGGATTAGAATTCCTCAAAACCATAAAACTACGCCCTTAAATGCTTGCCCCACGTAATCTCAGGCGTTAATACGATAATCCGAAACAACACGCGGGCCCGGTGCCGTCAAAAAACCAGGCGTGGTATATTGGAATTCTCTTATTCGTCCGTCTGCGCCCATTCATTAAAACCCGTCCCGTAGTAAAACCGTATAGATTTCGTATATAACCTGTTTTCGCGGCGAGGTGTAAATATAGTCATTGATCTGTAGCGGGTCCGTTCGATGGAACAGAAGCCATATTCAGGTCTTGGTATAGTGGGGTAACCTGATATTCTGTGACAAATACAATACTAGGCACCCTGAAAAGAATCGTTATGTAACCCCTTTAGCTGAATAAAAGAAGTTGTTAATATAATAAAGGAAACTTATGAGAAAAAGAGGACCTGTTTTCAGAGCGCCGGGGTCGAAATGTGCGCAGTTTAAATGCAAGTTGATGGGAAATCGCTAAATACACTTGTTTGAATAGGAAGACGCTTTGGTTATTCTTATTTCTTTTTCGGCTGTGTCATATAGAATAAACATTTATCAACGTAATCATTGAAGAGTCATGCAACTCTGCAGACTTTTATTCCGCTATGTCAACATGCGGAATAGAGAAAACATTTTTAAAAATTGTGTCATACATGCGACCGATTTCTTTATTCATCTATTCAGACAGTAATACATGTACGTTTAATTCACACCACATACTCATTGCAGTAGGGGTTTGTTCATGTTGTAATCAGATGTTTAGAACTGACATGGGCGGAGAGTTTTCTAAATATTATATAGATTTTCTCAAACAAGGACTCAGGAGTCATTATGGCGGAAGCTAAACTGGTTCTGTTGAATCTGTGTTTGTTTGCATGCGCGTCAGCAAATTATCGTGATTAAATTTGACGAAAATTACTATATATATATAATAATTTTTAACACGAAATCAACCAATTAGGAAAGAAACATTGTCCTTGTCTGATATATCGTCTTATTTGTAATGCTTTTTTAGTACATGTGTGTGAAAGCTTATGAAAAAATGGTGCCTTTGTTATCTATGATTATTAATAAAAAATAAATGAAATGGAAAATGTCTTTTTAAACTCAATATCAAGTACAGTCGTCAGCCAGTAGAGATAGACAGCGGTCTAGTAAATCCATTAGTGACCATAGACAGCGTCCTAGTGGATCCAGAAACGATCATAAACAGCGTTCAAGTGGATTCAATAGCGACCATAGACAGCGTTCTAGTAGATCCACAAACAACCATAGCCAACGTTCGAGTGGATCCCAAAACGACCATAGTCAACGTTCTAGTGGATCCAAAAACGACCATAGCCAACGTTCTAGTGGATCCACAAGCCACCATAGCTCCAACGTTCTAGTGGATCCACAAGATAGCGCGCTTCACGGAATTGTCAAACCTCTGCCTGAGCGTTTATACTCAATATGCGCACGAAAAAAGGATTCAATCCCTAATTAAAACCATTCCTGATAATTATGTTATTTAAAGATTGACCCAACTCGAATCCATCCTATTTGAGTTTACCTCTTTAATTAATATACTGAATTTAATAATTTAATGTGTAAGGTTTTCGACGAAATAAAACTTTTGTTTGTGTTTATTTTTGCAGAATACAGGGCTAAAACAAGACTTAAAACGCTAAAACGGATGGTGCGAAATTTACTCGAAGAGCGTTTCAACTTAATAGACGCGGAGAAAATAGGATTTAATCGTTAAAGTCAAGAAACGTGTTGTCAAGTTCATTTGACGCATAGTCGCGTTGTAACTCAAAGTGTGCCGATATACAAATAGTTAGACCCTACTCACAAAGAGCACTTGCTTAGCACATAGGGATGTTAATACTCCTAGTTTAGGAACATTTGAAACAATATATTAAATATCGGTGATTAACTAGATCTTATGTAAAAAAGAATCGTTTTCGCCGCTTATTTATGTTCTAATTATTGCGGAAATGAGATACACAGCTGGGTTTATGACAACTTATGAAGATCTATGAAGGCAACATGCTCATAGTTATGAGAGTATTTCGTCACATGCCGGTATATTGCAGTATACTGCATGCAAATGCTCTTTTAATGTATGTGTTATGTTGATAAAAAGGGGGGAAATGTGTGTATTGTATTTGTTGTTATTTGTGGCGGTTTCTATAATTAGGCTCTTTTTGTCCGTGCTTAAAACGACAGCAAGGGAGGAAACCGAAATTACTCATCTTAACAAGAATAAACACAGTTATCCCATGTAATAATTATATTGATAATGCCAATTCGACTAAACTTTGTCTTTATGAATACATTATTACCTTTCTTGAAGGGACTCCACTGAGGTCTGACACTTAAAAAGAACATTCTCGAAAACCTATATGTTCTTGTTACCATTAACGTATTTACTGTATCAAAACATATTTTGTGTTACCTTGTGGTCGTTTTGGCAACTCGGTTTAAAATTGGAATGTATAGATCTGTTGAACAGGGAAAAACGTTGCTAACGCTTTTCCGAAATCAACAGATATAATACAAGTTTTAAATGAATTGCCAACCGATAAAAGACATATTAAGGTACCACAAAACTGCTATGCCCTACACACGTCGACAATCGTCGCACGTGTTAGTTTTGTTTTATCAATGAAACAACCAGTAGCAGAGTTTGACAAAAAGCGTATTAATAAAATAATTTAGCGGTCATTGTGTTTTATTGTTCGTTAGATAAAAAGAGGGAACACTACTATTTGTGTAATTACATCTCCTTTGTTTAAATAGATTATTTATTCCGTTTCACATTTGTTTGCCTTCTGTTAAAATTTGGACTCAATTATACGCTATTAATAAATTCTATACGAATTGTATTACAATTAGTTCACTGCATCTACAAATCAACTTGAAATGCCATAATTATGATCAAACAGTTATTTATAACATCAAGTATAGGCGCAACAAAAAAGATCAAGCTATTGTTAGCTCAGCTTAGCTGGGTACAATAATTCCAATATTTCAGATATGCGTCGTTAAATCTTGAATGCGGCTAAAATTGCTTAATTGCTATAGTTTCAAATATCGATGTTTTTGAAATTATGATGATACGTCAATGACCGAAACATGCGCTTGCACGAACTAAGTTGAAATTCTACCCAGCAGTTTGAGAATTTAGAAGACAAGAAAATGTTTGTTTGTGACAACTTAAGTCATTAGTCCATTGTTTTACATCGATTAATCGCCGTAATTGGCATTTCTGGTCTTAATGAATTAATTGAAGATGTTGACTAAATTCCTGCGGTCAAGGAGTGTATTTTTCGGTAAACATTTGAAATTTGATTAAGACGTATCAATAGGACTCACGAAATTGTAAAGTTATGGTATTTGGAACAAAAAAACTTCGGATGCACAATATCTATATAAAGAAAATTTGATATTCCACAATTAGTCGTTGTTGATTTACAAATGCTTTGTTTTTGCCGCTCCGATCAGAATAACGGCATATTACCCACGCCTTAGTTTAATTAAAGAAGCTGAACTTATTTTGCACTGGGTTGTTTTAGGATTATTTCGATTTCTTTAAACATTTTCGAAACAGTTTGGATGTTTGTGATATTGTGGATATTTTGTTTGCAAGAAAATCAATGTGAAATGACACATGTTTTCACAGTATCTATCGGGACACTACGTCATTTTCGCCATGGATATTTCGGAAACCATGATTTCATATAAACTGTTGTGCTAGCAAACGCATGCATTTAACAGAAAATTGAATTATATAAAAAACTTAAAATTTAGTTTTCCAATAAGAAGATTGAAAACTATACGTGTTTAAGTGCACACAATATGTAAAGAATTTACATTGTACACTTATTAAAACTTTCTAAAAGATGGATATTATGCATCTCTATGTGGTGATAATACTTGTCTTCGTAAAAACAAGATTTTCAGCATCTAGTAAGTATTTAATACGATAATTGATTATTGAAAAATGTAACTTTAAGCAACAAATCAGTGTTGTCGCCGATTTATCTAAACGCGAACATTTCAAGTGTTCTACATATGCGTCTTTTATCACTAATTAGTTTTAAAACGACTAGGAAATATTTAACCTAGTAAAGAAGTAGAATGAATACTTTAAATAGTTATTTTAAGTTGAATACTAATACTGTTTCAATACTTATTTATTTTTCTTTGCACCACTAAACTGCCACGCTTTATGTTTTCCATGTTGTCTTATAAAATGAATGGTTTCTTATGTAATACATTAATACAAGCAAGCGCGTTTGCACTCAATTTCAATGGTCATTTGAAAAAATAACTCTTCAGGAAAATAAGTACACTTTTGTACTTTCAAGCTGCTTTGCGCAATAGTGTCAATTTGAATATTGTTTTTTAACAAACCAAGAGGGGTAGGGATGCTTACTATAAAGTATAAATATTAACGAAGGCTAATCTTCCAAATAATATCACGCGACCTTCGTATTAATGCAAAGTAAATTATTATTCTACCATGATGGTAAACCCATTTTTTGCTCAATACATGACATTGAAATAACTCGATTTGTTTAATATGTTATGAAATCTTACTATTCTCGATTTAAACTGACTTACAAACCATAAAGTATTTTATATAAATTTTAGCAGATAATATTTACCACAATAAACTAGAAGAAAGAAATATTTCCACAAAAAAACTGTATATTTCAACCAATATTTGTTACATTTTTTCAACAGTTTGCCCTGACCCAACCCCCACAAATGGCACTGCCGTACAGTACAGCTCGGGACAGTTCGCGGTGGTCACGTGTGATACCGGATACAGCCGAGTAGGAGACCTGTTTCTCGAGTGCGTCAGCGATACGTGGACGTCAAATACAACGTGCGAAATCGTTGGTAAGTTATAATTCGTATAATTCTCTGTAAGGAATAAGATGCACATATGTTTTTTTATGAGATATATAACTGTTTTGTAAAGAATTCGCCAGTCACGTTCGTCCAATTTCGATTTGTTACATTTTGTACTCTTCGTTGGGTATAGTAGCAGCGCTTAAGTTTTAAAATGTGTAATTCGTTTGTAATTTTAATGTCGAAACTATCGCCACCTCAACTAAATCTTTACAAAGTAGCAAGAAGGTCATGGTAAAAAATCTGCAGTCCTGAATAACAATCAGTATGTCACAATGGCGTTTGGGAAGGTGTATGTGTACTTAATTAAAACTAGGCCAAAAAAATAAATCTTGTGTTTAGGACAACGGTCTTAAAAACTTTAGGTAGGGTCGGCTCTGGTCTTTTTTCAAGAATTGAAACCTCAATTATAAAGACCCCAACAACAAAAACCGGTATTTTCGTAATAGAAAGTCTAGGGTCGGCCGGTTCCGATAGGTAGGGTCGGGTTGCCCGAAACACAATATTTTTTAGGCCCTAGTAAGAACAAAATTTACAATCTCACATCACAAACGTTAAGCGATTCGATCCGACTTCGCGCATGTCGCTGGACCCCATACATGTATGTATTTCATTGAATAAAGTCATTCACATGCTGTGACACTGACGATTGTAAATTATCATCGTTATGTATGAATAATGCTAAAATTTAAATAAAGGTGTCGGAATATGGAGTAATATACACTAATTATTGTGTTTGAGTCAACATTTCGTAACTTTTGTTCAACATGAAATTGTTCCTATACTGAGTACAATTCCTGATCAAACAAACACAATACCATTTTATTACTTACAGGTTACATCATACTATTAGATAGTACCATGTAATACTCTCCAAATATTGATAATATAATATAAATTCATTAATATATTTATAGTTATCTTTGTAGCTCAATTTTAACTCTGATTACATTAATGGATTAATATTACTTATAACGGCTTGTACATGTATACATAGATAAATTTGGACGATTTCCGTATGTATATTGACTCATTATTCGGATGATAAAACAATTTTCAATAAGACTTTTCTGTTATTATCAGATACAAATATTTGTCATTGACTTCTACATGCATTTTATATGGCAATTAGTTATATTTGGTATGATTACGCTATTCAATTTTGCTGAAGTCAATGCACACAAACACACACTATTTGTTAATGATATTGAGTTGCACTAAGTTGTTTTGGGATAAAATAAAACTTTTAACCGTATTTCCGGTTTACTGGTCACTAGTTCTTTTAAAGGTTAAAGAATCAGTTTATTTTATAAGTATACGCAACTGATACTTAAGATTTGATAGTAAAAACTATAAAGAACGTACAATACATGTAAGTGAGAAACAAGGGATTTTACATAATTATGAATTCAAAAAATATCACGCGCGTATATTTAGGTGTAAACAAATAGTTTGTTTCCACTGACCCGACCGATCCTATTTTTTGTGCCGACCCTAAACTTTCTTGGTGTTCGTCGACGATTTTAGAGCAAAAATATGATTTTCGGTATGAGAAAGGTATGTTTCACGCTCTAACCTACTTATTTTAAGTTTACATTTACATGTTGTCAAATTCCACATGAATATGCGTTGCTAGTATTTACCTTTGACGCAGTGTTCTCACATTTATAATTAACTAACTGTTGTACGGTAAAAAAGAATAATAATGATAATAATACCTACCGTATCTTTTTTGGAAACGTAAGTGGAAACAAACAACTTTTTTTGCCTTAGCTTACAAGGACAGCGTAATACAAGCGAATACGTGTTTTACGCTCACGTACTTACATGAAAATAGACAATTGACAAAATGTTACAAAGGATGGCTTATGAACACACTTTTTTTATAAATATACAAATGTAGCAGCTTAATACAAATTGAAAAGATGTTCAAAAATGTTGCAAACAATGTAGATAGGGTCAAGTATAAGGGCACCATGACATAACAGCATAAAAGCCCGTAAAATGGAAGCCATGGTGTATGTCAAACTGTCTTAGGACATTAATCCTGTTGTAGGAAAGTTCCCCTGATATTGAGGAACTAATTACTCAAATAATCTGCAAAACGAGAAATGTGCTTAAACATTGAGTGTACAGGGGACTTCAATGAGGCTAAGATACATGTATATACATTGAATACAACCACAATCTTTGTACAGGTTAATTATGACAACATAAAATGTCAGTACGGGGCGATTATTTTAAGACAGCCACACAGCACTAACAAAAGTGTTGCACTTGTAATTGACCATCTAAATAGAAGGGAATCTCATTTCGTGTAATCCTAACACGAAGAACAGGAAGTTATGTTGATGTATGTCACCCTGACAGTAAACTCTTCATGATGCATACACATTGTCAGCCAATAAAAACAACAACAACAAACAAACAAACAAGACAAAACAAACTAATTGTCAAACTTCCAAATAATTAAAACGTAGCAAATGTCAATGTTTGCTTTCTTTCATGAAAACAGATTGCGGAAGTTTCGCCGTGGCAGAAGGAACTCTCAATAGTACTGACACAACCTACGGTTCCGCGATCGAGGTCACGTGCGATTCAGGACATAGTGTTACTGGCAGCACAGTTGTCGAATGCCAAGCAGACGGAACGTGGAGTAGTTCTCCAACATGTGTCGAGGATGGTATGTTATACCGGTCACATGAAATTGTACATTGTCTTCCGTGCACGCCACATAATGATCTAAAATGTTTCTAGGTTTCTGAATTACGAGTTCCCTGTACAATTCCGTTTTCAGATTGCGGACAACTATCAATTGCAAATGCTAACGTGACCGTCCAGTATGGTACCTTGTTTGGGGCTAATGCAACGGTCGGATGCCTACCTGGTTACACGCTCAGTGGTACAGCGACGGTTGAGTGTGGCGCAACTGGATGGAGCACCAGACCCACATGTGACATTAATGGTAGGTGTTTGTTATTTAATGTACTTAATAGCATGTAAACACACACGTTTGCTGATGTTCAGAACAATGTGAATTCATTTTGTATTGAGTGACGCTGACATTGTGTTATTTTTTCAGACTGCGGTGATGCCAGCCCCGCTAATGGAACGGTTATTGCACCAAAAGGCACAACTTATGGAGAGGTTGTGATTGTTTCGTGCGACACAGGGTATACACTAATTGGCGACAGCTTTATTGCTTGTGAAGCGGATTCAACTTGGAGCTCGTCGCCGACATGTCTGAGAGGTAGAACAATGGTTATCGATGAAACTAAATTGTATCATAGCAATTTCACATGTGCATGCTGTACACAATTGGCGATTTCTTAAATAGCTTTTACGGGCTTTATTGTGTAATTTTAATGCTTTAGTACTTTACTTTCAGATTGCGGAGACCCTGCACCAATGAATGGCAATGCGCTATTGTTGTCTGGTACAACGTTTGAACAGAATGCCACATTAACGTGCAACGCTGGCTACGATATCAGTGGTGACACAGATATTACGTGCACCCACTCTGGTTGGAGCGGAACCGCAGTCTGCGTTATACAGGGTATGATACTTTGCATTATTCGTCTCACTTTTTGGCACCCTCTTAGATTGGTGCATAACTAATTGGAATGTTGCTGTAATCTCTAAAAGCATATTGCGTTCAATCAATATTCAATTACGTTGCAGAATGTGCTGACCCGTCACCTACAAACGGCTCAGCTTCTGCGCCACTCGGGATGACATACGGCGAGATCGCCTACATATCTTGTGACGACGGCTATGTTGTACAAGGGAATAGGGAAATATCATGTGAACCTGGACCTACTTGGAGTTCACAGCCGACGTGCCTCAGAGGTTCGTATAGTATAATTTCTTATCATGGAATCTAATGTTCATTGTTTTATATAACAATGTTACCAGATGCATTATATTCATACATTTATGTTCTTTTGAAACTGGCATTATGTATCAGATTGCGGAGACCCGACACCTGAAAACGGAGTTGCCACACATTCGAGCGGAACTACTCTTGGACAAACCGCAACAGTAACTTGTAATGATGGATACAGCATTAATGGTCAGACATCGATAACCTGTGAACACACCGGCTGGGATAATACACCAACTTGTGATATTCAAAGTAAGAGTTTATATTTCTTTAGAACAGATTTAACCAATAATGTACGTTTGTATGTGGTGGCTCTGCGTGCATCGCGTTCATTTCTTTGTATTTGTTAATGTTTATAAGATACAGAAAATGTAAATAAAATGCGACTTTTAATTCAGCATGCAGTGATCCGTCTCCTGCAAACGGTTCGGCATCAATGCCAAGAGGTTCGAACTTTGGTGAGGTTGCTTACATATCGTGTGACGACGGCTACGTCCTGCAGGGTGCGAAACAGATCGTCTGTGAAAGTGGTCCAGTGTGGAGTGGATCACCAATTTGTCTGAAAGGTACGTCGTGTAGTTAAACGTCTGTGTATTTACTCGCTGACGAAAATGGCGTAGCATTCATTTAAAACATGCATTTACCATAACGTGTTTGTGTTTGTGTATGTCGGACTTTTATTTGCGTTTACCTGACAAGGCACATGTATCAACTACAAAGGTTTTTTCTGTAGATTGTGGTGATCCTACTCCTAGTAATGGACAGTCGTCAACAGCAAGCGGAACAACACTTGGACAAGCAGCAATCCTTACCTGCAATGAAGGTTATGAAAATACGGGCGACGACACTGCTGTGTGTACAGCGAGCGGATGGAACGCTTCTGCGTCATGTGTCATAAAAGGTAATTTAGACGTTTTTGGTATCACACACTGATATCATAGTTTTTCTCTATTGTTTAACACTTTTGTCTTTTGATGTTACTTTACACAGCATTTATTCACTTCGGTGTATTTCAGACTGCGGTACGTTGGAGGTGACGAACGGCACCGTAGAGGCTCCGAAAGGCACAACTTTTGGTCAAGTGGCTATCATTTCCTGCATAACAGGGTTTGAACGATCAGGTGCCTCCTTTGTGACCTGTTTGAGTAACCAGACATGGAGCAACGTCCCGACGTGCACGATAAGGGGTAAGTACTACGGCATGCGTATATATCAGTTGAAATATATCAGTTGTATGTATCACACCTACATTCTAGAATCCCATAGTACTTAAAATGAACGAAAACCACTTATCGTTCAATTGTGGTTTGCAGTTGATAAGTCAATGATTGCTTTCTTTCATGGAAACAGATTGCGGACAGTTCGCCGTGGCAGGAGGAAATCTCAATAGTTCTGACACAACCTACGGTTCCGCGATCGAGGTCACGTGCGATTCAGGACATAGTGTTACTGGCAGCAGTGTTGTCGAATGCCAAGCAGACGGAACGTGGAGTAGTTCTCCAACATGTGTCGAGGATGGTATGTTATACTGGTCACATGAAACTGTTCATTGTCTTCCGTGTACGCGACATAATAATCTAAAATGTTTCTAGGTTTCTGAATTACGAGTTCTCTGTACAATTCCGTTTTCAGATTGCGGACAACTATCAATTGCAAATGCTAACGTGACCGTCCTGTATGGTACCTTGTTTGGGGCTAATGCAACGATCGGATGCCTACCTGGTTACACGCTCAGTGGTACAGCGACTGTTGAGTGTGGCGCAACTGGATGGAGCACCAGACCCACATGTGACATTAATGGTAGGTGTTTGTTATTTAATGTACTTAATAGCATGTAAACAAAACACGTTTGCTGACGTTCAGAACAATATGATTTCATTTCGTATAGAGTGATGCCGACATTGTGTTATATTTTTCAGACTGCGGTGATGCCAGCCCCGCTAATGGAACGGTTATTGCACCAAAAGGCACAACTTATGGAGAGGTTGTGATTGTTTCGTGCGACACAGGGTATACACTAATTGGCGACAGCTTTATTGCTTGTGAAGCGGATTCAACTTGGAGCTCGTCGCCGACATGTCTGAGAGGTAGAACAATGGTTATCGATGAAACTAAATTGTATCATAGCAATTTCACATGTGCATGCTGTACACAATTGGCGATTTCTTAAATAGCTTTTACGGGCTTTATTGTGTAATTTTAATGCTTTAGTACTTTACTTTCAGATTGCGGAGACCCTGCACCAATGAATGGCAATGCGCTATTGTTGTCTGGTACAACGTTTGAACAGAATGCCACATTAACGTGCAACGCTGGCTACGATATCAGTGGTGACACAGATATTACGTGCACCCACTCTGGTTGGAGCGGAACCGCAGTCTGCGTTATACAGGGTATGATACTTTGCATTATTCGTCTCACTTTTTGGCACCCTCTTAGATTGGTGCATAACTAATTGGAATGTTGCTGTAATCTCTAAAAGCATATTGCGTTCAATCAATATTCAATTACGTTGCAGAATGTGCTGACCCGTCACCTACAAACGGCTCAGCTTCTGCGCCACTCGGGATGACATACGGCGAGATCGCCTACATATCTTGTGACGACGGCTATGTTGTACAAGGGAATAGGGAAATATCATGTGAACCTGGACCTACTTGGAGTTCACAGCCGACGTGCCTCAGAGGTTCGTATAGTATAATTTCTTATCATGGAATCTAATGTTCATTGTTTTATATAACAATGTTACCAGATGCATTATATTCATACATTTATGTTCTTTTGAAACTGGCATTATGTATCAGATTGCGGAGACCCGACACCTGAAAACGGAGTTGCCACACATTCGAGCGGAACTACTCTTGGACAAACCGCAACAGTAACTTGTAATGATGGATACAGCATTAATGGTCAGACATCGATAACCTGTGAACACACCGGCTGGGATAATACACCAACTTGTGATATTCAAAGTAAGAGTTTATATTTCTTTAGAACAGATTTAACCAATAATGTACGTTTGTATGTGGTGGCTCTGCGTGCATCGCGTTCATTTCTTTGTATTTGTTAATGTTTATAAGATACAGAAAATGTAAATAAAATGCGACTTTTAATTCAGCATGCAGTGATCCGTCTCCTGCAAACGGTTCGGCATCAATGCCAAGAGGTTCGAACTTTGGTGAGGTTGCTTACATATCGTGTGACGACGGCTACGTCCTGCAGGGTGCGAAACAGATCGTCTGTGAAAGTGGTCCAGTGTGGAGTGGATCACCAATTTGTCTGAAAGGTACGTCGTGTAGTTAAACGTCTGTGTATTTACTCGCTGACGAAAATGGCGTAGCATTCATTTAAAACATGCATTTACCATAACGTGTTTGTGTTTGTGTATGTCGGACTTTTATTTGCGTTTACCTGACAAGGCACATGTATCAACTACAAAGGTTTTTTCTGTAGATTGTGGTGATCCTACTCCTAGTAATGGACAGTCGTCAACAGCAAGCGGAACAACACTTGGACAAGCAGCAATCCTTACCTGCAATGAAGGTTATGAAAATACGGGCGACGACACTGCTGTGTGTACAGCGAGCGGATGGAACGCTTCTGCGTCATGTGTCATAAAAGGTAATTTAGACGTTTTTGGTATCACACACTGATATCATAGTTTTTCTCTATTGTTTAACACTTTTGTCTTTTGATGTTACTTTACACAGCATTTATTCACTTCGGTGTATTTCAGACTGCGGTACGTTGGAGGTGACGAACGGCACCGTAGAGGCTCCGAAAGGCACAACTTTTGGTCAAGTGGCTATCATTTCCTGCATAACAGGGTTTGAACGATCAGGTGCCTCCTTTGTGACCTGTTTGAGTAACCAGACATGGAGCAACGTCCCGACGTGCACGATAAGGGGTAAGTACTACGGCATGCGTATATATCAGTTGAAATATATCAGTTGTATGTATCACACCTACATTCTAGAATCCCATAGTACTTAAAATGAACGAAAACCACTTATCGTTCAATTGTGGTTTGCAGTTGATAAGTCAATGATTGCTTTCTTTCATGGAAACAGATTGCGGACAGTTCGCCGTGGCAGGAGGAAATCTCAATAGTTCTGACACAACCTACGGTTCCGCGATCGAGGTCACGTGCGATTCAGGACATAGTGTTACTGGCAGCAGTGTTGTCGAATGCCAAGCAGACGGAACGTGGAGTAGTTCTCCAACATGTGTCGAGGATGGTATGT